>Ga0209992_10001603_pt1 | contig 23093 bp, 20 predicted proteins | sample 2SBtaG_2_FD_182564 | JGI IMG/M metagenome (GOLD analysis project Ga0209992, IMG submission 182564) | Deep subsurface microbial communities from Kolumbo volcano to uncover new lineages of life (NeLLi) - 2SBTROV12_ACTIVE470 metaG (SPAdes)... | ecosystem: Environmental > Aquatic > Marine >... | reverse complement strand
AAAAGAAATCCATGCCTTTCAATCCAAACACAGTTGCCACACTGTACACATAGGCTACTGAAATGGCAAATGCTACCAATGTCATCATACCGGGATTTTTAGCCCGCATTTCTCCAACTAATCCTTTCAAAAAAGGCCAGCCACCATAAAAGAATACTATAGAAGATAAAATAAGTAACACATATTTTGAACCAGGGAAACTGATATGAATATTCAGCCAATGCTGTATCATTTCTGATAACAACATGATTGGTATGGTCAGCACTAAAACAACATAGAATCGTCTTTTAAAATCCGCTATGCCGGATACATGGGCTTGATGTGCTGCCCGTCCACCACGTTTTGCAAGCGGCACTAACGTCATACCACATAACGGGCATTTACCCGGACCATCCTGAATTATTTGTGGGTGCATAGGACAGGTGTATTTCTGAAACCCTTGTGTGTTTCGCATTTCCATAACAGGTGCAACATGCTTCACAGTGGAAGATGTGTCTTCTTTTTTAGGTTCCGTGTGTTGATGATGCGAATGAGATTGTTCCTTCTCTTTTGCATTAACAGGAACGAGATTCATTCCGCATTTGGGGCAGTTACCGGGTTTGTCCTGTACAATTTCCGGGTGCATGGGGCAGGTGTACAGTGTGCCTGTTCCGCTGGTGTTGCCATGATGTTCCATAATGATAAATTATAGCTTTAAAAAACTTATAGCAGTTTTGATATAATCCTCTTTTATATTCTGCGACTATTTTTCCATCTGCTTTAATTTAGCCTTCATAAAATCAATTTCCTTTTGCTGCGATGAAATAATATCATCGGCAAGCTTTTTTATTTCAGGGTCGCTGATTTTTGCACCGTTTACCATTAACAAAGCCGCCGCATGGTGGGGTATCATTGATTTTAAAAATTGCCTGTCAGATACCGCCGTTTGCACCCTTATAAAAAAGAAGCAGGCTACAAGCACCACAGCACTTATAAAAATAATAATCAGGTTCAGTTTTTTATTCATATACATACCGCCCATTATTAACATTTCAATTATTATCATCGGAGCCGTCATAAGCCCAGCCATGTAAAACTGGTTAACATTGATAAAAACGTTGGCAAACTTATCAACCATTGAATACATCAATATAAACATGGCGATAAAAGAGATAACTGTCATCCATATTAGTTTTGAATATTGCGGTTTATGCGCCATTGACATGTTTTCCATTTTATGCTTTTCCATACTGTTATTTTTTTTAAGTTAAAAAATAGATTCTCTTTTATATCGGTATTAAATAATACAATCAATAATGCCATGTTAACCCGATTCCCCATTTATAATCGCTGTCATAATTTGTACTGATAGAAAAAGATTTTGCAATCATATATCTTGCTGCTACATTATATTCCTTATCTGTATTTACCCTGAAATCGAAAAAGAAATTATTACTTAAGGGTAAATCTCTTCTTTCCAATTGCAATCGTAAACGACCTGTATGGTCAATCCGCCATTCAGAACGGATAAGCATAGGTAATAAATAGTAAAAGCCAGCATCAAAGACCCTGCGGTTATCTTTTGAATTTGGTTTGTTTGCTAATGGCAGCGTTTTATTTTTCCGGTAATCGTATCCTACATAAAAAGCGAGGTATTGTTTTTTGTCTAAATAGCGAAGCAGATGTGTTTCCGTTTCGTAATTCCCCTTCCAACTTGCCCTGCCTTCAAATTCCAATGCCGTTTTATTATTTGAAATATTTCCACTTAACCATGCTCCCTGGGAGTGTACTGATAAATCATACCAGGGGTAAAAAGCATTATCTTCTTTCTTTAATTTTTTATATCCTGTTTTAGCAAATTCATTTTGCTCACTGCCTTCATAGCTTACAATCCGAGCCATACCGGCCATCATGTGGTATAAAATATGGCAATGAAAAAACCAGTCTTGCTGTTCATTGGCCTCAAACTCAATAGTAACAGTTTCCATTGGCTTAATATCAAATGTGTGTTTCATAGGTGAATACTCACCCTGTGCATTCATAAAACGGAAGAAATGTCCGTGCAAATGCAAGGGGTGCCGCATCATGGTATTATTGGTTAAAACAAATCTTACTCTTTCACCTTTTCGGATAAGTATTTTATCGGCAACAGATAATGTCTTAAAATCAAATGACCAAACATACCGCAGCATATTGCCGGTAAGTGTGAGCTTTACTTCCCTTGGCTTTAACGAAGAATCTAAAGTAGTTGGATGCAATGCCCTTAACATATTGTAATTAAATTCACCAGGCATTTCCATTTTCATATCCATGCCAGCCATATCACTCATCTTCATGCCCTCCATACTATTCATATCCATTTCTTTTTTTGGAGATGCAGTATCGTTGGGCATATTCATATTTTTCATATCCATACCCTGCATATTGCCCATGTCCATCCCTTTCATATTCATGCCGCCCATTTCCTTCATCATTTTAAAATAATTCAGCTTTGGAATATCTGGGGCTTTAATAACAGGGCCGTTGCCGAAATAAGCAGATGAGTATCCTGTTACATCCCATGAAGTAGCCCGAAGTTCAGCGGCGCCTGATTCCGGCACCGTAATCAATACATCATAGGTTTCTGCAATAGCGATTTCAAGTTTATTTACATTAACCGGCGTAACATTAATACCATCAGCGGCAATTATCCGCATATAGCTGTTTGCATATTGCAGGTTGAAGTAAGTGGAGGCCGAACCATTTATAATCCGCAGCCGTATTATTTCTCCCGGTTTGGCATCTTTAAATTCATTTTTTTCCTGGCCGTTTAACAGGAATTTATTGTAATAAACATCAGATACATCCATGGCGGGCATACGCTGCCATTCTTGTTTCAATTTATCTTTGAATGCGCCTGCAGCAATGGCTTCGCCATAGCTTTGCAATGCACCTTTTTTAATAGCATACCATTCACCGCCACGTTTCAGGTAACGTAATACCTGATGTGGATTTTCATCTGTCCAGTCTGATAATAGTAAAACATATTCTTTTAGTTCAGGTTCTGGTTGGGCAGGGTGAATTACAATAGAACCATACAAACCACTTTGTTCCTGCAGCATAGTGTGGGAGTGATACCAGTAAGTACCGCTTTGTATCAACGGAAAAGTGAACGTATAAGTTTTACCAGCTTCCACAGGAGAAGTTGTTAAATAAGGAACACCATCTTCTTTGTTAGGCAATAATATGCCATGCCAGTGAATGGATGTTTCCATCTTCATCATGTTGTGCATTCTGATAATAGCAGTATCGCCTTCGGTAAATTCAAGAATAGGAGCCGGTATTTGCCCGTTAATAGCAATAGCATGACGGCGTTTGCCGGTAAAGTTTACCATCGTGTCGGTTACATACAGGTCGTACTCCACTTTCTTTCCCTGATAAATTTCTCCGGGTATAAGTTGGGGTTTTTTTAAAGGGAAATTGTATGATGTAATTTTTTTACCCCCGCTGTCCATTGCTCCTGGCATGGAGTGTTTCATCTGTGCAATAGTGCAAAACGGAATCAGTAATACAAGTGAAAGCAGTTTGTTCATGTGTAAATCATTTATTGTTTATTCTGCTTATAATTCTTTTTACGGGCCGGGTTATTATCCGGGAAACGCAGTGTGTCCATCGGGTTTTTTACCGGCATTTTCATGTTGTCCATTCCGGGCATGTTGTTCATGTTTTTCATGTTCATGGAAGAATCCATTTTCATATCCTTCATGTCTTTCATATTCATGGATGAGTCCATTTTCATCTTATCCATTCCGGGCATGTTGTTCATATCTTTCATGTCCATAGAAGAATCCATTTTCATATCCTTCATGTCTTTCATTTTATCCATGCCAGGCATATTCTTCATGTCCTTCATCTTATCCATACCTTTCATACCCTTCATATCTTTCATGCCTGTTTTTTTATTCATGCCGGGCATGTTCATGTCCTTCATGTCTTTCATATTCATGGACGAGTCCTTATTCATGTTATCCATTCCCGGCATTTTATCTATGTTGTTCATACCCGGCATGGTATCGGTCATTTTCATAGAGCTATCATTCTTCATATCTATATCCTTCATGTCTTTCATATCGCCACCTTCACCATGACCTTTCATTAAATACCTGCCCATAGGCCCCACACCTGCTATATGGGTAAGTTTTGCCCCATGATGCCCTGCAAGGGATAAAAAAATAGCAGCGATGATGGCGGCAATCAGCACTATAATTTCAAATGAACGGCGATTGATTTTGAAAAATATACCGATGCTTTTCAGCAAAAATGTAATACCACTCATCCATAATGTTAATTGAGCATATTTCTCATGTTGCTCAAATATTTCCAAAGCCGCTTTTGGAGCATCCGCTGATGGCTCTGCATGAAAGATAGTGCTGGCAGCAAGGGATGAAAAGAAAGCACCGCCCATAATAACAAGTGTAACCCATTTAATCTGCTTCAGGTCTTTCCAAACCAGAACGGCCTGTAAAGCGGCTGACAATAAAATAAGTACAATAGGAAAATGTACTGCCAATGGGTGTAGTGAAGGAAAGTCTTTGAACATAGTAAATTACTTTAGTGCTGATATTATTTTGAGAACCTGAAATCAAACTCAACTCTTATCTTTTCCCATGCTACAGCAATCCTGCCAGTTTCGTTTTTTCCAGTTTCAATAAAATATTGCAACCGCTCTGTATGATTAACTTTTTTCGGTTTCACCTTAATCCTGATAATATCATCCTTTTCGTCATACTCTGTGGCAAGGTGCTGTTTCCAGTTTTTATTTATTATCAGCGTCCATTCCTTTTCATCAGGGATAGTGAAGAAGGCATATTTACCGGCCGGCATTTCTTTGCCGTTGACAATAAAAGCCTTTGGCATTTCTAAAGTAGTGGCATCATGTGCACCGGTTACCCATACTTCATCATAAGGAACAAGACCGCCCCATATTATTCTTTTACGAACACCGGGGGAATGATAGTTGATTTTTATACTATCGCCTTGCAATACAGCAAAGGCCATGGATTTAATGCTTTTCTTGCTGGTGTCTTTTACTAAATTGGGATTATAGCAAACCTCTTCTTTCTTTTGTTCCTGTGCTGTTGCTGTAAATGCTGTTGCTATTATTAAAAGCAGTAAATAAAATTTCTTTTTCATGAGATTGTTTTATTGTATTTATTTTTTTTCAGCACTGATTATTTGAACCTCTCCAAACATGGTTTTGAAACGCTTTTTAATTACTACATTTTCAAACCCGGCATCCGAAATCATTTCAGGTAATAAACCCCTGGCATTTGCATGGGTAGATTTAAATCCATCCAATATCCTAATCAAATTAAAAAGTGTTCTTTGAACCCATGATTTGGAATGGCCGAAATCGGCAATAACCAACTGGCCATCTTTATTCATAACCCGGAATATCTCTGCCAGCATATTTTGTTTTACATCTGTATCAAGGTGATGAAAAACCAGGCAGGATATTACTCTGTCAAATGCATTACGCTGAAAAGGCAAATGCTTTCCATCATAATCAAGTAAAAAAACATCCAGCCTTTCTTCTTTTATCTTTTTTGCTGCTTTCACCAATATCTCTTTATCAACATCAATGCCTGTTACTTTAGCCTCCGGTGATGATTGTTTTGCCATGATAGTTAGTGTAACAGTGCCGCAACCAAAATCAAGCAGCTTTGTACCTGCATAGATATTTGCATCAGAAATCAATGCCGTTTTAATCTTTTTCTCTGGCATAGTGATGCCGAGAAAGAAATCATACAAAGGCGTAAGCCATTTGAACCTGAGTGCCGGTATAAATTTTTTTTGCTCCATTCACTTTATGTTTATAGTCATACTTGAATTAAATCCGGTTTAAAAAGAGTTATCAATTGGTGGGTGCGGAAACCCTGCCCCTCAAGGTTTTCCATTTTAAAACGGGATAAACAAAGCAGGGCTCCGACCCATGTTTTCTACAATTAATGATGCCCGCCATGACCTCCGTGATGGCCGCTATAGCCGTGATGCTCAAAATCAATATGATGCCCCAAATCAATATGCGGTATAATGATGGGATATACAAACGGCCTGTAATATCCCCTGCGATAACGCCAGGAATAATTTTGATTTACTGCATTTTGGTTGGGGGCAGCCTGTGTGTTAAAAACATCTTTACTGCCATTGGCATAAACAATCTGCACCACATCTGACTTGCTGGCTACATACACCGGCCCGTCAGCATTATCAGATTTGTAATAACGGATTTCTGTTGTGCGTACTTCAGCTACTTTACCATTAATGGTTTCGCCGCTGCGCAGGGTAATTACATCCTGTGCAAACAGTATGGATGCTGAAAACAGCATCACAAGAAATGCAAATAACTGTTTCATAATTTTAAGTTTTAAATGATAGTTTATTTTCAAAATCAAATTCATCTCAATTGACGAAATATCCAGCCAGTGTTTAACTTCTCATAAGCAAAGAGTCATCTCCTGCTTTGCTTTTTTGCCGGTGCAGGGGGCTTTACCGGATAATTCTCCAAAAGTGTATGCACAGCAGGATGCAATTCCCTTTGCAAAGTGGAAGGGTCGTATAAATCGGCTTCCACTGTGGCAGTATAAATAAACTTATTCTGCTTCCTGTCAATAACATTTACAGTTATAGCTCCCCGGATATATTCCACTGTTTTGGCAGTATAACCGTATGTATAGCTGTTATAATTGTAGTTCAATGGCCTGTTATAATAGTAAGCCCTTGGGTTAACGTTATAATAGGGGTTGTGAGGCGAAATGGCCCTGTATTGATAAGCATTATTATAATTATAGGCAGGAACAGTTGTACGAACCTGTTCAGTCCTGCTCTTTTTACTTTCTGTTACTTTGAGTTCAAAGAGCACATCCGGATTGTCATTATCTAAAGTCATACCCCTTGCCGCCAGTTCATGTGAAAAATAATTGATGGTATTATTGAAAATAATCTGGTTGTGATAAGGCGTATTATCATTATCTGTATGTGGAATCCAGGAAAATGTTTTGTATCTGCTGAAATCCGCAGTTTGGTCGTAATCATTATACGACAAATTATAAGCAGTACTGCATCCTGATACAATAGCTGTAACAAGAAACAAAATTAAAAATCTGTATCTCATTGTTTTTAATTTAAAGGTTGACAAAATTGTTTACCAACACTCACCCTTTAAAAAAGGGGCTTACTTTTATATCTCCGTTATTCCATATCTTTTTTGTTCTGTTCAGCTATATATTTATCCAATGCTTTTTTGCCGAACTGTTTGAACACAACAGGTGTTACAATCATATCTAATAAAGTAGAACTGATTAAACCGCCGAGTATAACAGTAGCAACAGGGTATAATATTTCTTTTCCCGGTGCTGTAGCATCCAGTGTTAATGGAATTAAGGCTAATGCCGCAACTAAGGCTGTCATCAACACCGGCACTAATCTTTCCAGCGAACCACGGATAATCATTTTATCACTGAATGTTTCACCCTCATGCTGTACCAGGTGTATATAATGGCTTATCATCATAATACCATTCCGTGATGCTATACCTGTTAGTGTAATAAAACCGACCATAGTGGCAATAGAAAAGACACCACCGGTAAGTAATACGGCCACTACACTTCCTATCAACGCCAGCGGCACATTAAGCATAATTTGAAGCGTAATACGGCTTGATTTGAAATGGCTGTATAGTACAAGGAAGATTCCGGCAATAGAGAATATGCTGAGAATCGTAATAAGCTTTGAAGCTGATTGCTGGCTTTCAAACTGGCCGCCCCACTGAAGAAAATATCCTTGCGGCAAATGAAGTTGTTCATTTACCTTTTGCTGCATTTCTTTTACTGTGCTGCCAAGGTCTCTGCCTTGCACATTGGCCGAAACAACAATTCGTCTTAATGTATTTTCGTGATAAACAGAATTGACACCGCTTTCCATTTCAATTTGAGCAACTTGCTTTAGTGGAATTAATGAACCATCTGATGTTGCGATTTGTGTATTGCCGATTTCATCAAGATTATTTCTTACGCTGTCTGAGGTTCGCAAAACGATATCAAACGTTTTCTGTCCGTCCAGTATCTGGGTACTTACTTTACCGTTGTAAAATATTTCAATATCTTCAGCTACTTTACCCACCTGTAATCCGTAACGCTGTACAGCCGCACGGTCAATTCTTATACTTAGCTGGGGCACCAATACCTGCTTTTCAACCTGTACATCTACTGCGCCGGGAACTGTATTGATAATATCTTTTAGTTTGGCTGCATTACTGCGTAAATCTGCTAAATCGTTTCCAAAAATCTTGATGGCAATCTGTGCCCGCACACCGGAGAGTAAATGGTCAAGGCGGTGGGAAATGGGTTGTCCTATATTTACTGTTACGCCTTTTAATACAGACAGTTTTTCTCTTATCTGAGCAAGTATTTTATCCCTGTTGCCAATTTTATCGGCTTCTAATGCTACTTCAATTTCAGAATTGCTTGGTGGTTCGGCATGTTCGTCCAGTTCGGCTCTGCCGGTGCGGCGTGCAGTAAGTTGCACACCATCAACTTTTAAAATTTCTTTTTCGGCAATGCTGCCTGTTTTGTTTGCTTCCTCCAGTGAAGTTCCTGGCGGCAGCGACAGGTTAATGGTAAAACTTCCTTCATTAAAAGGGGGTAAAAACTCTGTTCCCAAAAAAGGGATGATACTCATGGAAGCTACAATCATGGCGATTGCAATTCCAATAACTATTTTCGGACGTTTTAATCCTATTTTAAGTAATTTAATATCCTGCCGTTTCAAGAACTTCACAAAAGTGCTGTCATCATGCGAAGATGCGTATAGAGCTTCTTCTTCAATCGTCCGTCCATGCGGTTTTTCCTGCTCTGCCTCTTCAAATGTATGGGTGTGTTTTTTTCTCCCTTTCCAGAAAGCAAGATTTACATGGTCGAGATTCCTTTTTTTACCTAATAGGTAGCTGCACAAAGCCGGTGTAACGGTAAGTGATACGGCTAAAGAAGCTATAATTGAAGTGATATATGCTATACCCAATGGTGCAAATATTTTTCCTTCAATTCCTTGCAAATAAAACAATGGAAGAAACACCAGTACTACAATGATAGTGGCATATACAATGGAATTTCTTACTTCACTGCTGGCTTCATAAATTACCTTCATAAGCGGTCTTGGATTGGGGCTTGTCCAGTTTTCCTTTAAACGCCGGAATACATTTTCTACATCCACAATCGCATCATCTACCAGCTCTCCAATGGCAATAGCGAGACCGCCAAGTGTAAGGGTATTAATAGATATGCCAAACATTTTAAAGACAATAGCAGTAATAATAAGTGATAAAGGAATTGCGGTGAGTGTAATGATGGTGGTTCTGAAATTAAGCAGGAAGAGAAACAAAATGATAATAACCAGGATAAATCCATCCCTTAATGCATCTTCAACATTAGTGAGGGAGTTTTCAATAAAATGTTTTTGTTGAAATACGTCAGTATTAATCTTTACATCAGAAGGCACTGATTTTTTTATATCATCAATTGCTTTAATGATTTCTGCTGTTAGTGTAACCGTATTTGCATTTGGCTGTTTTTCTATGCTAAGTATTACCGCAGGTTTGCCATTAAGAGAACCATCACCTCTTTTTATTGGCCCGCCAAATTTTACTTCGGCCAGTTGGCGAAGAAGTACAGGTGTGCCATTTTTATTGGCGACTACTGTATTGGCCAAATCTTCTAATGTATTTGCCCGTGCAAGATTACGAACCAATACTTCAGAGCCTTTATTGTCATCTACAAAACCACCTGTTGTATTGATATTGGTAAGTTGCAAAGCATTGTCAACATCACCAACAGATAGATTATACTGCCGTAATTTATCGGGAGAAATTAAAACCTGGTACTGCATCCGAACGCCGCCAATGGGAATTACCTGTGCAATACCTTTTACACTCATCAGCCTTCTGCGGATTACAAAATCACTAAGTGTCCTCAAATCTGCAGGAGATGTGGTATCGGATGAAACAGCTATCATCATAAATTGCCCCATAACAGAACTGATTGGCCCCATTACAGGCACAATCTTATTGGGCAATTGCACCGTTTGTATTTTTTCGGCAGTTAACTGCCTTGCACGGTATATATCTGTGTTCCAGTCAAACTCTACAAATACCAAACCCAATCCGGGGGATGCCACTGACCTTACTACTTCTACTCCGGGTGCGCCATTTAAAGAAGTTTCAACAGGTAATATAACCTGTGCTTCAATTTCTTCCGGCGACATACCGTTAGATTCCAGGAAAATAGTTACCCGTGGCCGGTTTAAATCTGGTAATACATCTACAGGCAGGTTTACCAAAGTAAAAACGCCATACACCATTAACAGGGCAGCCATTGCCACTACAAGTAAACGGTTTTTAAGAGAGAAGTGTATGAGTCTGTTAAGCATCTTGATTTATTTATTAAATATTAAATTTTCAGATTGTAATATATCCGGGCTTAGTTCTGTCAATTACTATTGCATCCTATAACAAACAGGCTCCTGCTGCCTGAGAAAAAGCCTCCATCACTGCTGAATGGAAAGAGGGCAGCAGGCCGCCTGTTGTTCACCATCAAACCTTAACCACAGTTTTGTTCATAATAAGAGTATTATTGTTTCAATTTTACAATTAATGCCCCTGGCGTTGTTTCAGAACGCATATACAGGTAAAACCAAAAGGCCGATAATCCAATGAAAATGTTCCAAAGACTATGCGGCTGAAAAAAACTTTTAGGGTTACACATAATTTTATATTTATCAAACTCAAACAAAATAACAGCCGCTATAACTGCAATAATGGTGTAAATAAGATAATTGGTACCGGGCTTATGTTTCTCAATTATAACGGTGATAATAGCTGATATCAAAAACAACAAAACAAGTAATATAGCTACCATCTGTTCCTTGCCTTTTGGCGTAAGCAAAGCCAGCCCAAGATTAGCACTGAAAAAAATCAACAAAAACCGGATTTCTGATTTTCGCCTTTCTGAAATTGACAATGTTTTCTTTTTCAAAAGCCACCATTGATGTAAAAAAAACATAAAAGGGAAGAGCGAAAAATACTGCAGAGTAATCAAGTGTATGAGCTATTCCGATAAGAGAAGCATGATAAAAAGTACTGGCAACAAAAACATACAGCAACACAATTGAAAAAAGAAGACAGAAAATATTGCTTTCAGACAAATGTCCTTTGATATTGGCATGGCTGCTCTTCCATATACCACTTAAAATTATAACGGCAGTAAGCAGATAAACTATGTTACTGAAAGTATTGACTGGCTGACGGACCGGGCTGTTTATATGCACCTGTTCGCAAAACGATGCAGGCACCTTCTTGTCCATAAGGAAGTTGTTCCACAATCCCTGTAACGCCGGGTTTTTATTGAGCCCCCAGATTGAGAAACCAAAAAGTACTGTTATGGAAACCAGTGATACAATCGTTTTCCATCCCGGAATTATATCCGGTATCAGTCTCAACTTGACTTCAACATCATATTTTTGAGCAGGCTCCAGCATACGGTGTAGTAAATAATTTCTTATCGGCACTAATAAAAGCAATACAATTAATTATATCATGGCAGGTGGATAGCCTGCCATGATATACTACGGATTAATGATGATGGTCGTGGCCATCTTCCGCTGTTTTGGCCTTTGCAGTCAGGTCAAACGATGCTGATGCGGTTTTTCCTCCTGTTGTAAATGTTACAATGGCCTTGTTGTACTTTTTAGCCTTGTCAAGTGTGTACATAAAGCCTTCATTACCGTTTGGAATTAAGGTGATAGTTGAAGTCTGTCCGTCAGCCATTTGAATGACGGCGGTTCCTGTTACTCCTGTATTCTTCATCGCTTTTTCTTTGCCGTCAAGTAAATAGGCCATCACCATTCCATCTTTTACACTTACTTCAATATGAAAATCACCGGCAGATTTAACTGTTCCACCATGTGGTGAACCATGTTTATGGTCGCCGCCGCTATGCTGAGCAAATGTTGCAAAAGTTGCAATCAGCATTAATGTCATCAGAATTGTTATTTTTTTCATTGTTTTTAATTTTATTGTTAGAAAATAAATTGAATATTAATGTTTCTCATGTTCATCCTTCTTCATATCCATGCCTTTCATATTATCTGCATTGCCTTCCGCTACATTCATTACAAAGTCGCTGGTGTAAACTTTCCCTTTACTCTGGAATTGTATCCAGCCACGATATACACCCGGCTTATCAAATGTGGTATGCAAATCAAATTTGCCGCCTTCCACACTTGGATGAACATGCAAATACTTTTTATCAGCAAGACTTACAACTACCATGTGGGCTTTAGCGCCGAGATAATCTTCCAAAGTGTTTACATCTACCTCTTTACCATTCAGCATCATTACACCGTTAATATGCATAGCCATGTAGGTCAAAAATTTACCGCCTTCAGGAGTAAGTGAAACTGAGAACCCATCACCGGCTGTACCGGTTAATTTATCTGCCCCATAAACTTTTGCTGCTGGCACTGTACCTGCTACAGTTACATTCAGATAGTCAACTGTATGATTGGCACCGCTTGGCTTATAGTCAGCAAACAAAGTGTATTTACCAGCGGCTGGAAATTTCTCTTTTACCGTATAAGAACCATTTGCGTTCAGTTCAGGATGTATATGGTCAAACCAGCTAAGGTCATCGCTAACCACAATGAGGTGTATTTTTTTAGTGTGTTCAACATCCAACGGCACCTGCTCAGCAGGTTTATCTTTTAATTTGGGGGTCATTGATAAAGTAACCTCTTCATTAGCATTTGGTGATGAAGGGGTAAAAGTAAACTGCATACTTACATTGCTTGGGCCACCAGCATTGTCATTATGCTCCAGTTTCATTCCGCATTTTGGGCAGGTATCGCCTTCTTTGCCCGTTACTTCCGGGTGCATGGGACAGGCGTAAATATGGTCGCCGCCTTCATGCGCCATTTCTGTTTTTGTTGTATCTGTTGTGGAGGCCTTTTTATCGCCGCTGTTATTACATGCCGTAAAAACTGCAACAGAGGCGATAGCGAAAATTGCAATGGTAATTTTTAATACTTGTTTCATTTGTTTTATTTAATTGATTAGTTAATTATGATTATGACTGTTATGATTGTCTGGTGAGTTATTTGCTTGCAGCTTAGTAAGATTCATGTTGCACTTAGGACATTTACCTGCTTTATTATAAGTTTTATCTCCTTCACATTTCATAGGGCATTGGTAAAGGGCAGTAGCCTGTTTTGGTACTGCCTTCAAATTCATATTGCATTTAGGGCATTTACCTGCCTTGTCATAAGTTTTATCTCCCTCACATTTCATGGGACATTGGTAAACAACTGTATCTGCAGTTGGTACTTTATTTTTAGTTTTTGATGATTGTGCATTTACAGCAGTAAAACTAAAAACTGCTATTGCCATTAAAAGAAAGGTTCTCATTTGTTTCATTTTTTTCTTTTTTATAGTTTGAGATTTATTTTGCTTTTCTGAATGAAGAATGTGTTTGGACAATTTTCCAGCCTTCTTTTGACTTTTTTAAAACGGAAGTAGCTACTCCCTGGCTTTTTATTTCCTTACCATCCTTAGCAAGAATGATGGTATAGATATAGGTCTCCGTTGAAAAGGCATATTCGCCTGCAATCGTTACATCCACTTTGTAGTTACTAAAGGTGAATGATTTGAACTCTTTCAATTCTGGCCCTAAATGGTGCTCAAGGTAATGACCGATTGTGCCCTCATCGCTTGCCTGTTCATACACTTTGGAATCTTTTATAAAAAGATTCACTACACCAGTAGTGTCTAATTTTTCAATTGCTTTTTTGTAATTGTCAAGCACTGCTTTTACTGCTTCCTTCTCGCCGTTTTGTGCAAAGGCTGCGGTAACAGTTGCCAGCAGCAAGCACATCATTAATAACTTTCTCATGTTTGTTTATTTTAATTATTGGTTTAAATACATCATTTTCATCTGATACACATTGGAAGTGACTATTCGTTCTCCATCCTCTGCACCTTTGCTGATGACGGTGAACTTATCATTGCTCTGTCCTTTTACAATAAAGCTGATGGTATATTGCTCGGCCTTATCTTTTACAAAAACTGCAGGTTTGCCATTTACATCTGTAATGGCATCATTGGGTAATACCACTTGCCGAACGATGTTACTTCCTGTCATCCGTACATTTACGTTTTCACCGATTTTGAACTGGCCTTTCGGATTGCTGATTTCAAACACTACTTTTTGAGATTGATTGCCGCTATTCACAGATTGAGCAGTACTAATCATTTTCAATTTATAAACCAGTGTATCTGTATTTGAAATTGTGGTAAACCCGGTAGCTGATTGTAATTTGTCAGCATCTGCTGCAAATACCTGTGCTTCTACAAAAACCTGGTCAAGGTTGGTTATTTCAAACAGGGTCTCGCCGCTATTTACAACTGCACCGATAGCATAATTAAAAGTGCCGACAACGCCGCTCACAGGAGAATTGAGAGTTATGGCTTTTGTACTGCCTGTATTCCTACCGGTATTTGCATCAAAGAGTGCTTTATTTTTCTTTGCACTTTCATAACGGGCTTTTGCTTCGGTAATATCTTTTTTTGCTGCAATGTCTGCTATCCCCAGCAACCTTTCATACTGTGCTTTGGCAGCTTCAAACTCTGCATTTACACTGTTGCTTTGCGAAATAATACTGATTTGTGTTCCGGCATCTACCTGTTGTTCTATAACAGCTACCACCTGTCCTTTACCAACCCGCTGGCCTGGAGTTACTCTTAGAGAAACAATTTTGCCTGCCTGTGGTGATTGTATAACAGCCCGGCCTTGCGGAGCAGCGATAACCGTTCCTAGTAAAACGGATGATTCATTAAAATCACCTGTCCCTATCTTTTGTGTTTGAATATTAAAAAGGAACTGCGTTTCTTTTTCAACAATAAATGTTGTTGAACCGCCACCGCCTTTTGAAGCACCAGCTTCATCGTGTCCATCATGTGCTGACACCGGGTTATATGTGGCCGTTGGTAAAAGGCAGAAAAGAATAATAGCTGCTGTAATCATTTTCCTGCTCCGGCTTTTGTTTACAAAGAACATAATGAGTAAACCAATCAGCAAACCCATCAATCCAAAAAACCAATTGCTGCTGTACCAATTGGAGTGGGGTGTACTTTCTTTAGCCGGTGGAGCCAATTCTTTTCCTGCTTCAACATTGTTTAACTGTATTAGGTCAATACCAGCATAACTATTGATATTGACTACAAGATTGTAGGCTTTCTTTGCCGGGAATGTGGTTTTCAATTCAAATACACCTTTATCAATCCGTACAACAGTAATCTTTATATTGGGATTGTCGGCTACTGTTACTTCCAGCTTAGCACTGTCAATAGGGCTATTCGTATTGTATTCACTTAAGTACAAGCGAAGCGATGTTTCCTTGCCCGGTACAATCGGGCTGTACTTTAGCAGCACTTCATAGATTTCTGAAGCAGCTTCGGAAGAGAAATAACTTGCAGGTGATATACTTGTTTTTTTTGCATCTCCGTGGTCTTCGCCGCCGTGTGCAAATGCCATTACCGGTAATAGCCCTAATAAAAATTGAATGATTAATCGTTTCATAACTGACCCATTAAATATTTGTGATTGATAACACTGAGATTATAATTTCTTACTGTTTCCAGGTATTTGAGGTAAACATTGTAGGCATCGTTGCTGTTTCTCAATAAACTGATATAATCAATTTCACCGCTTACAAAAAAGCGTTGTGAAGTAGTAATCACTTCCTGTGCTTTTCTTAAACCAGTTTGCTGATAATATTGAATAGACTGCCAGTTGGTTTGCATTTCGCTGTTGGTATTTATAACCTGTGCAGATAATTCCTGCTGTAAACCCTGTTGCTTATTTTGAATAACCTGCTGCTCTGTTTTAGCTGCATTGATTTTACTTTTATACTGTCCGAACCATAGCGGAATAGTTACACCAAACCTGAAGCGGTTTGACCATTTTGTAGTTCTTTCCCCCTGGTTAAAGTAGCCAAAAGCCAAACCGGGCAACGCCTTGCTTTTTTGTAATGAAATATTTTGTTTGGCAACATTCTCCTGTTGCTGTAAAAGCTGTACAGCAGGGTTTGAAAATAAAGCTGTGGAATCAGGTGCAAATGAGAACTGTGTTTGAGAAAGTACAACAGTAAGCGGCTCCACCGCAATAGAATCTCTGATGCCGGTGAACCACTGCAACTGTGCTTTTAAAGATGCGGCTCTTATAAGCGACTGCTGGTATTGATTATGAATTTCACCGTACTGTGTTTCAGCAAAAGTTTGTTGCAGGTAATCAATTTGCCCGGCTTTAAACTGGCGTATGGCCGAAAGTTTAATCTTTTCATACAATGTATCCTGTATATACAATTGTGTGGCAAGCGAATCAGCATATTGTACTTCTAAGTATAAAATCTTTACCCTGTACCTTAACTCTGCTTCCGTTAATTGCTTTTGCGCCACACCTATTTGCTGTTTTTGCAATCGGTATTGGTTGCTGTACACGGTTGGAAATTCAAATGACTGTGTAATGCTGCCTGTGTAGAAATTACCCGTTGGACTTTCAAAGAAAAATTCTGGATTGGGAAGATTGATTGCTGACTTTAATAACTGCTGCTGCTGTTTTACTTGCAGTGATGCGGCCTGAATATTCTTATTATTAGCTAATGCCTTGGCCACAGCCTCGTTTTCAGTAAGCACCTGCTGGGCCGTTGACTGTAAACTGATAAATCCTGTAAGAAAAACTATGATACTATATCTGAACATAAAAATTGATTACGGTAAAACAAATAGCCTCAAATTGCAGAACGCAAAATGAAGTTGGATGAAGCAAAAAGCTTCACCAGTTTTACAGTAATCAAATCTGGAAACGCTGAATCGCTATGCGTATGTCAGGCGGTGGGGGATAAAAAAAACCGGCCTTGTAGTCAACAGGAAAATTTTTGAGAGCCGTTGATAAATCAATATCAAAATAAGTGCTCAGGATTGCCACAAACACCGGTACATTGATACCAGTATTTACGGAAACATTTTTATCTAAATTTTGAAACTCCTGTACTTCATTGGTACAGCATCCGCTATCGTCTTTTGTAAGTAAGTTGCTGCCATTAACAGGAATTTGTTTTGCCGGCTCACTGTCATGTTGGTGATTAATGCCATCCTCATGAACATGAGTAGTTACTTCTGACGGCTCTTTTTCATGTACATGCTTTTTACCATCATCGTGAATATGCACTTTTGCCGGCTCTTCTGTTTCTTTATGATGTGGGGAATTAAAACCCATATCTACACCTATTGCACAGGCAAAACCTACTGCTGTATTTGTTGCAAATACAACCAACAGGAACAGTGCTTTCAGTTTTATGGATAAATTCCGGTTCATTTAATATTTGTAAAGTAAGGCTATTTTATTGAAAAATAATCCCTTAACAGGGCAAAGATATGGTAGAATGGTTTAGCGAATTTGTAAAATTATAGACAATTTTTACAAAATTTTGCTGTCACCTCCTGCTATCCATGAATGGCTTTTCCGTTGAAAATGTACCATTTGTGCCAGTTAAATGTGTTTTGCCTCTTGCTTTCTAACATCTTCAAATCAACTACAAAACACTCAACTGAGTTACTTGCTGACCAAATTATTATCGTTCAATAACACTTATACAATTTTAATGTTACAGGCAAAACTAAAAATAGGTTGCCTGTCGGGAATATATTTTATAGAAAATAAAACATTTCCGCATTGCATAACTCTATTTCCCTTTTGCATAAGTACCAATTTAAAATGCATCTGCACTTTTGCAACTCAAAATCACACTTATGAGTAAAAGAGGAATTGTTTTTAGTTTTATGATATTAGTACTAAATGTGGCTGACGCACAGACCAAAAAAGAAAGCAACGATACGCTGCATGTACGAAGCTTACCCGATGTAACGGTAGTAGGCAGAAACAGCAAAAGTGATTATCAGCAAATGCCGGAAATTGTTGGAACAAATATTTATGCTGGTAAAAAGAATGCTTTGATTGTGCTGGATAATGTACAAGGCAATGTTGTAACAAATAACATGCGTCAGGTACTTGCCAAAGTACCCGGCATTCATATTTGGGAAAGCGACCCCAGCGGAATTCAGATTGGTATTGCAGCCCGTGGGTTAAGTCCCAACCGTAGCTGGGAGTTTAATGTGCGGCAAAATGGGTACGATATTGCTGCCGACCCATACGGTTATCCTGAAGCATATTATAACCCGCAATTACAAGCTGTGCAACGTATTGAAATTGTTCGGGGGCAAGGTTCTTTACAATATGGCCCTCAGTTTGGCGGACTGGTTAATTATATCCTTCGCAATGGTAGTGAAATAAATAAACCTTTTGAATTTGAAACGCAGCAAACAGTTGGTAGTAATGGATTATTCAATAGCTATAATGCTATTGGGGGAAAGAAAGGCAAGGTTCATTACTATACTTTTTTTGACCATCGTAACGGCGATGGATGGAGAGAAAACAGCCGTTACTTTACTAACGCAGGCTATGGGACTGTAACCTATAATTTCTCAACAAAATTTTCATTAACGGCTGAAGTGATGCGTTCACATATCCGCAGCCAGCAGCCTGGCGGATTAACGGATGCACAAATAAAACAGGATGCACAACAGAGTTTCCGAAGCCGTAATTGGTTTGATATAACCTGGACTACCCCGGCATTAATCGCCAATTATAAGATAAATGAAAACACCCGTTGGAATACCAAACTGTTTGGTACCATCGGTGACCGAAACAGTGTTGGATTTTTACAATCTATCACTACCAAAGACAGTATTAACCCTGCAACACTTAGCTACAATAACAGGGTGGTGAACCTTGACCAATACAGGAACTATGGTTTAGAAAGCCGCATTATTACCGATTATCATTTTGGTAAAATGAAAAATACTTTATCCGGCGGCATTCGTTTATACACCGGCACTACCACAAGGCAGGCAGATGGTAAAGGAACAACAGGCACAGGATATGATGTTAGTGTTACTGGTAACTATCCCCGGGATATTACTTTTATGTCCAGTAATGTAGCTGCGTTTGCAGAAAATATTTTTCGTATAAATGACAAGTTTTTGATTATACCGGGAATCAGATATGAATGGCTTGAAGGCTCATCTTCCGGCAGGAATGGTTACACTTCCGGTGGAGCAGAAATAATCTTACAAAATATTACGAGGGGCAGAAGTTTCGTTCTTGCAGGTATTGGAACGGAGTATCATATCACAAAGGCAACAGAAGTGTATGCTAATATTTCTCAGGCTTATCGTCCCATTCAGTTTGCAAACCTGCAGGCACCGCCTACAACCGATGTAGTTGACCCTGAATTGAAAGATGCCAAAGGGTATAACATTGATTTAGGTTACCGTGGTAAAGTGAAAAATTTTCTCCAGTTTGATGTTAGCGGATTTTATTTGCAGTATGATAACCGTGTAGGTACAATTACTGTCAGCGGAACACCATCGTATCGCCTTATTACAAATGTTGGCAGCAGCACCAGCAAAGGATTTGAGGGGTATGTGGAATTTAATCCCATCAGGGCATTTGGAAAAAGCAAACATGCAGAGTTAATTATTTTTAGTTCTTATGGCTATACTGATGCCAAATACAGTGGCGACCATAAAGATGCAAGTACTAAGGGAAAGAAAGTAGAGAATGCACCAACTAATATTTTCCGGGGTGGTATAACAGGCGGTTACAAAGGATTTTTATTAACAGCCCAGATAAGCAGTGTTGGAGAAACCTTCAGCGATGCAAATAATACTGTTGCTGCTTCTACTAACGGAAATACAGGATTAATTCCATCTTATACTGTAACTGACTTAACAGCTACCTACAAATTTTCAAAAGGGTTAAATCTTAAAGCAGGGATAAATAATTTATTTGATGAAAGATATTTCACCCGTCGTGCTGGCGGTTATCCGGGGCCGGGTGCGTTACCGGCCGATGGCAGAACGTTCTTTATATCAATCGGGGCAAAACTCTAAAACAAAAGCGGCAGAAATATTAACTGCCGCTTTTTTATTATACCGCCTTCGCAATTTTTTCCATAATGTGATGACTTTCTCCAAACTTACAAAGGGCATCACAATGGCTGCGTAACTCAGAAAAAAGGATGTACTTAATTACTACATTGTTTTGTTTAATTGCAGGGCGGGAAAGTTGAAGGCAAACGTCCTTCTCTCTTTTATCAGGCACAATCAGATAGAACACTTCATCACCATCCGCTATGGTATAACTTAAATCGGTCAGCCGCAGAATACCGGAATAGATACTGGTGCTTTTTTCCACTTCAAAAGCTGCGATAACATTATTAGTTCCTTTCTGAAACCAAAGTACATCTATCAGTTTTACTGTATTTAAAGTGTCTTTTTCTAACTGAATATCGGGGAATTGCTGTAAACTCATAAATGAAAAGCTATTACCACAATGTGATTTAGACCGGTCATTAGAAGCGGCAATTACATCATAGCCTAATGCACTGCCTATTTTCAATAAATGATATTGCATCTCTGTATGCAGATTTTCTTCTTCTTTTTCCTGTTGTACACTTTCCTGTCGCTTTTCAATGAGTTTCTCTAATTTCTTTCGTTCAGGCTCGGATAAATATTCATCAGTGCCCAAAATCAATTTTTGGGTTCCGATTTCAAATAATAAACCAGCGATAGCGCCTAAATCAGACGATAGTTCTGAACGATGCTGATTATTGGTGTCAATCATTACTTCTCTGAGCTTAAGATATTCACTCCAGCTTCCGAGTTTCTTCTTGTCTTTGTATAAAAAATTAAAGCCGTTAATGATAGCTGTATTAAACGGGGGAAGAATAGTGGGATGAAGAAAATAAAGGATACTTGCAACAGCAGGCCCAAGCCCTTTTATTTTTAAACTATCAAGCCTGATAATTTCTTTAATAATTTGTTCTTCTGATTTTGCATTCAAACAGTTTTCTAAAAACTGTCCGAAAGCCTGCTTGTTGTTTTCGTTCTCATATATATCGGGTATCCTAAGTTTAGGCTTCCAGTAAAACGGATGAGATGCTCCTTCAAATACCTGCTTTTGTTCAGTAATGCATGTTAGCACAAATTCTAAAGAAGAACCTTTAAAATCATTCGGAAATTTCTTGTTCTTAATATCATCAACAACCTGCATAACACCCCGGCGGATAGAACGAAAAGCTTTTAGCCGTTCTTCATTATTGATGAACCATGTGTTGTAAACAGATTGTTTATCTTCTTTGTATTGCCGTATAAGCTGGGTTAAGTTGCTGTTCATATGCTGCTTAAAACAGCAAAATACATTATTTGCCCCATTAGTTCACCCTCGTAAGTGTTTTGGTTTTGCCAAGCAGTCTCATGCCGTGGTAGCAAGGTTTTGAAAAGAAAAGAGGCACCCAACCATGCCTCTTTCTTTTTTTGATATAATACTGCTTTAACCAAAATCAATTATCGCTTGTTTGTCTTAAGCCAGTTGCTTAGTTCAATAATTTCCTTATTCTGAGCTGTAATGATATTGTTTGCAATTGTTTTTAACTGGGCATTATCGCCGTGGTGCAGATAAGCAGAAGCATCCTGTATAGCAGCCTGGTGATGTAAAATCATTAAGGTGGCATAGTCGTTATCTATATCACCGGTAATAATCTGCACATCAGATTGTTTCGTAGTTTTTTCCATATTATCCATTTGCTCCTGCATAAAATCCATATCCATATTATTTACAGACAAAGACATTCTTATGGTTTTAAGCACAGCAATTTCGGCAGTTTGGTCTGTAATAACTTTTTGTGCAAATCTTTTCAAGCTGTCATTTTTCCCGGCCGATACCATTGCTTTTGACATGTTCAGGGCGCCTTCATGATGCATAATCATCATTTCACTAAAATCTACTTCCGGGTCCATCGTCATGGTCATTGCTTCCATCCTGTCCATCATAACATGCATGCTGTCCATCATCCTGTTATCATCATGGGCTTGAAGAATAATACCATCAGCATCTTTTTTACATGCAGTAAACCCAAGCCCAATTGTTAGTACAGCGATACCGAAAATTATTTTTTTCATTATTATACTTTTATATTTTTAAATGATATTCCGTTTTTATTATAATTTGAATACAATTCCATTCGGTTTTTTTCCAACCGGAATGTCTTTAACTTTTGCATGTGTGGAAACATTGATAACAGATACGGTATTGGCACCCTGGTTGGTTACATATCCGTAAGCCCCATTAAAGGCAATGGCATGAGCATCAGCACCAGTTACAATCTCTCCGTGTTTCATCCATGTATTGCCGCCCATATCAACGTAATAAGCAACTTTGCCATTAGTGGCGTCACTAACCCACAATTCATTTGCTGTGGCATTAAATGCGGCATATCCCGGCTTAAAATTTAGTATAATCGTTCCAAGGTTTGCATTTGTGGTAACATCAATTACAGAAATGCTTCGGGAATCTTCATTGTCAACAAACATTTTTCCGCCTGATGCAGGCCATGCGCCAACTGGGTTTGATTCAACATTTATAGTGGCTATTACAGCTTTGGTAGAAGGGTTAATCACACTTACTGTATTACTCATGCCATTACATACATAAGCTTTCGTTCCGTCGGCGCTGAAGGTTACTTCAGCAGGTTCATCACCCACGGTAATTGTATTCTTCAAGGTATAAGTAGTTGCATTATACACTAACACTTTTCCTGACATATCCATTTGTGATGTCCATATCTCCGTTCCATCTGGGGAAAATACTGCATTGTGATTCATTACCGGCAACTCAAAATTTTTCTTTATTGCACCTGTAACAGCATCCATGATAACCACCATGCCTTTCATACCCGGCATACCACCGGTGTGCCCGGCACTTAAATCCATGCCAGGAACACCAATTGCCAAATGATGGTCGCCACCCGACTGGTGATGATAAATATGATGTGGCCACATAATCATACTGCCACTACTGTTCATTAAATCAATACTGTCGGTAACAGTATTCGTACTAAGTTTAATTACT
>Ga0209992_10001602_pt1 | contig 23107 bp, 18 predicted proteins | sample 2SBtaG_2_FD_182564 | JGI IMG/M metagenome (GOLD analysis project Ga0209992, IMG submission 182564) | Deep subsurface microbial communities from Kolumbo volcano to uncover new lineages of life (NeLLi) - 2SBTROV12_ACTIVE470 metaG (SPAdes)... | ecosystem: Environmental > Aquatic > Marine >... | reverse complement strand
TTTCTTCGTCAAAGAACTTGCAAAGGACCAGTCATTACACATCGTCCTTTTCTTTGAACTGAAAACAGAACGCCATGCTCTGAGTCATTTATCTTGAGATTGTTCGGGTATAATAGCTCAAGAAATAAAAAAAGCGGCGAATTATAGCCTAAATGCGGGAGCTTGAGCCATGCCAAATCGACAAATATTGCAATTAAATGTGGTATATTTGCGCCTAAACTTTCTAAATAGTAGCAGTAATAGACACTAATGACAGAATTCGAGCAAGATCAATACTGGATGCAAAAAGCGCTTGAGTATGCTGATAAAGCTGAGCAGCAGAATGAAATACCTGTTGGAGCCGTATTAGTTAAAGACGGAGAGCTAGTAGGCGCTGGTTGGAATCAGTCAATTTGTAATCATGACCCCTCTGCGCATGCTGAGATGATGGCAGTGCGGGAAGCTGGTAAGAAAATCGAGAATTATCGTCTGATTGATTGCACTTTATATGTCACCCTTGAGCCTTGTCCTATGTGTGCTGGTTTACTTGTTCACAGTCGAATCAAGCGCCTAGTGTATGGCGCAGCGGATGCAAAAACAGGTTCTGCTGGTTCTATTATGAATATTGTCAAAGAGCCTAAATTGAATCATCAGTTAGAGGTGACTTCGGGCGTGATGGCTGAGCAGTGTGCAGAAAAATTATCAACGTTTTTTCGTCGACGCAGAAAAGAAATTAAAGAAGCGAAAAGGTTGGCAAAACAAGCAGCTCAAGAAGACTGAGCTGCTGATTCTTTTTTTTCTGCCATTTCGTCCATTTGCATAATGGCGAACGACTTTCTTCGATTTAGCACCTTCTTGTGCGAAATTTTAGTCATAACACGTCTGCGATTTGGAGAAGTTTGCGCTGTGTTACGTTTAAATTGGTGAGTACGACGTCTTTTAAGCATCGACACCTCCTAGTTGTGAGAGATTAAACCATACCAGTATATTTGGTACTTACATCAATCAATATAATTCGCTAATTACACTGATTGATACTACGATTGGCAGAATTACAGGGAATGATTGCAAATATGTGACAAATAGACCTTCAAGGCCATTTTATTTACTTTTAGAAGCGAGTGCGCCATTTTCATCTAACCAAACTAACGCATCATAATATCGGCGGATGTTATCAACGTATTGAACAGCCACATCCCCGCGTGCATATCCATATCGTGTTTTCCGATAGTAGCGCTTTTTTATCAACAGTGGTAGCCGTTTTTTTACATCAGCCCATCGGCTTGGATCGCCACCTTGTTGCTCTGTAATTTTCCGCGCGTCATTAACATGACCCCAACCCACATTATAAGACGCCATCGCGAACCAAACATTATCAGGATATAGTACGGACTTGGGGACACGTTTGATCAGTTTGCGCAGATAAATAGCACCCCCTTTAATATTTTGCTCAGGTTTAAGGCGGTTTTTTACACCGACTTGTTTTGCTGTTGGCTGCGTGAGCATCATGATGCCACGCACTCCAGTTGGGGATTTGGCACGTGGTTTCCACATGGATTCTTGATAGCTCAACGCAGCTAATAATCGCCAGTCTAATTTGTTTTGTTCCGAATACTTTTCAAACCATGCTTGGTATTTTGGCAATACCTTTTTTGTAGCTTCGACAAAGGCGAGGGTGTTTACATAGTTAAATGTTTCCACATGACCAAAGTACTTTTCTTCAAGCTCTGCTAATTTTCCATTATGATTTACTTTGTCAAAGAAAGGCATCAGTAGTGCGTAAAGTGAGTCATCGGAGTCTTTGCGCATTATCCAACTGATTGAGTCTTGTTTTGTGACCGAAAAAGCAATACTAACTTCTGGGTGGTAGCGGCGAAAAAGGGCAAGAGAGTGCGAGTCAGCAATCGTGTAGCTGATTTTTTCGTCAATGATGTTTTGTAGTAACTCTTCTTCATCCACATCATCAACAACGTGTATTTCTATATTAGGATATATTTTTTTCGCTTCATGTAAGCTAATTAAGTGATTAGACCCTGCTAAAACTGTGATAGGGCCTTCAAGCTCAGCAAAGCTTCTAGGTCGCCTTGGACCCTGTTTATAAACTAGCTTTTGACTGATAGCCCGGTAGCTTGGGCCAAAGCGATAATGCTCGCCACGTTGTGGGTGGTAACTGAGTCCGGCGGCAATAAAATCTAAATCACCATTGTCTAAGCGTTGAAAAAGTTCAGGTAGGCTGTAAAACGGCACGATATTGAGTTTGACGCTAAGAGAGTCTGCAAACGCTTGTGTTAACTCATATTCAAACCCTTGCTCGCCTTGCTGTGCCTGATAAAAATTAGCAGGTCCTGCCAGAGTACCTACTTTTAATTCACGCTTTTGTTGCACGCGCTCAAGCTGTGTCATAGGCGGTTTATCACATCCGACTAAAACCCACATAAAAATGATGAGTGTAAGCAATGGTTTTAACTGCATGAAGACCAAGCGTGAGATTATTAATTAAACTAAACTATCAAAGTTCTGAGTAGATGCAAAATGAGAAATCTAACACTATGAAGTAAAAGTGTTTTTTAGCTCTATCAAAGAACCTAACATGATTTTTGGCAGTTTTATAATTTTACAGTTAAAACTAGCCATGAATTCGACTATAATAGCGGCCCTAAATATCGTTCAATCCTTAACCCCCGGATGAAATTACCTATGTTGATTTTACGTGGTGCGCCAGCACTTTCTGATTTCAAAGTACAAAAAATCCTTAAAACTTGCGCTGATGCGAACTTACCAGTAACAGGTATTTACGCTGAGTTTATGCATTTTGCAGACTTAACTGCAGAGCTAAGTAACTCTGAATTAGACAAGCTAAATAAATTGCTTAAGTACGGCCCAACTATTGCCGAACACGAGCCTCAAGGTGCACTTATTCTAGTGACACCGCGTATTGGTACCATTTCTCCGTGGGCATCAAAAGCAACAGACATCGCTAACAACTGTGGTCTAGACAAGGTTCACCGTGTTGAGCGTGGTATTGCTTACTATGTTGAGGGTGAGCTAAGCGCTGAGCAACTAAATGACGTTGCTAAGCTAGTACACGACCGTATGACAGAGTCTGTGCACAACAGTCTTGAAGATGCAGGTCAGTTATTCCGCGTTGAAGAGCCGCGTCCAATGTCATCTGTAGACATTCTTGACGGTGGCCGCGAAGCACTTGCTACTGCAAACGTAGAGCAAGGTTTTGCACTCGCGGATGACGAAATTGACTACCTAGTTGAGAACTTCACTAAACTAGGTCGCAACCCGAACGACATCGAGTTATTCATGTTCGCACAGGCGAACTCTGAGCACTGTCGTCACAAAATTTTCAACGCCGATTGGACAATCGACGGTGAAGAACAGCCAAAGTCGCTGTTCAAAATGATCAAAAACACATTCGAAACGCACCCAGAGAACGTACTGTCTGCCTATAAAGATAACGCAGCAGTAATGAAGGGTTCTAAAGCGGGTCGTTTCTTCCCAAATAAAGAAGGCGAGTACAGCTACAATCAAGAAAACATTGAAATCTTGATGAAGGTTGAAACGCACAACCACCCAACGGCGATTGCACCATTCTCTGGCGCTTCGACTGGTTCTGGTGGTGAAATTCGTGACGAAGGTGCAACTGGCCGTGGTTCTAAGCCAAAAGCAGGCCTAGTAGGTTTTACTGTATCTAACCTTCGTATTCCAGGTTTTGAGCAGCCGTGGGAAACTAACTTCGGCAAGCCTGGTCGTATCGTTGATGCGCTAGACATCATGATTGACGGGCCGCTAGGTGGCGCGGCGTTCAACAACGAATTTGGCCGTCCTAACCTACTTGGTTACTTCCGTACTTACGAAGAAAAAGTTAACAGCCACAATGGTGAAGAAGTTCGTGGTTACCACAAACCAATTATGCTTGCTGGTGGCCTAGGTAACATCCGTACTGAGCATGTTCAAAAGGGTGAAATCCCAGTAGGTGCTAAGCTAGTAGCCCTTGGTGGCCCAGCGATGAACATAGGTCTTGGTGGTGGTGCTGCATCATCAATGGCATCAGGTCAGTCAAACGAAGACCTAGACTTTGCCTCTGTACAGCGTGAAAACCCAGAAATGGAACGTCGTTGTCAGGAAGTGATCGACAAATGTTGGCAGCTAGGTGACGAAAACCCAATCGCGTTTATCCACGATGTGGGCGCGGGTGGTCTTTCAAACGCATTCCCTGAACTTGTAGATGACGGTGGCCGTGGTGGTAAATTCCAACTACGTAACATCCCGAACGATGAGCCGGGCATGGCACCTCACGAAATTTGGTGTAACGAATCACAAGAACGTTACGTATTGGCAGTAGCGGCAGAAGACTTCGCACGTTTTGAAGAGATCTGTAATCGTGAACGCGCACAATACGCAGTAATTGGTGAAGCGACTGAAGAGCGTCACTTAACGGTTGCGGATAGCCACTTTGATAACAACCCAGTAGATCTTCCGCTTGAAGTACTTCTTGGTAAAGCGCCTAAAATGCACCGTGACGTTGAGTCAAAGCAAGTATCTGGTGAAGCACTAAACACTGACAGCATCGATGTAGAGGAAGCTGCTAAGCGTTTACTTCGTCTACCAACTATTGCTGAGAAAACATTCCTTATCACCATTGGCGACCGTACGGTGACAGGTCTTGTGGCACGTGACCAAATGGTTGGCCCTTGGCAGGTACCAGTAGCAAACTGTGCTGTAACAGCAGCTGCGTTTGATACTTACCATGGTGAAGCAATGTCAATGGGTGAACGAACACCTGCAGCACTTCTAAACTATGGTGCATCAGCACGTTTAGCAGTAGCAGAAGCGTTAACGAACATTGCTGGCGCAAACATTGGTGGTCTTGAGAACATCAAGCTATCTGCAAACTGGATGGCTGCAGCGGGTCACCCAGGTGAAGACGCAGGTCTTTACGAAGCAGTAAAAGCGGTAGGTGAAGAGTTATGTCCAGCACTTGGTTTAACTATCCCAGTTGGTAAAGACTCAATGTCAATGAAGACAACATGGCAAGACGAGGGGGAAGACAAAGCGGTTACAGCACCACTTTCTCTAGTAATCACTGCATTTGGCCGTGTAGAAGACATTCGTAAAACAGTAACGCCTCAGCTTCGTACCGATAAAGGTGATTCAAGCCTAATCCTAGTTGACTTAGGTGCCGGTCAAAACCGCATGGGTGCATCAAGCCTTGCACAGGTTTACAAGCAACTTGGTGACAAAACGCCTGACGTAGATAGCCCAGAGCTATTAAAAGGTTTCTATGAAGCGATGCAATCACTTGTAGCTGATGAGAAGCTACTTGCTTACCATGACCGTTCAGACGGTGGTTTATTCACAACGGTAGCTGAAATGGCATTTGCTGGTCGCACAGGTGTGACAGTAAACCTTGATAGCCTAACAGGTTCAGACATCGAAGCACTTTATAACGAAGAGCTGGGTGCAGTGATTCAGGTTCGCAATGACGACCTTGCAGCAGTTGAAGCTGTGTTAGCTGATAACGGTCTTGCGGCAATCAGCCATACTATCGGTACGCTAAACGCAGAAGATAAAGTTATCTTCAACCGTGGTGGTGAAGCAGTACTTGCCAATACTCGTACTGAATTACGTACCATTTGGGCTGAAACGACTTATAAGATGCAGGCGCTTCGTGACAACCCTGAGTGTGCTAAGCAAGAGTTTGATGCTAAGTTTGACGAAAAAGATCCAGGTCTTAACGTGAAGCTAAGCTTCGACCTTAACGAAGACGTCGCTGCACCTTACATTGCAACGGGTGCTAAGCCTAAGATGGCTATCTTACGTGAGCAAGGTGTTAACTCACACGTTGAAATGGCAGCGGCATTTAACCGTGCTGGCTTTGCAGCGGTAGACGTACACATGAGTGACATTCTTGAAGGTCGCTTGACGCTAGAAGAGTTCAAAGGCCTTGTAGCATGTGGTGGTTTCTCTTACGGTGACGTATTAGGTGCCGGTGAAGGTTGGGCTAAGTCAATTCTATTCAATGACATGGCACGCGAACAGTTCCAAACATTCTTTGAGCGTCAAGACACGTTCAGCTTAGGTGTGTGTAACGGCTGTCAGATGCTATCAACTCTGAAAGAGCTTATCCCAGGCACTGAGCACTGGCCACGTTTTGTAACTAACAAGTCAGAGCGTTTTGAAGCACGTTTCAGCCTTGTTGAAGTGCAAGAAAGCCCGTCAGTATTCTTCCAAGGCATGGCTGGCTCTCGTATGCCTATCGCGGTATCTCACGGTGAAGGTCATGCTGAGTTTGCAAATGACGCAGCAATTAAGGCGGCGCTTGAGTCTGGTACAGTCGCAGTTCAATACGTTGATAACTTTGGTAAGCCGACTACACAATACCCGAACAACCCGAATGGTTCACCAGAAGGTATTACTGGTATTACATCAACAGATGGTCGTGCAACAGTAATGATGCCACACCCAGAGCGTGTATTCCGTGCAGTAGCTAACTCTTGGCACCCAGATGAGTGGAAAGAGGACAGCCCTTGGATGCGCATGTTCCGTAACGCACGTAAAAACGTTGGGTGAGACTGAACCGAAACGAAGTTTCGCAGTTAGTCGAACGCTTTTCAGGGAAGAAAAGCCGGGCCGCAGCTTCAGGATGAATTAGTCTGCACTGCCTCAACTTGATTTAAAAAAAGGTCACCTCGGTGACCTTTTTCGTTTTTAATAGTGATTAAAATCCTTACACCGATTAATCGCTATTACGTAATGAATAAATTGCGGGTTGGTTTATAAACTGGCGCAGTGGCCAATAACATGCGAACAATGATAGCCCAGTGATGGCAGCGACAGTGGCAATGAACATAGTAACGATATTAGATGCCAAGTAGGTCATGAACAGCTCATCATAAGCTAAATAAATCGCCGTTAAAATAACAATACTGGCTACTACACCCATAATAACCACAGTGACATTGTCTTTAATGATAAGCCCAACCAAGTGTTTACGTTTTGCACCAATTGCCATTCGTGTGCCAAGTTCAAAGCGGCGCATATGGGTTCCGTAACTCAAAATACCATAGAGGCCGACGCCCGCTAAAAAGAAAGTTAATATGGCAAGCGCCGAAGTTGTGATTGCGGTTGCATATTGTGTAAACAACTGCTCTTGCTCTATTTCTTCAAAGTACTCTAATCTGAACAGCGCATACAAGCTGCTTACTTCTTTAATGGTATTGGCGGCTTGTTCTCGTGATAAGCGTTGCCCCGGTAACAAGTTAAGTGTAAAGTCATTATCATCACGAGAGGTTGGACCATAAACTCTTGCTGGGACGTCAGTGTGACCGGGTAGTTTTATACCTTTAACAACACCAATAATTGTGAAGTTTGGGTGCTCAGGGTTACTAGAGAGTTGCATGCCAATAACACTACCGGATGGATTTAGTTGTTTTGCAAAGACATCATTCACAATAAGTTTTCTGGGACGGTCTTGAATATCTGCTTGGCTAAAGTTATCTCCTTCGATTACTTCCATATTTAGCATATCAAAATAGATATCATCTATATCTTTGTTATATATGACGTAGCGACTGTCGTCAGAAAGTGAAGTGAGCGCCCATAAATTATAATCTCGAAGTACAGAACTTGATAAAGAGACTGACTCCACTTGAGGGAGCTGAGTCAACTTTTCTTTAAGTTCATTGTTAAATGAGACAATCTCTTCCCGAGGTGGGCGTGTTGCTGATGAAAGAGAAACAGTCAGCTCAAGTTTGTCTTCTACCTTATAGCTTCTGGTTTCAGTGATGGTGTTATAGGCTTCTTTAAACAAACTAATATTGGCAAATACCAGTACAGTAGCAATGGCGACTTGGCTAACAATTAAAAATTGTCTGGTTTTTTTAGAAACTTGAATGCCAGTTCCTTTACCGCTTGACTGTAGCATAGAGTTAAGCGCTTTATAGTTGATTATGCGTCGACTCAATCCTGCAAACATTAAGGCGAATAACAAGGCGAATAACACTGCAGCAGTTAAGGTGACCACATTGATTGCAAGCTCATCGACCCTAGGTAACACACTGACCAAATAGGTTTGCATAATATAAAAGCCAGACATGGCAATAATAAGTGCAAAGAGCACCGACAGCCCCATTAATACACCTGTTTCGGCAAGTAATGTTTTAAAAAGCTGCGATTGTTTTGCCCCAAGCGCTGCAAAAATAGCTAACTGACGTTGCTGTTCGGCAGTGCGAGACATGAGTAAATTGCTGATATTTGCTGTGGCAATAAGCACTAATCCGATGACACCTGCTAGTAATAAATAAACAGTATCGCCACTGTCGCCTAAAATTTGATCATGGAAATTGGTCAGCGCCATGTTCACTCGCCAGCCTGCAAAAAATGCAATACCGGCTACTTCTTGTTGCCATTTATCATTGACTAAAGCGGTGATTGTTTGAGCTGCTTGTGAGTCAGTTACATCAAGGTTTTTTTTACCCACAAATGTCAGAGCGCCTAGAATATTACCCCAAGAATCTTCAAATCGCTTTCCTTGGTTATAATCAAAGGGAAACCACACCGAAGTGTTTTGCCCAATATTTTCAATTTGGGGTTCAATAAACGATTTATCTAATACGCCAACGATGTTAAAACTAATGCCACTGAACTCGACTTTTCTATCTAAGATATTTGGATCAGCATCAAAAGTTTGGTGCCAAAGTTGATGGCTAATGACGACAACCGGGTTATGGGTGTTCAATGCTTCTGATTGCTCAAATTGACGGCCAAGTATCATATGGGCATCGAGTAATTCAAACCACTCTGGTGTGACATAGCCAGTCTCTAAACGAGGTGAGTTTGATAAATTGGTCATTACGTCTTGGCCGTAATAGATTAATGCACTTTTAGAGAAGACATCTTGGTGTTTATATAGGTGAATTAAACCCGGATAAGTAAAAGAGGTGCCTTGTATTTTATCTTTACTATCGTGTAAAACATGCTCAACTTTATATAATTTTTCATGCTCGGGATAGGGCAAGGGTTTGATAAGGAGAAAGTAACCCAATGTTAGTACACATAAAAGAGCACCTAGCGTAACCCCCATGGTGGTGATCACGGTGGCGATAAAGCCAGGCTTTTTACTCAGCGACGCCCAAGCTTGTTTGCTATGGTAAATTATCTGCTTCATGATACAGCCTTTATTTTAGGAGTGGTCAAAATCGCTCCATCTAATAATCTAAGCTGTTTTTTGGCCATATCGGCATAGCGTGGGTCGTGAGTTACCATACAAATGGTAGTGCCTTGTTGGTTCAGCTTTTCGAGTACATCCATGACTAAATCACCACTTTTGGAATCTAAGTTACCCGTTGGTTCATCGACTAATAAAATTGCAGGGTTGGCAACTAAAGCACGGGCAATGGCGACACGCTGCTGCTGACCACCCGACAGTTGATTGGGTTTGTGCGCCATTCTGTGAGTCATATCAACCAGTGCAAGACATGCTTGGACTCGCTGTTTTAATTCACTATCGCTGGGTGGTTTATTTTGGTAACGCAATGGTAGGGCAACGTTATCAAATACGCTCAATTCATCAATTAAATTAAAAGACTGAAATATAAAGCCTATTTTTGTATTTCTTATTTCAGCAGCTTGGTCAAGGCTCAGATCCGTGACGTTCACCCCTTCAATGTAATACTCACCACCAGATGGCATATCTAATAAGCCCAGCAGGGCTAAAAGCGTTGATTTACCACACCCAGAAGGCCCTGATATAGATACATATTCACCGGCTTTGATCTCTAAATCTATACTCTTTAATGCATGGGTTTCTATGTCTTCGGTTTCAAATACTTTAGAGATCCCAGTCATTTTTATTTTTATGTCGCTCATGTGATGTCCTTTATTTTTTATGGCAATACCAAGTTATTCATATAAATCAAGCAGTCAAAGGTCTTTTAACCACTTGGCTAAATTCGCGTTCATTGAATCGATATCTTTTTGTGAGTATGTAAATTACTTAAATCTGAAATGATAAATTGTGTGCCGACGTCAGCACCTGAGCGCAACTGCATAAATTGCCCTGCTTGTACGCCAAATTGTACCGGCGTTAACTCAGCACTTTGAGTGCCGTTTAGGACGCGATATAAAGGCATAGCATCGTTGCTTTGAGTACCCGCAGGGCGTCTGATATATAAAACATTTTTTAGAGAATCAGCTATGATTTTACCATCGATAGACGCTTGAGGACGGGCACTTGATGGCAAGTTGCTAGGCAATGTTATCTCTACCTCAACCGTGTTATCTGAGACAATTGGATCGATGCGTTTAACTACGCCTGTGATCTTATCTCGACGTGTGTCGATAGTGGCTGCTTGGCCAATAGCCACTTGTTGAATTTGACTCTGAGGCACACGGATCAGCGCAATTAAATCAGTAATGCTACCAATCAGTGCGACTTCGCTACCAGCAGAAAGGCTTTGCCCTAATTCAACCGACAAGCGCTGTAATACCCCATCGAAGCCAGCGCGTACAGTCAGTTTCTCAAGTCTAGATTTTGCAATATTTAAGCGACCTTGTTGTTGCTTGATACGCTCTTGTTGAATATTCACGGCTTCCTCATGCACTAAGCTGAGCTGCGCATTACGCTCGGATAAAATTCTCATCCGTTCTTTGAGTTGCTTTTCATTTAATATGGTTTGTTGAAAATCAAGATCAGAAACAATGCCTTTCTCAGCCAATTGTTCTTCGGCGGCTCTGCGCAGTGATGCTGTTTCAAATTGTGCTTTGATTTCGGCCAGTGCCGCGGCCTCATTGAGTTTCTCTCTTTGATTATTGAGTTTTAATTGGCGAAGGTTGGCCTGTAATTGTGTTAGCTCTTGCTCTGCATCTTGAACTTGTTGTTCAAGCTCAGGGTTTTCGAGCTTAACAATGACGCTATTGGCTGTGACAGGTGCACCGGGTTTTAACACAATTTCTTTTACAGTCGCAGCCGAAAAAGTCGTGATTAATTGTTGCTTGTTAGAAGTTAGGACACCATAACCGTCGATCACCACGTCTAAATCACCCTGCTGAACGCTTGCCATAATAAGTTGGCTACGTTCAACAGCAATGCTGCTACCAGCTTGTTTGATTGCAATGGCACTGGCACATAAGACAATGATTGTGAAAATAGACAACCATTTATGCTTTGCTATTGTCCGTCGTAGAGTTTTGGTTTTTTTGTTTGTTTTTGCTACATCCATCATTGAATCCCTCTAGCTTGTTAAACTAGATAAGACAAAGAATATGCCAAGTAGTAAACTTTTTTTAAATCAATTGTTTATTTTTATATTCAAATATAGGATATTAAAAACCGTCCGGAATCGGACGGCTCAATTTCGATTCCGACCGGTGTTACTCTGCGGGGTTTGATAACGGTTTGTGGGGTAAAAAAATACTTACGGTCACGCCTTGCTGTGGGTTATTTTCGATATGAATCGTGCCTTTATGGTGTTCTATTATATTGCGGCAGAAAGTGAGCCCAATGCCCTGACCATTTGGCTTTGTGGTAAACAAAGGCACAAATAAATTATCAGTATTTAAAATACCGTGGCCGTCATCGGCGAGGGTGATCAAGACTTTACCAAGCTTTTCTCTGATACGGATACGTACTTGTTTTGCGTTTGCCTCATGGGCATTTTTCAGTAAGTTAATAAACACTTGTTCAATAAAGGTCTGATCTGCATGAATATGCTCGATACCTATTTGGGTGTTAAGTGCTAAATCAGGGGTCAGCGCTGATAGTTTTTGCCACATACTGTGCATATCAACTTGGGTCAATTGCAAGTTGAGGTTATGAGATAGCGAAGCATAGCGGCTAATAAAGTCTTGTAGCTGGTGGCAATGATCAGAAATAAGCTGTAATGCTTGTTGCTCGCGCGCGCCTTGCATTTTGCTTGAAAGGCTTTCTGCTAAGGAAGAAACAGGGGTTAGAGAGTTCCTTATTTCATGACCCATAACACGGATCATTTGCTGCCATGCATTGAGCTGACTAGCACGTATGGCACTGTCTATGTTTGTGAGTACAAATAAATAATGCGCTTCTCCATTATCAATGAAGGCGCTTTCGCTGATTTGCCACTGCTGCAAAGTTCTATTTAATCGCCAGCCAGTGCTTGTTTGTTCAAGGCCTAAGATTTTTGGAGAAGCATGGCGGTACATTTGCCAAGGTTCATCGTAGATGTTCATAAAAGCAGGGTTGGCATAACTTAGCTGATGCTTGCTGTTAAACACCATAATGGGGGTATCGAGTTGGTCAATCAATTGATACAGCAAAAAGGCATGCTGATCGTAGCGAGACTTATTTTTTTGTAAATGATGACTCAGATCTTTAAGGGCTAAGTGCAGACGTTGTGAACTGCCTTCCTTAAAATCTGAACGGGCAAACTGATTGTAATCCTCCATTTTTACTGCTTCTATGTGAAGTAATGCACGATCAAAAGCTACCACCACTTTTTGCTCAAAATGTGAAATAAACCAACACAGTACTAGAACTAAAAACAACTCAACAAGTATCAAGTTGAGTAAAGGCATACCCGCTAAATACATGATGATGGCCATCAGTAGACTGATCAGAATGCCAGCTCCAAGTGTGGTTATATATATATAATTTTCTATGGTCTTACTTTTCAATATCATCATATTTTTCCAAGCGACGATATAAAGAAGATTTGGTGATCCCCAATAAATTAGCTGCTTGCGTAATATTATGAGCAGTCGCATGGAGGGCTTTTTTGATCAGCATTCTTTCAGCTTGTTCTAATGTCATCATAGTTTGTAGTGAAGGTTCGCTGCCAGTATTACCAATGTGCAAACCTGAAGCGCTGATTTGGGTTGTTTGTGTCAGCAGCGTTGCGCGCTCGATAACATGACTCATTTCTCTTATGTTACCCGGCCAGTGATATGTTTTAAGCAGCTGCTGTGCTGATTTATCGAACCCCTCAACGGTTTTGCCATATTTTTTATTAAAACGCGCAAGTAAGTATTCAGCTAATGGCACAATATCATCAAAACGTGCCCTTAATGGTGGCAGCGAAAACTCAATGGTATTGAGGCGATAAAATAAATCCTCGCGAAACTTTTCTGAATGGATCAATTTCTTGCAGTCGGCATTGGTGGCACTAATGATCCTAACATTCGCAAATTGTGTTTTGCTATCACCAACGGCTTCAAATTGACCTGACTCTAGTACTCGCAGTAATTTGGCTTGATGTGCCAAGCTGATATTGGCTATTTCATCTAAAAATAATGTGCCTGACTGCGCCAGCTCAAAGCGACCAATGCGATCAGATTTAGCATCTGTAAAAGCCCCTTTTTTATGGCCAAACATTTCACTTTCAAATAAAGACTCTGAAATTGCACCCATGTTAACGCTGATAAGTGGGTGGTCATTACGAGCTGATCGTTGATGAATATATTCTGCTAACTGACTTTTACCAGTACCATTTTCACCGCTCAGTAAGATAGAGACATCTGCAAGCGCCACATTCTCAATTTGCTCCATCAGCTCAGTCATACAAGCAGATTGCCATTGAAATTTCGGTGTATCGTTAGCAGGCTCTAGTCTTTGTGACAGCTTTTTATTGATGGCTTTTAGCCCTTTGAGCTCAAGCTGTTGACTTATAACACTTAATAAACGCTGGTTTTTCCAAGGTTTTTCAATGAAATCCCCGGCCCCCAATTGCATGGCTTTGACCGCCAACTCAACGTTTGACCAAGCTGTCATAGCAACCACTCGTGTATCAATTTCTTGTTTTTTCAACCAAGCTAAGAATGCTAAGCCTTCTTCTCCTGAAGTTGTATCTAGTGAAAAGTTCATGTCGAGTAACACTAGATCTATATAGTGCTCAGATAGTTGCTCTTTGGCATCAAAGGGGTTTTTAGCAAATAGCATCTGATACCCATTATCTTCGAGTAAAAACTGAAGGCTGGTAATGATTTCAGAGCGATCATCAATGACAAGTATGGTTGGCGGTGACATATTTTTATTCGTTGTTTATATTTGGCATTTTTATCATACCCTGAGTAATCTACGAAGGTATACAGTTTACTTTACCAACATGTCGTTTATGGAGTAGTTACCAATACAAGGTTAGTGATTGATTGACGGTTATGTTGATTAACGGTTTGATGAGATTGTTATAAATCTTTTACTGACTTCAGTGTAAATGAAGGTATCAATGCGTTCAAAAAATCATCTCTACAAGAGCATTAAATGGCAATGTGAGATACATTAAAAATGTGATAGACAGTTTTGATTAAAGGCAAAATTCTACACCAAATGCATAGTTAAGCATGCCAAACAAGAAAAGTTACATACTCTGTTGGTTTTTACATAAGTCTTAACTTGGCACATTTTAATGTGTCCTTAATGTGCCTTGTGATGTTAACGGTCTATTTAGTGCTGTGTAACGCCTACATCTGATTACATTTTCGTTGATACAAACATCATAAAAATAGGTAAAATAACGAAGTTTAATTATTATCAGTCAGAGTGCTATGTTTAAAAAGGGATTGCTTCGGGTCAGTATATTTTTAATTGCTACCTTAATTTGCCTTTATGGATTTAGAAATACAATTATTTATAAAGTGGCTGCACCCTATCTAGCGGATGTCAATATTGAACTGAGTTGTATAGATTGGTCGCTTACCGGCCTTAGTTCTATTCGTGTTAATAAGGCATGTATTGAACATTCAGCAGCTTCAATTGAATTAGTAGATGCTGACATTAACCTTTCAAATATCGTTTTATCAGAGTTGAATATTGCGCTGAAGCCAACAAAAAAGACAAATGCTGAAGCGCCACAGCTTAAACCGCTTAATCTCGTATTACCTGACGAGCGTCCACTGCTAAATGTCAAAAGAATTAGTCTGTCAGGTTCTCCATTAATAAAGCCACTATCAATGAGCCTTATTGAGCCAAACCGCAATCAGTTTGAGATCAATGGCGATTTAATCGGGCAAGTGAGCATATTTAAAAATAAGCTAGGGCTAAATCAAATTTCATTAGCAAGTAACGCAATACAATCTTTTAAGCCTAAGCAAGTAAAGTTACTAGAAGGCTCGATGAACGTTGAATTTGACGGCCAACAGTTAAAATTTAATGGTGAGATTGAAGTGCAAGCTGAGCACCATTTACCAGAGTGTACGGTGTCAGCAGATATACTTGGAGGTGTTTCCGGTGAAATAGATTTATTGGATCAAGCGGCTGTTGTTGATTTGAGTGGACTTACTAATACACTTCAGGCTTTGACATGTATTGAATCACTTCAAGCACATTTACCACAGGGGGTTCTAGCTGCTGAATTAATAGCTGAGCAGGTTACTATACAATTACCTAGCGTGTTGTCAGTGCGTGATAATGTCTTTTTGACCGACCGTGTCACTTTCTCAAACGGCGAGTTAACCCAGATTCAATTAGATAATGTAGCGGCTGAATTGCTTACCCAGGATTTTAAGTCTCAATTTAGTTTAAAGCACCAGAGTGCGTTGATTGGCGCTCTTCAACTAGATGGCCCAATTGAGGTGAGTGGTGGACAATTAGATAGTCAAATTTCCATTAATTTAACTCAACCTAATGTGCCTGCATTCTTAATAGATAACTCTCCAATAAATCAAGCGAATATAAAGTTTGACTCAAAGCTTGATGTTAAAGGCAGGCTTGGCAGCGACATGTCATTTAAAGCAAGCAACCAGCTTGAGCTTCAAAAAGCAGAATTTATCGACGGCCAAGGTCAAGCACTTAAACTTCCCAAGTTAACACTTAACCTTGATTTAGAGGGTGACCTGTCAGAACATATAAATGCGATAGTGGATGGGGAGTTATCTCTGTTATCGTTTAATCACCCTTTTGTGCAGGGGCGAGATCTTAAAGTGAATTGGCAGTCAAAACTAATCAATGATGCCATTCACCTTGATGCTGATTGGCAGCTAAAAGGCATTAAACAAGCAGACAATCAAATTCAAGGGATACAACAAAGCGTAAACTTAGAGGGCAATATGCAAGATTTTATGAATACCAGTGTGGTTGCAGTGACAACACACCTTGATGCCATTGCCACTCCTGAACTGCTTGTAGAAGATATGAGTATCACCTCTCAAGTTAACTTTAGTGAAGGTATTCGCTTTGAGCATGATATTGATGTGCTCGACATGAATTTATCGTTACGCCATGAATTAACAGATAAAGCGCAGCCTTTTGAGCTTGTCATAATTGAGCAAGACCTTACAGGTTTACAACCAGTTTTGGAGCAAATGGCGCCAAAGTTAAAAATTGAAACGGGTAGCACCAGTGTTGTGGCAAGCGGTGATTTAGTCTCTCAGAATATTGATTTTGACCTGCAATTTGGCGCATCCGCCTTGTTTGATACGCATTATATGAGTAATGCATCAGGCAAGATCACAGGACAACTCAGTTCAGGTGTGATTAATATTCCAAAAACTACAGTGATAATTGACGAGTTTCGTTCAGGTGCTGTGCTAACAAACATTACCGCAGATCTGCAGGCTCAAGATAATCAGGCGTGGTTGAGTGCTATTACCGCAGAGGCGTTTGATGGTTTACTTACAGCGGATAAGGTTCGACTCTCACAAGCGCCGCAACGCATTGAAGCAAAAGCTGAAAACTTAGACTTGGCTATTTTAGCAAAAGCGGGGCGTGAAGCGGGCGTAACGCTTACTGGGCGAGTATCGGGTGAGTTGCCTATCGAAGTGCGCGATGGCAAAGTGAGCATCACAGAAGGTAAGCTGTACAACTTAGGGGCGGGCATGTTGAGTGTGTCAGAAAATGCATCGGTGAATGCACTCAAGGCGCAACAGCCGCAACTGAAAACAGTAATTGGTTTACTGGATAGTTTAGATATTGATACGCTGCGCAGTGATGTGGCATTAACAGAAGACGGTTGGTTAACATTGGGTGTGAATATTAAAGGTGAAAATAAGAGCCAAGCACAGCCAGTAAATTTCAATTACACGCATCATGAAAACATTTACACCTTATTTAAGGCGTTACGATTGAATGATGAAATAAGTCAACAAGTAGAGAAAGCTTTAACTCAATAGGGGAACACCATGAAGTGGATAGCAGCTTTATTCGGTGCCTTAGTGCTTATGGGATGCACGCACAAGGTACAAGTAGAAACCAAAGAACCAATCACCATTAATTTAAATGTAAAAGTGGATCACGAGATCCGTGTGAAAGTCGATAAAGAGCTAGATGACCTATTTAGCGATGACAGTGAGTTATTCTAAGGACATAATTATGAAAAAGAGCGTATTTTTATTACCGGTTTTGGCATTGAGCTTTGCCTTTTCAGCATTCGCTTTAGATCTTGGTACAGCTAAATCACAAGGCATTGTAGGTGAAACCGCTTCTGGTTATTTGGCTGCGGTAAAAAACACTGCTGAAGCAAAAAAAGTGGTAGATGCTATTAATGCAAAGCGCAAAGCGAAGTATCAGCAGTTAGCAAAAAAACATGGTATTTCTTTGGCACAGGTTGAGCAACAGGCAGGCAAAAAGGCCATGCAAAAAACAGCCAAAGGTCATTTTGTAAAAGTAAATGGTAAATGGGTAAAGAAGTAATAGTTTGAAAGCTAAAAGCTAAAAGCTAAAAGCTAAAAGCTAAAAGCTAAAAGCTAAAAGCTAAAAGCTAAAAGCTAAAAGCTAAAAGCTAAAAGCACAGTGAGCAAATACACGCCCTGTGCTTTTTTATTGCTTAAATTTTATTTATTCAAACTTTTTTCAAAATCGTTGCGACTAACCTTTCAAATACTGAGCAAGACTGACATCAACAGGAAAGGTGACAACTATGAAAATTAACGCCATCATAACCATATTAAGTAGTGCTGTTTTAACTGCATGTGTTGCAGCCAATGCTGCACCTGATAAACAAACAGAGTCTGATTACCGCATCCAAGTATATAAAGACTGTGAAAAAGTAAAAGATCTGCCTATGTCGCCGACTCAGGTTTCTGCATATAAAGCATTTCAAAATATAGAAAATAAAATGACGTTACTGGAGAAGCCGGTCAGAGATATGGATGAAGAATTAGCTGAATATCATGCCCAATTAGAGGCTTTATCGAGCGACTTTAAATACGAAGATGAAAATATCTTAAAGATTAATAAGCAAAAACTGCGTGAGCACAAAGAAATAGCGCGTGAGATAAAGAAAATTGTACGCAGTCATGAAGCCGACATTCGTGCAATTGAGCAAGAAGCTAGACGAATAGAGTCAGTATCAAAGCGTTTTGAGCAAGCTATAAAGCCAAGCTTAGTCGGCCTTGAACATGACCAAGTTCAAATCATTAATAGTAAAACAGCCAAACCATTTAAATGTTATCAGCATAGCTAACAGAATTAGTTTTTCAGTAATTAAATCTTAAAAAAGGCTTTGCTTTTTAGAAGTAAAGCCTTTGTTCGTTTACAACAGTTAGAGCAGGGAGCTTATCTGTCTGCTTTTATATCGACACTTCTAGGGTTAATAGTAAGCGGTGATAAAGTGATTTTGGCGTTGTTACTCGCGCCCATGTGATTACTGTACTTTTGCCCTTCAAAAAGGGTATAAAATACATCCAAGTAATCATCATCATTACTAAACCAATGACTTGGCATGGCTTTAATTAACTGGTTAGTTAACTGTGGAATAATCGCATAGCCCTGAACATTCGGATCAGGTATTGCGCGCATCACCTGAGTGACAATATCTAAAAACGTCGTCGCTAAGTCTTGGTAGTTAGTATTGTCATCCTGCTCCATCAACAAGATATCGGCAGCCTGCCAGCGGTAACGTTCCCAATGGATCAGAATTTGGTTTGGCGTATAGTCGGTGCCATCATGATCTAGGTATGGCATATCGACTATGTCTAAGATCGGCTCATCACGAGACGGACTCACGCCTGTCACCACCGCATAGACTTCCGCTTTTCCTGAGATCCAAGGCTCTTCATCATCATTCAAACGAATTCGATCGAGCTTTGATGTTGAGATAGCTGACGTTTGCACTGTTTGCTGCGCCATAAAGTCCGCAGCATTATGATTACGTGCTTGCTTAAAAATAGACTGCATAACAGCAAGGCCTTCTTTTTTAACTTGTTTGCTATCTAATTCTAAGATCAGAACAGGTTGAGAAGGCATTGTATGCGCATCTAAAAGATGTACATTGCCCTGAGCGTCAAATGCTTCAATGTATATCCAATCTTTATCATCGCCTTTTGGTGCAAATGCAATAAGCGGTTTTTGACCTTCTTTCCACTGCTCAAGCATTTCATTAGAGGCAAGTCTAAGTTGATATAGGTTAGAGCTTTGTTGCTCCAAACCTTTTAGAGAACGTGTGCGAGCATTGGCAGTTCTCATCAACTGCTGGTTATCTTGAGTTAAATGCAGAGTACTTAATTTTGCAGTGTGACTTCTATTAAGCATGTTTAACCAATGCTTATTTTGTGAGCTTAAGTCTTTCGCGACATTGCTTGCCAATACGCGTTTTATGTCAGTAACTTGCATTGCGCTATGATTGAACTGATCAATCATGTCGAGCTCAGGGTGTGGAGAGAGCGTATTTGTAGTTTTTACAAGATCAGCTGAAAAACTGGAAAAGCTTGCTAATAATGAGCCCATTAAGGCTGTTTTAATTAAGTGGTTCATAAGGTTTCCTTGAAATAATCCGTGTCTATGTTGTTCACAACACCCATCTAGGTGTAGCGATAAAATAGAGTAATCGCTTTATAACGTCAATTTTTTTATAACATTTATTTTACATCGGGGTGTTTTAGGCATAAGTATGTAGATGTAAAACTCAATAACATTAAGACTTGTACGTCGATTTCGGCATTAAAGGAATAATTTTAAATGTAACGTAAGTGTTGTATTTTTATTTTGGGTTTATTTAAGGATAATCAATATGACAACACGAACTATATTTCAGTTACTAAGCGTGAGCCTTTCTTTGGCCTGTGCTTTAAATTCAACTAACCTCACGGCAAATGACTTTACTGCTTTAGATCAAGCATTGCCTGCTTCGTATATTATCAATGGCACAGAGCCTATTTTCGATTTTGATGGTGATGGGTGTTTGCCAAGTGCAGGCATAAGTCGAACTGGACAGCAAAATGCAGGGTTGAAAACAACAGGTAGTTTGGGCGGTAACTGTCGAGAAACTTGGTTTCTAAATAACTCAAATACCGTACATCGTTATGCGTGTAAAGATACACAAAGTGGGCTGTACTGCGCGCATTTTTATGCACTTTACTTCAAAAAAGACCAGGTATTTCCATATTTTGGAGGAGGGCATCGCCATGATTGGGAGTATGCTGCGGTATGGACCAAAAATGGGTTAGTTACTCATGGTAGTTACAGTGCGCATGGCGATTTATTTACTAAGCCTGTATCGGAACTGCCAATGGAAAATGGTCACTTAAAAATTGTATATCACAAAGATGGTATTTTGACTCACGCATTACGGTTTGCTAAAAGGAACGAAATTGCTGAAACTGCCTATAACCGCTTTGTAACGCCACCTATTATTAGCTGGTACGAGATGCAAGGTGATGATATTGATAATCAGGGACTTCGAGATAAGCTAAATCAGTATGACTATGGATCAGCAACTTTGCCTGTAAAAGACAGCCGTTTTTTAAATAATATAAACCGATTTAAACCTAAGGGTTATCCTATATTTACAGAACAAGATGCGTTGAATTCTATATAAAACTTGTCAGCAATAGATAATATGGGAAGCCAGTGGCTTCCCATATTACTTAGTAATCAGGCAAGCAGATCTTATCTATTGCAGAATAACAGTTGTTCCCAGTTGGGCAACCCAAGAATGCTGCTGAATCACAACCTACAGAGTAACAAGCGCCTTGAGTTGCAGTACCTCCAATTACCTGAGGAGTTTGGTTATGCGCGATTGTTTTTGCATCTTTACTTAGCTGTTTTAGGGTTTTCTTTTGTAGCTTAATTTTCATCTTAGTCTCCTTGTATTAATCAAGCTTCTTTACTATGTCACTTGAATATAAAGGTGTAAATAAAAGTTACTTTTTGGTTTTTACTCTCTTAATGTGTGTGAAGAGTATGCATTTTCGAGCGTGAATATCTGCTTTGAGTTGCTACCTTTCACTGTTGTGGTGATGGTTAACTTTTCATTTTGAGTTAAGCTATTTAATAGTAATGTATGAACAGAAACGCCATTCTTAAAAGAGGTTAAGAACTTACCAATCACAACAATTTGCTCAATTTGATTGCTATTCACACTATGACTTCGCTGTGGGGCTAACATCACACCGCTTAAAAACGTTTTTTGGTTATTACTTTTTAAATATATTGAGTCTGTAATGTATTTAATCATCGCTTTTTGCTGAGACTTTATTTCTTTTAAGGAAAGTGCTTTGTCGTTGTTCTTATCAAAGTCAGTGAAAGCTGATATTGGCAGAGACAAAACTAAATACCCACCAGATTGATCGAAATTTAACGTGCCTTTGTTAGGTGCCATCAAATGAGCTTGAGTGTTATTGCTAAAAGCGCTCAGTAAAATTCCAATGAGTGCAAAGCACAATTTGAGTTTCATAGTCATATTTAGCATTTTTTATAGCTCGCCTTTTACACAGCGTTGAAAATATGGGTATGAATCTGTGGCGTAGTAATGATAAATACCTTCAGGGAACTCAGGTGTCACACCAAAGCGGCCATTACATTCGTCTAGGTCACCTGAGCCTGCTACAAATTCCCAATCTTCCGCAAAGGTACCGAGTGGATAGATTTCAACGGATGGACGATTGATGCTGATATTTTCAATCAACTGATAGCTGCCTGTGATTATTTTTATTGGTGAGCTAGCGTTGTCAGCTTCACTAAAGCCATATCTTGCATAAATGGGAAAACCGTCAGCCGCCCAGCCAATTAAAGTCATGTTTGTGTTATTGCCGCCTCTAAGTGCTATAAACCCCTCTGGCATACCATGATAATGGTAAGCACCGCCAGGTTGCACATGTGCGTTGTTGTCGTCAGTGCCAAAGTTGAAACTGGTTTGTCCCAGCGCTTCAATATGCCAATCGCCTTCATTGCCAATTAGGCTGCAGTTATTACCCGAATCATCACAGGTGCCTGCAGTATTGGCGTCAATCTTGACGCCATTGAGAATATACCCGGTAGCCCCGTGAGGTCCCCCTAAAGTGCTTGCCGTTGTGCTTTCATTGGGCGTAAGTGTGTAAGTTACAGAGACGTTTTGCTCGCTGATTTCATTAGGGTTATTGGCATTTGGAAATTGCCCTGTAACGTGGTCTGGCAAACCATTGGCCGTCAATATACGACTGCTGCCATCGCATGCCCACTGTGCGTTGCTGGTGGCTTGGACCGAACTGGAATCATTGTATTCATTATAATAATAATCACATAGCACACCGTCGGTAGAGCCATTAATAGATGCAGTACCATTGTCTGCGTCGTTATTGGAAGAAGTACTATTTTCAGAGTCTGTAGTGCTATTAGAGTCGCTATCTGTAGCATCGCTAGTAGTATTGTCACTCGCTGATTGTGTCTCATTTATGAGCTCATTCTCGGTGCTGTTTTCTGAACTACCGCAGCCCGAAAGTAGGAAATTAGTCGCGAATAGGACAGGATAAATAGGTCTTCTTAGGTTTGACAGTTTCATCTCAATCACTCTTATTAGTGATACCAATCCTCAGTAATATTTAATCATTCTGAGGACTAAAGCTGCCGCTAACCATGTTAAAAATTTCTCATTTAGAACAACTAAATATAAAAATTTTTGCCTTGCCTACATGGAAGTAGGTACCTCAGCGATAGCAGGACGCGTGAGCGGCGCTATCGACAAGTTTTCCTTGCCTCAAAATGGATCACTTAATTAAGAAGATTGGTATAAAGTTTCGGTTGTGAATTAACTGTAGATCTCAATTGTGCAGTAAATGTGCACAAAGTGTCAGCCTTTTGCAAAGCCATAGGCTGACACTCGAATTACTATGTTTAACCAAGTTTATCCTTCAACTGTGCGTATTGATAATACCCCCACTGACCAAAACGCCTGAGGCTTGGAAAGGGCAAATATGGTAGTGGTGTCTGATATAAAGGTAAGTTTGGCACTATAAC
>Ga0209992_10001601_pt1 | contig 23116 bp, 17 predicted proteins | sample 2SBtaG_2_FD_182564 | JGI IMG/M metagenome (GOLD analysis project Ga0209992, IMG submission 182564) | Deep subsurface microbial communities from Kolumbo volcano to uncover new lineages of life (NeLLi) - 2SBTROV12_ACTIVE470 metaG (SPAdes)... | ecosystem: Environmental > Aquatic > Marine >... | reverse complement strand
CTTGATTTATTGCTGGTTAAACTCGAAAGTGCGGCCTGTAATATTGGACCTACCAAGAACTCAAGCAAAGTTAATGATACTTTTTCAGGGTTGACTAATTACAAGTCTTAAATAAGTGGATTTTTATAGAAAAAAGCATTACTTTTGTGGTGGGAGCACCAAATATTTTAGTTTCCTCATGTGTTACGCATGGGTTGTATGCATTCTTGCCACTAATTCGTAAGTACTCAATTATGAGAACGAATATAAACGAATATACGTAAGCTAGTAAAATTTGGTGCTCCACTTAACCCATATCAGCGCTTGAATCCATATAAGTTAAAGATTAATGAAGACTAAAAATGACTTGGCTGGTTATATTGAAATTCCGGTTAGAAAGTTGAATGAAATTTTATATTCTAGGAGTAGAGACTCTTATTATCGAACAATTTTATTTTATAAAAGAGCTGGTGGGATTAGGGAAATCAATGCGGTAGAAGGTGATTTAAAAAATATTCAAGAAAAATTATTAACTAAGTTATCAGAAGATTATTTAGCAAGTATTTATTGTCATGGCTTTACAAAAGAAAGGAGTATTCTTACGAATGCTTCTTATCATGTAAAAAAGAAATTCCTTATAAAGTTTGATATCAAGGATTTTTTTCCAAGCATTGGGTTTCCACGAGTGCAAGGTATGTTTATGCAATATCCATTTTCATTTAGTAAAGATGTTAGTGTCATATTAGCGCACATTTGTTGCATGGGTCCAGGTGCTGGAATGTTACCTCAAGGTGGAGTCACAAGCCCTTATGTAGCAAATATGATTTGTAGGAAATTAGACAGCAGACTGTGGGGGCTGGCAAAGAATAATAATTGTAATTTTACTCGATATGCCGATGATATAACTTTTTCTACAGACGACGTTAATAAATTAAAAATAAGGAATTTTGAGGATAGGGTTTGTTCAATAATCAGCGAGGAAGGTTTTGAAGTAAATGAGCGTAAAACCAAACAAATGTGGCCTTATCATCGACAAGTTGTAACCGGTATTATTGTTAATAAAAAGATTAATGTAAATAGATCGTATATTAGAAATTTAAGAGCTATTCTTTACAATTGCGAAAAAAAAGGGATAGAAAGTCAAATTATTAAAAATGAATTTAAACAAGAAAAGGGTTACAGGAATTCAAGATTAGATATTAAGTTAGATGGTGAAGGGTATATCTTTAAGGGGAATAAAATTAATAAGGAGGAAGCGACTTTTAAGTTTTTAAATCACATTAAAGGTAGGTTGTTTTTTGTTGGCCAAGTCATTAAAGAGGAACGTAAAAGAAATCCAAAGAACTCATCAAAAGTGTATGAGAAGTTATTACTAAATTTTTATAAAATTATTTTATCTGGTAAAGGAATAAAAAATAAGAAAAGTCCAGAATTTCAGAAATTAAAGGGTGTAGTTGAGTGTGAAATGAGGAGATTTACGGAATTATCTGATCATACAGACTGGCAATCTAGAAAGATAAAAAGTAAAAATGAAATTATAGAGAGCACACAAAAGGAAAACAATTCATTGTTACAAGCACTAGATGAAATAAAAAATGATAGTAAGCAACTAATTGAATTTATAAAAGATCGTCAAAAAAAAGATTTAAGGTTTTTCTTTTTAGGGAATGCTTCTGCAGAGAAAATTAAATCCTACTTATCTTATCCAATACCTGATTATGAAAAAAATTTTAAATTATTAATGTCATTGAGGGATTCTAGCGGTGGTGTTGGCTTACTTGTTCATGAAATGTCAGGTGGAATTCATAAAGATAAAATCAAAGAAATAATGGAGAAACATTTTTTTTGTAATTATTTTTACTTCCACAATGAAGTAAGAAAACCTTTTGAAAGATATTTTGATTATTTAGAAGAACTTATATCAACAGCTAGTGGTGACATGATTGAAATTAAAAACAATGATGGTAGTGAGCTCGATAAAAAAATGCGTGAATTAAAAAAAGAAACTCGCTTTGGTTTAGAAGAAGTGGATTCTACTAATTTAGTTAAAATGATTAATGATTTGATTAGTAAAAAAGTTAATAAGGAAAACACTAAAATTAATAATGAAATTACAGTAAGTCCTAGATTTTATACAGTAACTGGAGAAATAAAAAAGGCATTAGAACAAATTTTGCAATCAATGCTAAAGCATAGTACAGAAATAACAATTGGATCACTCAGCATTAAACCAGATGAGTATTCAATAGTTATTTATAGCAATACAACTGAAAAGCAATTGGACATGGTCGCTTCTAGAGATTTTGCAAATGGGTCAATACGAAAAGTTACTGAGCACCTATACCATGGCGGGTGTAAGGACTATTCGATTATTGCGACATTTACTCAACCAAAACTAATGAGTCGTAAGGTTGATATGTTTAAAGACTTTGTGGATCCAGTATCAACCCCAGGTACAGATGAAGTAAATGAAGAAATAAGCAAAGACATAAGAGATTTGCTAAAAGAAGATACCTTTATGCATATAGTAACCTTTGATCAATAAACGTAGATAGTGTAACCAAATGAAAAAAATTATTGTGATTGATAATAAAGAAGAAAGGGGAAGGGAAATAAGAGATACTTTAAGGCAAGTACTTACCTCCATTGTTATTGTGCATAAAAAAGAGATTAGTGAAATAGAATATTCTAATTCTAACTATGAGGCCGTTTTCTTCCACAATAATAATACTGAAAGCCAATGGATTATAGAGAGAAAACAATCTTCTAACAGCCCTCCAATAGTCGCTTTTAGTGGAGAAGCATTTAGTTGCAAGCAAAAAAGGGATGGATATTTCCTTTACAGACCAGATCATCTGGAAAATCCTGAAAATATTGAATTTATCTTAAGTGAAATGGGAATTAAAGATGGTTAGTGATATTTTTTTCCATATCTTTTTGAAAAATGAAAATTGTATAATTCCAATTCCATTTCAAGTATCTGATCATAATTCAAGAGGTTCCGTAAAATATAATCTAACGCTCAGAAAAACAGAGAGTTATTTAAAAGATATAGGCGCAATAGCTTTTAGGTCAAATTATAAAGACTTAGGGTTTAGTCCGTTAGAATTTTATAGCCAGATTATTTTATCTATAAAACAAAAAAAATTATCAGAAGTTCCTATTTTCATCCTAGATGGTTTTGATATGTATGATCCATATCGCGGCAATAAATTAATTTCTTGTGAAGAGTATTTTAAAATCGAATTCAAGTCATTTGATAAAGAGCCCGCAGAGCATGGTTTGTTTTTTGAAATATTAGGTGAGGATGAAGAAGTTAAAACCGATCAGTTAGAGAAAATACTTAAACAGAGTAATGATTACAACAAAAGAAAACATACAATACATAAGACTGTTGAGCAATATATAAAATCTTCTTTTAACAGGTCGAAACTAACATCAAGCCATGATAGATCTAATAGATGGGCCCCCTTATTAATTTTAAAATACTTGAATCACCTAAATAAAAATGATCCGGAGTTAGGTAAGGAAATAAACAGATTAGAAGATGATGTTTCAGAGGACCTCTATTTTAAAAAGAAACTATATGAACTCTCAAGACTCTCAAGTCAGGTGGTAGAAACCAGTTTGGTTATGAAATTAAAGTCAAAGCAGCGTGACTGTTTGCAACTTATCAAGGGTAAAGAAGTTAGAATTCTTATCGTTGAGGATGAATTAAGTGCAGGCTGGAGAACTGCTTATGAATATTTATTACCTAATGATACGTGTACGTTGATATTTGCAGAATCTTCTAAAGAAGCATTAGAAAAGTTTGGTAAACATCAAAACAATATTGAACTAATTATATTGGATATTAGGTTAGGTGGAAAAAGTGAAGGTGAATTCGATGGTTCAGATGTTAGTGGATTATCTGGCGTTAAGCTTGCAAGGAAGTTTAGAGAAAGCAACAAAACAATTCCTATATTAGCGGCAACTGCATCAAATAAATCATGGACATTGGAGTCTTTATTGAATAAAGGAATAAATAATTATTGGGTCAAGATAAGTCCAGATGGATTGGTTGATCAAGGTGATTCTTTTGAAAGTATGATTAGTTTCTATGAAAAAATGACTAAAACAATAAAGTGGTCATTAGAAATTAAGCCTTTAATTAATGATTTTTTTTCTATTTGTGATGTATTTAAAGATAATAGTCTTGTTTCTCAGTCGGCAGTAAAAAAATCGAAATCTTTTCATGTGTTGATGCATCAAACATTTGATGGTTTTAATAAAGATATTCTAAATGGGTTGCAGATAAATATAGGTTATATAACCTTTTATTCATTAATTAACGACTTAATATCATATTTCTCTGTTCCAAAAAAAATCAATGAAAATGAGACAGAGTTTTGGGTAAAGGATAAAGAATTTATCCTATTTACAATTAATGAATCTGATTCTGATAATAAATACTCATATTCCCCAGAACTACGTGAAAAATGTCGTTCTCATATTAAATCTGCAAGTAATTTAAATGACACATATGTTTTTCGTGGAATTTTAAGTCAAATGAAACCCACGCTTAAAAAAGACTTTGATAACTTGAGAAAAATAAGAAATAAGTCTCCACTCACTCATGGGAAAATCTTTGATGAATGCTTGGATGCTACTTTAGATGATCTGAAAAAATTATCATCTTTTTACAAAGATCTTCTAGACATTAACTCTGATCCTTAGATGTATTTGATTTTACGAAAACTGATTGAATTCCTCCCGCTCTATACGGAAGATGGTAAGTACATATCATCTGTGGAAAGGTCTACTTTAATAGAATTGTTAAATAGTGAGGGTGAAGGTGATAAATGTTTAGTAGTCATGAGTGTTGAGTTTGTCGAAAATTTATTTGATTCATTTTGTGTTCTTGATCAAAAATCACTCTTACAAGCTAAATGGAAATTTAAGTCTTATCCAGCTCAATTAATGGCACGATCATTGTTGTCTCTTTTATGTGATAAGCAACAAAAGCTATTCAATCGAAACTTTTGGTCACATCACACCGGAGAACTTACTGAAAAGCAACGTGAGGTTTTACACTATATAGAAACTAGTCGAGTACGATGTCATGAGGCAGAAAAACCACAGCCTATCAGGTTTGTAAATGTTGCTTGGGGTTTTATTGTGATCAATGGAAAGGTCCTTTTCCACCACAGGGAAGATGCAAGACGAATAGATATCCCTAATTATGTTCCTGTGGGAGGCCGGCTGGTTTTAGATGATATAGAGGGTTTATCTGATGAAGAAGCTGCTGTTGCTATGCAAAAAAATGATTATTTAATGGGAGGATTACAATTAATTAATACTTTAAAACGTGAAGTTGAAGAAGAGACTGGCTTATTGTTTAGTATTGACTATGACCTCAATAATGATTTTATGAGGTTGAACCCATCTTTGAAAGTTGAAGGTACGGGAGCAAACCATGCCTATACTGAATATAACATTGTGATATGGGCTTTGAATTTAACACAGATAGGTTTTTTTAAATTAATTGAAAAAATGTCAAATACAGACAGGCTCGTTTTTTTTGATTTTGAATCGATTGTAACTGGGAGACGAGCTGATGGGAAAAATGCTTATCTCAATGCATTACATGATTCATTTAATAGTAAAGATGAGTTGCTTGAAAAACTTGGTAAATTACCCGTTAGTTACAATTTAGATTTCATTCCTAATGTAAATCACACATTCCCTATAAATGAGGATTATTTCTTGGTTGGTAAATCAGGTAAAGAATCAGTAAAAGCAATAAAAATTAATACTGAACAAATTAATTTATTACATACCTTAGCTTGGCATGGGAAAGGGTTAGATTTTGAAACGGTGAACCCCTGCATATCAATTCATATGTTTGGGTGGATTCAGGTGCATGACCTTAACGTGTTGGATTCAATTAGTGAGTTGGCAGGTCAGCTAACACGTCATGGATTAAATTTAATTGATATCAATGGTGGCGGTTGGGTTAAGATAAAATTGACTAAAGATAAAATTTTCTTTTCAGATAAATTATTCTCTTTAAATTTAATTCCTAATTTTAATGGTGACTTATTAGAAATTACTGCTCGGAGTATTACTAGCGTTTTAGGAAAAACCATCGTGGTTTCAAGAAATAAAAAGGTTCCCGAAGCTTTTTTTCGAATACTCGAAACTGTTAATAATGGAGGAACTTATTCTAGTGTAGGCGATGGCAGTCTTTCAAACTGGATGGCTAGGTTACATGAAGGTATGATATTCCAAGACATTGGTTTAAAGCAGGTGGTCAGGATTAAGAAAAAAAATCTAAGACTCTTTAATCAATAGATATCAATAACAATATTTATACTCCATTAAATGTAACAATCATGTATCCATAAATTGGGATTATTCTTAAATTGAGTCAACTCTGAACTTAGACTGATAAGTGATACACATAAAAAAAATGATTCTCTACATATTTACTCATATGTATTTAAATTCAATTCGAGAAAAACCTTGTCATTGGGAATAAATCCCTTTCTTTTGATTAAAAATGATTAATGTAAGAGAAATTACAATTCATAGTGATTGATTCAGATTTCACCTTTTATTCTTATTACTGAAACTGACATCTTCCTGACAAATCTCCGCTTTTTCTACCTGTAATATTACAAAACTTAAGATTTATATCTTTTAAAACAATAAGTTGAAGTTATATTTCCTGACAGTTGCCTGTCAAACCAAGTTAATAGTATTAATACCTGTATGATCGACTCATAAAACAGTTTCCTGAACCTTTGTTTTCAGGATGAAATAAATTTTGGTGTCAAAGGGGTGTTAATGGCAATTGATGAAGTGCAAAAAGATGAGCAGTTATTAGGAGAAAAACTTGTCGATATTTTTCATGGAGTAGTTGGAAAAATGCTCGAAAATGAGATCGACCCCAGAGAAATCAGCCATGCAATGACTTTTGTAGCTGCCGAATTAGGCTTTATTTCGACTGAAGACAAATTAGGTGTTATTTCTGTACTTTTAGACAGTATTTCACAAGCCTCATCAATTGTTGCCAATGAGAGAAGTGAGCCTCCTAAAGAAAATAATGATACGAAAAAAATAACAATTGTAAATAAAACGATTCATTAATTGTAACGATTATAGAAAACACCATGTTTTCTTCACAATGTTTTCACTTGACAGTGATTAAATTTAATTAGGTTCTATTGCCAGTTAATCATAAAGGAGTTAACCATGAATTGTCATTTTTTTGAGTTAGGTTTTGATAAGTATCGTTTCGATTTACCTTTGGAGTTATCTATTTTCCCTATTGCGGTAAGAAAGGCTATTGCAGACGGTTTTCAGGCAGCAGAAATTCAACAAGTCAGTCGGAGACGCCCGACGATTTATGAAAAGAAGTTAATTACACTTAAATCGAGGGCTTATGTTAAAGGTTTAAGTGTGTCGGTTAGCTCACAAGATTTAGAAAATGAGTTATTAAAAACCCATTATTGCTGCCCGGTTAGTCAGGAACGTTTTACCTTTTCAGGAGGCTTGTTAACCGATTGGTCTATTGATCGTATTGATAATAACCAAGGGTACGATCCCGATAACATTGTAGTGGTTTCGGTTAAAGTCAATCAGGCAAAAAGTGACCTAAATTTAGATGAAATGATTGCCGTGTGTTTTAAAACCTACCCTAATTACCATGACCTTGACGAGCTAGAATGGTTTCGAATGGTGAGTTTTTATTACAACAAAATGACTCTGACAGGTGATTTAAGTTTTACCCAGTTATTAGACAAGAAAAAAGGCCGGTTAGCGTATTTTGTCTTTCTGCAATTAGCTTATGTTAAGGACTCATCGTCTGAACGTTTTTTAAGTGTTTTAAAAAACATGACGGAAAAGAAAGAATTTAATGCGTTGGTTAAATTAGCCAGAAAACGAGTCGCTAAAACACAAGATCATTCAAAAGATGTTTTAGACAGAAGTCCTAAATTATGTCAGGCATTAGAGCCTGTCGTAAAACAGGTGCGACGTGATGGGGAACGGTTTAACCATTACTTATTAGATTGTATGTGGCGTTAACCAAAGGTATTTATGGCGTGAAAGAATCAGTGTATACAGATCAACAATTAAATCGTGCCGTAAAGGCAGGAGTTTTTACTGAAGAGTCAGTGGGACATTTTCGTGATTTTGTCGAAAACAAGTACTCCCACGAATTAGAAGACCAGGAATCATTTCGGCTAATTTCAGGATTTAATGATCTTTTTGTAGTCATCGCCTGTAGTGTTTTTTTTGTGTCGTTACTTTTTTTTTATGATAACCCTAATTTACTAAAGGGTTATCATTATGAATCTCCAACTTCCATTGCTATGAAAGTAGTTATTCCACTTGTAGCGATTGTAATATCTTGGATGCTTTCGGACTTTTTTGTGTTGAAACGCCAAATGGCATTAACAGCGATTACGTTGCTTTCTTTCTATGCCGTGTCAATTTTTCTTTTGACGAGTAGTTTGTTTGCATCTGCTTCTGGGGGCGTTTTTGCACCGGTTTGCATGACTGCATTTGCAGTCTTTTTACATTGGCAAAAATTCAAGGTGCCTATTTCTATTGCAGCCGTGTTTGGTATTGTCGTTATCTACAGTAATATAAATTTACTAGATAGTAATATTAGAGATTATTTCAGTCCTTGGATGTTTTTCGTTTTTAATTTAATAGCCGGATTGTTGATTTTCAGATTTGCCATGTATTGGGATGCTTTAGATATTAAGCGTATTGGTAGACAGTCAGATACAGCTTTCTGGTTACATTTAATTTCAGCGCCGATGATTGTTCATCCTATTTTCTCAGGTTTAGATTTAATGGATGCAAACTTGAGTTTACTAAGCTCAGTGGTCTTACTGGTTCTTTATGGGTTGTTTACATTTATTTCTCTCATCATCGATCGTCGTGTATTTATTTTATCTTCGATGGTTTATTTCGTTCATTTGATTGAAGTGACATTTTCTGAGCAAGGATTAGGAAACTTTTCTTTAGGGTTTACTGGGTTGTTTATGGGTTTGTCGTTGTTATTACTATCAGGGTATTGGAATCAGGCTCGTGGTTTTGTTTTAAAAGGTTTACCTGAGTACATTAAAACTAAAGTACCTGGTGTTTAACATTTATTTTGGAGGTTAAAAAATATGATTAATAAAGTCGAACTCATTGGACATTTAGGGGCGGACCCTGAAGCTAAATCAATGCCAAGCGGTGGTAGTGTTGTGAATTTAAGTATTGCAACAACGAGACATTGGAAAGATCGAAATACTGGCGAACGTAAAGATGCTACCGAATGGCATCGTGTGGTTTGTTTTAATCGAACCGCTGATATTGCAGCACAGTATTTAAAAAAGGGTTCCCAAGTTTATATCGAAGGACGGCTTCAAACCCGTAAATGGCAGGCCCAAGATGGAACTGATCGTTACTCGACTGAGGTTGTTGCTAATTCATTAACTATGTTGGGTAAAAAATCGACTGAGACTGATACACTGAATAAGGCTAGTCATGCTCCTCTTGATGACCCATTTGATGATTTAGGTGATGTGCCATTTTAATGAAGTGCTTACAGGTTATTTGCTTTATTTTTTGCTTAATCACGGTTCAAGGTGTTTATGCAGATACTTGTCCTGATGAAACTGTAGATCTTTCAACGTGCTTGGTAAAAGCACAGAAAGGGGATGCAGAAGCGCAATACCACTTAGGGTGGATCTATCGACAGGGTAAGGTTGTATCTCAGGATTATGCAGAATCCGTTAAGTGGTATAAAAAGGCTGCTCATCAAGGACATGATCAAGCCCAAACTTGGCTAGGCGTCATGTATGAATTGGGTTGGGGGGTGGAAGAAGATAAACAATTGGCCGCTCAGTGGTATCGCAAAGCGGCAAACGACGACGATACGTTAGGGCAGCTCAGACTTGCATCGCTTTATCGTCACGGTGAAGGGGTCGCTAAAAATCTTAAAGAAGCTGAAAAGTGGTATTTAAGATCCGCTAGTCATAAAGGTGATTATACTTATGCAAAAAAAATGATTAAGGAGATGTATGCAAAGGAAAATCCTACAGTTTATGATTATGAATAAAGGATTGTCCAAAAGTGTTAGCTTTTGATTCACAATTTATGTGCATAGTTTTATTTGGTAAGTCATAGACGGTTATGTAGGATGTTTTATTATTATTTTATAAGGAAATTATTTAATGACGAGCAATAAGGTTCTTGAAGATGTGACACCAAATGCTGAGTTTTTAATTAAATCTATAGCAGAACAGGGATATAGTCTAGGAACCGCTTTAGCAGACCTAATAGATAATTCCATTTCAGCTGAAGCTAGTAACATAGAAATTTTAGTGGATACACAGCAAGAGCCATTTACCCTTTATTTAGCAGATAACGGGAATGGTATGGATGTAGAAGCATTACGTTCCAGTATGCAATTCCCTAGCACGTCTCCAGACGCTAAGAGAGGTGGTATTGATCTAGGTAGATTCGGTTTAGGAATGAAGACGGCTTCTTTCTCCCAAACTCGTAAATTTACAGTCTTATCTAGAAAAAAAAATGGTGATAAATTTTCAGCACGTACATGGAATCTTGACATTTTAATATCAAATCAATGGAAAATAATTGTAAATTCAGATGAAGAAATAACGGACATACTTTCTGGTTATGAAACGCTTAGTAATAATTATTTAAACGAATTTACAGACTTTAAGGCAAATACTATTGTTGTATGGTACGGACTATATAAGTTTTATGATTTTATAAGAGAAGTTAGTCGTAAAGAGGCTCTTAAAACAGAACTCACCGAAGTTACATCTGAACATTTAGAGCTTGTGTTTCACCGTTTTATGGAAAGAAAAGAAGCCCCAGTTACTATTAGAATTAACAACAAGTTGTTAAAGGGCTTTAACCCTTTCCCATTAGATGAAAAAGATTTTAGGTCCATTGAGTATAAAAAAAGAAAGTTTGGCGATGACTCAATCAAACTGGAAGGCTATGTACTGCCTTCTCGGAGCATTTCTGAAGTTAAACAAGGACAAACCCTATGGACAACTAGAAATAGAAGTTTGATGGATATGGAAGGGATTTATGTATACAGGTTAGATCGTATAATTTTATTTGGGGGTTGGAACGGTTTATTAAAGAAAGCACCTAGAGTACAACTTGCTCGGTTGCAAGTAGAAATAGGGAATAATTCTGATGACAAACTTCATTTGAATGTAGCCAAATCACAAATGATAATTCCCCATGATTTAAAGCATGCTTTTATGTCTTATGTTTCCGAATTAAAAGACGAGGCAGTGCGAGAGTACCATAACAAAGGGATTAAAAGATTTCCAGATTTTAGAATGGTTGATAAAGGCGACCTTTTTGTCCGTAATGCTTCAAATAAAGGAACGTTATTAGAGCTTAATCATGACTTTTCAATTCTAACCACATTACAAAATGAGATGTCACCAAGCCAATTGGCGCAATTTAGAATTTTAATAAAGATGATAAATAGGTCAGTTAATAAAATGAGGAAGACCCATGAGGACACTGTTTTTTTAGGAAAAATCAAAGAGGATGATTTGTCTTCAGATGATTTGCTACTCGTGATAAAAAAGTTAAAAAAATCAGGTTTAACAAATGAATTTATTAAAGACAAAATTTTACCTAAGTTAGGTTTTAAAATTGAGTCATTACCTGCTGAAACATTAAAGGAGTTAATGTAAATGAAAAATAGAGATATTATTCACCTCATAAAAATGATGATTACTGAGTCTATCGGTGACAAAGAAAATAGGAATGAATCAATTGACAAAGACTTTTTTACAGACCCAAGTATGGAGAGTAAAGCATTGAATTGGGTTGGTGCTATGCCAAATTCATCAATTAGTAATGAAGATTTCAAATACCTATATGGTATAGCCATTAAAGAAAAAAAAGCGGAATATCATAGGATTCGTATGAATCCAAGTGAATCTTTGGATAACGAAGATACTAGGAAGCGTAATTGGTTAACACCCAGCAGAATTAAAGAGATTGGGTGGGAGAGTGATAATAGGCCCACTTATCGATCTCGATATTTTAAATATTTAAAAGATGAGTGTGGTAGATCTGAAAATTATGTCGAAGAGACCGAAAGATCAAGTCTTGATATTGTCAGAAGGTTAGGAGATCCTAAGTCAGATGATGGATTTTATGTTCGTGGGTTAGTTGTTGGAAGTGTTCAGTCAGGTAAAACTGCTAACTTTAATGCTGTGATAAATAGTGCTATCGATACAGGGTATAGTTTGATCATTGTTCTGTCTGGAATTATGGAGGATTTAAGACAGCAAACGCAACGGCGGATTGAAGCGGATGTCGAAGGTAAGTTTGAAAAAGGTGATTTTATAGGCGTCGGAAGGGTTGTATCATTTGGTCAAAATGGAGATGAGCCTGATGTTAAGGCTATTTCAGTACCCACATCTATTTATACGGATTTTAATAAATTAATTAAAAAGTCAGACTTTTCGTTAGCACATCAGAATCTTCTTGTTTGTAAGAAGAACACGTCAGTTTTAAAGAATTTATTGCTTTGGCTTCGTAATTATTTACATGACGAACAAGATAAAATTAGCTCACCTTTATCTCTATTGATTATTGATGACGAAGCAGACAATGCTTCACTAAATAATTTAGGTAGCAAGGGGCGAAATTATGCATCCACTATTAATGGTCATATTCGCGCACTTTTAGGGTTGTTTTATAAGAGATCATATTTAGGGTATACAGCAACACCTTTTGCTAATGTTTTGCAAGATAGACATGAGAAGCCATCAACATCGTGGCTAATTAAAGAAGGACAAGAAGAGATTGAACTTAGTATGGTGGATAGTTTATTTCCAAATGATTTTATTGAATTGCTTTTTCCAGAAAGTAATTATATTGGAGCAAAACATTTCTTTGAGACTAGGTTTAGTGAGATAAAGCAAATTGATCCTTTGCTAGCTCCAATTGAAGACCACCTTGAGTGTTTTCCTTATAGGCTAAATAGAGACAGTAATCAGCCTACTTCTGAAAGGGGAAGACATACAAGAGCCGCAGGTAAATATGACGACTTTCCTAATTATTTACCTGACTCTTTAAAAGAATCGGTGATGTGCTTTATTTTAGCGACTGCTATTCGTATAAGTCGCATGAGTTCTATGCGAGAGTCGAAGTTGTATCACCGACACAATACAATGCTGGTTCATGTTTCTAGGTTTATTCTTTGGCAGAATAAAACCAGAGACTTGATCCAAGAGTTTGTTGAGGAGTTAATCCCTAGGCTCGAGAATGAGTCAACAACTGGAGTTGATTCAGTTTATGAAGAATTTGAGAGGTGCTGGTATAAAAATTATGCTTATGTTATGGAAAACATAAAGTCTTATCTTCCAAGTGATTATAAAGATGACTTTTTAATTCCTAAAACATTTAAAGAAATCAAGCCTTTACTCATTGAGGTGGCTAATAGCATAGAAGTGAAAGCTGTTAATAGTTCCAAAAATCTTGAAGGTAGAAGAGATGAACTTAGTTACCCCAAAAAAGGTAAAGAGAAAACTTATATTGCAATTGGTGGTAGTAGATTATCAAGAGGGTTCACATTAGAAGGCCTAACAGTAAATTACTTTATTAGAAATACAAGTATGTCGGATACGCTTATGCAGATGGGGCGTTGGTTTGGGTACAGACCTGGGTATATAGATTGTTGTAAATTATTTACTACAAATGATTGTTTTGAGAAGTTTAATTTGGTAACTAGAACTACTGAAGATTTAGAGCAAAAATTTATTGAAATGAATCGAAACCCCGCAAATACACCGGAGACCTTTGGGTTGCGGGTTTTGACGGACCCGGATGTGATAAAGCTAACTCGTGCATCCATTTTGAAGAATACAGAGCAAGTTAACTGCTCATATTCAGATTGCTTGGAGCAAACAACTAAGTTCAAGATAGAAAAAGAACGTATAGAGAGCGCATGGGCTAGTTTAAAAAACTATTTGTCTGAGCGTAGTTCAAAATTTGAGTTTAAGTATAATTCGAGTAAGGATAAGCTTGATTATTTGGTTTATAACACTGAAAGTGTTAGTGATGTTTTTTCATTACTTGATTTGCCCAATTCTTTTAATAATGCTGGCTCAGCAGATGAAGAAGGGTATTTTAATAATTTAAAAGCATTTATTTCTTTGTGTAATGAGCAAGAAAAACTTACTGACTGGTCGATAGTACTAAGAGCCTCGGGAGCAGGGGGAGTTCTGGATCTTAGTGAATTAGGTTTGCCATGTTCAATTACCAAAACCGTTAGAGCTGGGCCAGTGGCGCAAAGGTGGCAAGATTATTTTATTAATGAACATGTTTTCCCATCGGGAGCTGGAAGTTCAAACATTCATGGAGGAGGTGTTGATTTACAAATTAGGCTTGACCAAGCAACAATTGAAGAGGCTACCCGTGATTATAAAAACCAGTGGATTGAGGATTATAGGGATAAAAATCCTTCAAAGACTGAGGATGAATTGTTGAGAAAAAAGGAGAGGTTGAAAGTCCCGGAGAAAGCATATCGTAGAAGAATGACCGCGAAAGAAGGTGTTATTGTTATTTATCTTTTAGACTTGGTAAATATATTCCAGAACAACAAGGGAGACATTAAAGGTCTTGCTGATTTAAGAGAGAGTCTTAATTTAGAAACCCCACTAATCGGTTATGCTATTGGAATTCCTGAAGTTGGTGATGATGTTGGTGGGACGTTTCTGCAGAGTATTTTTCATAAAAGTCAAGGTGATGAGGTTGACGATGATGGAGATGATGCATACAACGACTACCAGGATGTACTGGAGAGTAGCTAATGGAGGCCTTTGCTTTAGAAACCAAGTGGAAAAGGATATCCCATGATCAAAATAGTGAATTTGTTTTCTCTCGTATAGATTCGGTATGTATTCCAGAACTATACATAGGGTTAAATTCATCATTAAAAAGATGCTTGTTGCTTGAATTACCTCATGATCACGCTGTGGATTTTCAACCAGTAGCTAAGCAAAACTTACTGCTAGAACTATATTCAGACCCTGAATATATAGTTTTACAATTAACGGATGATAGTTTTTATGACTTATTCAATGATTTGATTATTTCTTTGTATCAAAGTATTAAAACTATCTCGGACATTTCAGAATGCTCTTCAATTTTTATACGATCATTTCATAAGTGGAGCCAGTTTTTTCATGATAAGGACTCCAATAGATTAACCGAAAATACTATTAAGGGTTTATTTGGTGAGTTAATTGTTTTAAGAGGCTTATTAGAAAAATGTACCTCAGCAAAAATTAATGATCTATTAGATTCTTGGAAAGGTCCTTATGATCAAGGGCATGATTTTGTTTTGGGGGATAAAAATATAGAAGTTAAAACTAAAGATCATACAAAGTCATCTATACGCATAGCCAGTGAACAACAGCTTGATGAGGTCGCTGGTAAAGCATTGGAGTTGCTTGTCATTTCTGTAGAACGAGATTTTATAGACGGGTTTTCAATTGGCGATGTCTTTGAAGAAATTAAGGATATTACTATCAATAGACTGGGTGATTACACCATTCTTCTTGAAGCTATCAGACAGAAAGGTTTAACCAGTGCAAACATTAAGGATTATGATAATTTTAGATTTATTCCCATTGATAAAATAATCTACGACTGTTCGCTAAGTGATTTCCCAAAACTAGTAAGAACAAACATTCCAGCTGAAGTGTGCCAAGTGAGATACAGTATTCAGTTAACGAACATTGATCAATTCATAATTAGTAAGGATACGTTCTAAATGGACTTAGAAGAATTACAGGATGTAAGACGTAATATATTAGATGATGCAATAGATGAGCATGGGTTTACGCAACAGAATTTAGTATTGTCTGAAGTCTTACCATTGATGCTAGATGCAAAATTAATTGATTCTGAGGACATCAATGAATCATATTTTATAAATGAAAGTGAAAATTTAAAGATCAATGCTTATACAGTTAATGAGTCTGGTGAACGACTTCAACTTTTTTTAATAAATGAAGAGTCATTAGATGAAGATACTTCCAAAGATGCTTTTCTTTTTTCACAAAAGGCTGAGTATGAGAAATATTTTAAGAAATGTGTGAAGCTTCTGAAGCAAGCTCTGAAAAGTGAATTACATGAACAGGTGCAAGATGCGGATCCGGTAAAATTGCTAATAAATAAATTATCATCTATTGAAGGTTTTGAGCAGTTTGATGTTTTTGAAATATTCCTAGTGTCACTAACTGCTACTGTATCACTAAAAGGAGCAAGCATTCAGCCAAGGCTCATGCGGTTTGATGATGATAAATTAACCGTTTCGTACTCTACTAGTGAAGGTGTTAAGCGTAGTAAAGAGTTTCTGCTTATTCGGCAAGTCGTTGATTTGAATTTCTTATTTAATGCTTTAGCTTCGGGTGGACACAGAGAGGTTTTGACGGTAAATTTCCAAAAAAGTTTCGGGTACGATTTGGAAGTAATCAGTGCAGCACAAGAAAAAAACTTTGAGTCATATTTGTGTGTGTTAAATGCAGAAATATTATTTGATTTGTACAAACGCTATAGTACTCGTTTGCTAGAAAAAAATGTTCGTTCTTTTTTGCAATTTAAAGGTGTTAATAAAGGCATTAAGGATACTATTAGGAAAGAGCCTGAAAAGTTTATAGCGTATAACAATGGATTAACAATTACCGCAACGGATGCCAGTATTTTTCAGAATAAAAAGAAGCTTTATATAGAGTCATTGACAGATTTCCAAATTGTCAACGGAGGACAAACGACAGCTTCAATTTATTTTTCAAAAAAAGATGGGTTGGATATTGCTCAAGTTAAGGTGATGGCTAAAATAAACTTGGTGAAAGAGTTAAAGGATCAGGACTTAAATCAACTTATCTCAAATATAAGTGAATATTCTAATTCACAATCTAGGGTCTCAAAAGTTGACTTAAGAGCTAGAAATCCACAATTAGTCACTTTAAAACAATTAAGTGATAGTGTTATTACACCCAGTGGATCTAAATGGTTTTTTGAACGTGCAAAGGGAGAATTTAATACAAAAGTTAGAATGGCAGGCTCGAGTGCAGCAAGAATAAAAAGAGATTTTCCAACCAGCAACCGTTTTACAAAAGAATTATTAGCTAAGTATTATTGTGCTTGGGGAGAAGCTCCTTATGCAGTTAAGAAAGGTGGGGAAAAGATTTTTAGAGCTTTTATTGAGCAAATTTCTCCAGAAGATTCACAGGATGAAGTAGTTAATATTGATAGGGATTTTTATGAATCATTGATAGCAAAGATTATCATGTTTCGGAGCATGGAGAAAATTTACGGTCAAGGAAAGAACTCAATGGGACAGTTGCGCTCAGCAGTTATACCTTATGCTTTATCTATAATATATCTATATAGCGATGGTTCTAATCATAGACCTGATTTTAATTTCTCCAAGATATGGAGAAGCCAAGAAATAGACAGTGATCTTGCTGAATATTTGAGATCCCTAATGGTTTTAATGAATGATCTAGTAAAGGATTATTCTGCGAGCGATGATTATGGGGAGTATTCAAAGAACCAAGAGTTATGGTTTTCCATTAAAAATTCTCGTGAAATTAACGAGTTTATGAATAATGATAATAGTAGGAAGATCTTTGCCAACTATACAGCTTCATGAGGTTAAATCTAGATTGTTCTATTTTTCATGCTCGGTTTTGAAAGCCTTAGAGTATGATTTTCTAAAAATTTAAATTAGTTTGTTTATGGAAATACATGAACCTGGTATGCTTTAGGTATGTGTAAAAAACAATATCCCGTAATTGATCTTTTTGCTGGTCCTGGTGGATTAAGTGAAGGATTTAGTTCTTTTGGTTTAGGTGGTAAGTCAAAATATCCTTCTCTTTTTTCTGTGGTTGTATCAGTAGAAAAGGAGAAGACAGCTCATGCAACTTTAATGCTCAGGTCTTATTACAGGGGGCTAATTGTTAAAGGTCTTTCGCTTACCAATTATTATGCATGGTTGAATGGGGAGTCAGAGACCTATAAAAAAACTGTACAAGAAGATGAAGTGTGGAACGAGGCTAAGTCTCATGCGTTACTTCATGAACTCGGCGTGGATTTGGAAGCAGATGAAGAACTTGAAAATCACATCCTAGCTAAGCTAAAAGGATTTGATAGAAGTTCTGTATTAATCGGGGGGCCACCGTGTCAAGCCTACTCGCTTGTTGGACGTGCAAGAAATAAGGGTAATAGTTCATACAGTGCTGAAGAGGACCATCGGCATTTTTTATACAGAGAATATCTTAAAATACTTTACCGAACCGAGCCTTCTATATTTGTTATGGAAAATGTAAAGGGTATTTTGTCGTCTAAGGTTAATGGGGAAAGGATTTTCCCAAGTATTCTTAAAGACCTTGTCGCACCACATGAAGCTTTAGGGAAAGAATTTGGTAAGAAATATGTAATTTATTCCTTGGTAACCAATAGAAGGTTCCGATATGGAGATGATCCCGCATCTGTTGAGGGCACTGATTTTCTGATTAGGTCGGAACATTACGGTATCCCACAAAAAAGGCACCGCGTTATCCTATTAGGAATAGAAGAAAGTATAGATGTTATTCCCGATAAATTAAGGGCGAGCACAACTACTATAAATGTTCGCGATGTCACCTCAGGGTTACCCCCTCTTAGGAGTCGTTTATCTAAGGGAGGAGATTCGTCAGAAAACTGGGTTAAGATAATTCAAGAAGTTTCGCAGGAACTAATAGATGATCTAAAAAAATCAGAACAACTTCCTGAGTTAGTGGGTGAAGTAAAACGCTTATTAAATCAGGATAAACGTATCGGGTTAGACGATGGAGGGTTAAGAGTTGAACCATCAATCCTAAATTCAGAAGAGCAATTATTACCAGTATATTTGGAGTCCTGGTACCAGGATAATTGTTTAAATAAAGTTCTTAATCATGAATCTAGAGGGCATATTAAAGAGGATCTGAAACGATACTTGTTCATAGCAACCTATGGGCAAATATACGGTATTTCACCTAAAGCTTCTGAATTCCCTTCATTTTTAGCACCAGAACATAAGAGTTGGCATAGCGGTAAATTTGCGGATCGTTTTAGGGTCCAATTGAGTAATTCACCATCAGCTACAATGACTAGCCACATTTCAAAAGATGGTCATTATTTTATCCATCCCGATCCTGCGCAGTGTAGAAGCCTTACAGTTAGAGAGGCTGCTAGGTTGCAGACCTTTCCTGATAATTATTTTTTTATGGGACCAAGAACTCAACAATATGTACAAGTTGGAAATGCCGTTCCGCCACTTTTAGCACGGCAAATTGCTCAAGTTGTGCATGGTGTTCTTGAAAAGGTAGGGGAGGAATAAATTACGGATAGAATTATATTTTACTTGTTACCTAAAAACATATTGATTAGTGTTATTAAATATTGACACTAAAAACAAAAAGCATATACTGAACTTAAGCGCTGATTTGAACTCAGCTTGCAGGGCGCTTTATAAATACTAGCTAAAGAGGGAATATGATGGCCCGATTTAGCAAAAGCTAGAGCGGGTTTTTTTATGCCTGTTAGAAACCGCCGAGTTAATTACAACAACTTGCAGGGCGGTCTATAAATGCTGCTAAAGCGTTGAACGGCATTTCTAATGCTGATTTCAACCTTTTTTAATAAGAAATCAGAAAAGAGGTGCCAGCATGTCTGCAAAAACATTAGTTCGTAAACAATCCGAAGTCCAACCATCACTACGAGTCTTGGGCGTCTATGGGTACGATGATCTTGAACCTGTCATCTGGGCTGCACTAACAAGTGGTGATCCCCTTTTACTGATGGGCAATGCAGGAACTGGCAAGACCTATTTGCTTAATAGTCTTGCTGAGGCATTACAACTTGAACATCGCCATTATAACGCCAGTTTGATTTCATTCGATGATCTGGTCGGCTTTCCATATCCATCTGAAAACTACCAATCAGTCAGTTACCTTTCCACACCCGCAACGGTCTGGAAAGCACAGTCTATTCTGATTGACGAAATTAACCGGTGTAAACCCGAACACCAAAACAGATTGTTTTCGCTGATTCATGAGCGACGAGTTCAAGGCATTAGTCTGGATAAGCTTCAGTACCGTTGGGCCGCACAGAATCCGCCACCCGACCCAGAAGATCCCAATGCTGAGATCTATGAGGGTGTTGAAGCACTAGACCCAGCCCTTGCAGACAGATTTGCCTTCTTGATTGAAGTGCCTGACTGGCATCAGCTTTCGGATGCAGATAAACAGCTTGTGACAGACCCGGCGGGAACGGGTCAAATCTCAGATGATAATGGTCTACTGTCAGCAAAGGTTAAGGGGTGGCAAAAACAATTTGAACTGCTATTACAATCACCACCCGCTATAGTCATCGACTATGCCTGTATTGTTGCAGATCAACTCAAGTCAATAGATATTCGCTTGTCTCCGCGACGAGTCAGACAAATTGCCCGTAATCTTCTAGCTCTTTTAGTGGTTAGCGGTGATACATCCAGAAAAGGAGTGTTTTTACTCGCTCTGCAATCCAGTCTTCCACAGACTGCATATGGTGACAAGATTGATCCAAAGACTGTCCGTTCAGTTCACAATACAGCATGGACAATTGTCAATGGAAACGAGCAAGATCGATGGCTGGCACAGTTTCGCCAACAAAGAAGTCTTACGGGTAAGGTAAAACGATTGTGTGAAGGAGCACCTAATCCTGACACCGGAAGCATCGCCATCAGTCAGGCACTATCTTCGCTCTTAAAGGCTGATAAAATAGCCTTTGTATTTGTTGTTTATCCCGCTGTTGCAAAAGGACATTTTAATATCGGTGCAGAAGGTTTACATGCCTTATCCGAGATAGCAGGTAAGATTTTTGATGTGGATGGAACCATCCAGTGGCGAGGTTCCAGAGGATCTGTCCCTCCACCAGATCCATTAACACAGCTGGTTAAAAAACTGGAAAGTAAGATTTCCGGGCCAAGATTGATCCGTGCCTGTCAGTTATTTTCTTATCTTTTAACTAACAACATTGAAGTTGCGCGTCCTTTACAACTGGAAAAGGCTTTCAATGAAGCGGTGGAAATTATCGCAAAACATTCAGGTCTGGATCAATGAACATTGACAACAGTCCTTTAAGTGCTAATTCGGGACCTTATGGACGTCGCCCACATCTGCTGACAAGACAAATAAGGGAGTCGTTATTAAACCGGCAGACAGCAGGCTTTGACTGGCTTTATATTGAAACAGTGGGGCTTCCCGATGAATATGCTCAATTTGATGAGTCCGTGCCCGAGGATGTAGTGACTGAGTGGGCGGTAGCGTGTGGGTACACCTCGCTGCGTGATGCAGATCAATCGGTTCAAAGGCCTCAGGCATTATTGCTTTGCCGCCCGTCTAAACAGTCACCCGAAATAAAAAAACAAGGGGTCAATCGTTTTCTGCTTCGCCAGGCACTTATCTTGTCAAGATGTATTAAGTCTACCTATGACCCCGATAAAACCCTTATCATCACGGCACGTAGGCTGCAACGTAAATGGGATCTTTATACTATAGGAGGATTCTATGCGCCTGAATACTAATTACTTTGAATCGATTCTCTATGACCTGATTGACGAGAACACCCTGGCCTGCGCCGCTGTATTGAGGATTGTAACGGTTCAATATACCAACAGTGTGCCAACGCTTGCCGTAACAGCACAAGAAAAACCCAGGCTATTAGTCAACCTGGATTTTGTTTGTAAGCACTGTCACTGTGAAGAAGATGTTAAAGCCGTTCTTCTGCACGAATTTCTGCATGTTTTGTTAAACCATACAATAGATTTCAAAATCGTGACGCCCGCGTTGAATATAGCGTTAGATGCCATTATTAATGCAATTATTCATCGTCTTGCAGGACCTATTATCTCAGAATTTTTTAGTCGATTCTATGCAGATGAAACTGAGATTACCCGGCTACTTCGCCCTTACAATTCAATAGATCAGACTAATAGACTGGATCAAATATGGGCTGATCTGTATGCTGGAAAACTCGTTGTTGACGATATTTTAGACCTTGCGGAACAATTAACCACTCCTAAAGATTTAGATTGCCTGCTAGTGGGTAATCATGCAGGTTTAGAAACTTGTGACAAAGACTCTGTCTTGGGAGAAGCGGTCCGGGAAACACTTCAGCAGATGGACGGTTCTGGCATCTGGCGGGATATTCAGCTTCCAGGGTTAGGTGGTGCGTTGGCCGATGCAGAAGCATTAGCAGTCAATGATTCATACAGAGAGTGGGAACAAGATGCCTGGCGAATTCTTAGAAAATGCCTGACTGACGATAAAAATAACCGTCATATTGTTCCTGTGGACATTGATATAACACTGCCTGTGCTAACACCCGCAGACCGGAGAGCCTGGCTAAGAGCGGGATGGTCACCCATTTTACCCAGTTCTCGTTCAACAACAAAAGTGAGGAGACAGGAATCAGGTAAAACGGCACAAGTATATCTGGATATCAGTGGTTCTATGAATGAGGAACTCAATGCACTGGTAGGTCTTTTGTGGAAACTGCGTCGACATATACGCTCACCCTTCTGGTCGTTTTCTAACACCGTGGAATCTGCTGAAATTATTGACGGACAATTAAAAACCTGTGGTACAGGCGGTACAGACCTGAATCCGGTGCTGGAACACATCATAAAAACCCGAGCGAAGAAGTCTATTATTATTACAGATGGCTATGTCGGCGGCATTGCCTCGCATTTACTTGAGCAAGTTCAATCGGCTCAGCAAATATATGGGATCGTGTCTCGAGACGGAATAACGACACCTTTTCAACAAATCGGTATTGAGTACGCTCAGCTTGGGAGGTATGCATCATGATTCGATGTGCTGAAGCTGTACTTGATGGTCATCCTGATAAATTTTGTGACATTATTGCAGATAGACTGGTTCAGTTGGCAATGGATGTTGATCCTGCAAGCTGCGCTCAAGTCGAGGTAGGCATCTGGTCTGACCAGATATGGCTGAGTGGAGCCATAGTCTCAGAAATAGAGTTTGAGTTTGATGCAAAACAGCTGATT
>Ga0209992_10001599_pt1 | contig 23120 bp, 23 predicted proteins | sample 2SBtaG_2_FD_182564 | JGI IMG/M metagenome (GOLD analysis project Ga0209992, IMG submission 182564) | Deep subsurface microbial communities from Kolumbo volcano to uncover new lineages of life (NeLLi) - 2SBTROV12_ACTIVE470 metaG (SPAdes)... | ecosystem: Environmental > Aquatic > Marine >... | reverse complement strand
AAATAGGAGTACATGGAGTTACTGTAACCGATGTCAAAGGATTCGGACGTCAAAAGGGTCATACGGAACTCTACCGGGGAGCAGAGTACGTTGTTGATTTTCTACCAAAGGCCAAGTTGGAAATAGCCATTCCAGACACCAAATTAGAAGAAGTTTTGGAAGCAATAATGAAAGCAGCACAAACCGGAAGAATTGGCGATGGCAAACTGTTTGTGAGTAATCTTGAGGATGTTGTTAGGGTTCGCACTGGAGAACGAGGAGAGGATGCGGTTTAGGCGGCCAAGTTTTTAGGTCATCAAAAAATATATTTCACAAAGGTTCCATTTTAGTTCTCCTTTTCCCCAGTAAAGTTTTTATTTAGTTCCCGAACGTGCAGCACGTTCCCCTTCCCACTCACTATAGCTATCCCAAAAACTATTGGCAGAGATTCAAACAAATCGTTTGCTCATGCTTGTTTTATATTTCAAGTGAATTTGGCTTCACGCAAGGAGTATTAGAGATTCTAGTTGGCTTATATAGATATTTTAAAATTAAGTCTGCCTGTAATATAATCCCTTAGTTCCCTTTGAACAGAAGTACCCCCCCGCCTATTTCCACAAACTATCTTTTTACACAGGTAACTTCGTGATATAGAAATATTCCACCAACCTAGGCTGAATGTGGATCAACACTATCCTGCAGGTTAAAAACAAAGAGTACAAGGCAAATAATGATTAAGAGTCATTTCCTCTGCCGGTGCAGGTTAGTTGGCAGAGGTTATCGAGAATAAAGATATTCTTTTAAATATTTTCCTGAAAATTATTTAAAGTGGTTTGCAAGCATAATGACAAGCTGGTTTTGCCCAAGCAGCGGTATAATGTGGGGCTGGGTGTGGGGCTAGAAATAACCCAAAATAAAACTCCTTTATGAATCAAGAAGTTTTGGTAAAGTTTGGTAGACCTTGGGGCTACTTTAACTCCTTCCACAATAAATGAATAAACAACAAAAACAAAAGATGGGACAAGATTTGGTTGATTTTATGTTGGATGATTTTTCATTAGATGAAATCACAGAAACATTCAAGATGAAAGTCGATACTAAATTCTACTCTTATGAAGAAGATCAGAAAAATCTTGTTAAAGATTGGAAGATAAAGTTCCCAAAGTGGGATATATGGATTAGACGGGCATATAAAAACTGGAGTCAAGACATAAACTATGAGGAGATAAGGTTTAATGGTGATGGTGAGGACCTCAACGAATGGTTGAAGATAAAATGGTATGAAAGATATAGAAAACTGGATTGGAATGACGACTGACTTGCAAGAGTCGATGGACTAGTAAATTATTAAACCTCGAACTAACCTCTCTAATCATCACCCTTTTCAACACTATCTATCAGTATGGTATTCTAGCCATAAGAAAACCAAACGACAATTTAGGGAAACAGTAGAAAAGGAGAATATATATGTTGGATAGCATTATGAATTGGAACTGGAATACAATATTTCTAGCATTAATCGCAATTTTGTCTTGCATAACTATTTCCTCCTGCGCTGGAAAAGCTCCAACAACTATTGGCCAGTTTTCTGTTTGTCCAGGAACACCTAACTGCGTATCTACTAAAAATATTAATACTAAGAATTATATTTTACCGATTTATTACAAAGGTACCCGCGAAAAGGCTAAAAGGTTTTTATTATTAGCTATTAAACCAATTAAGTCGGTAAATATTAAAAAAGAGCTTGATCAATTTATTCATATTGAAGTGACCTCAAAAATTTTTGGTTTTGTAGACGATGTTGAATTTTATTTAAATGAACCTGGAGTAATTCACTTTCGCTCAGCATCACGCATAGGTTATAGCGACTTAGGGGTTAATCGTGAGCGCATGGAAACCATTCGTAACAATTTTCAAAAATTACAGGAATAGTATAAAAATAGAAAAACAAGGTCATGAAAAAGTTAATTAAGCTTACGCTACTATGATTAGATTTTGAATTTGTTTCGTCATCGATAAAAATAAAACGTATATCCTTCCTATTAAAGTCATGCAACCGAAATTAACGAACTATTCACTGTTATTTCTTTTACATGAGTTTCTCCTTTAATAAAAACCCCGCCCTCTTCCTTTTTAACTCTTGGTTTTTAACTAAATTTTTAAGACACCAATCAAGTTCGCTTTTGAGTTACTAGCTAACTCAAAAACTTAACACAATATTGACAGCAATTAATTTAATTAAAGATATAGTTAAAAGCAATCAATCGATTATTAATTCGCATTGACTGCAACCAATTTATATAGCCGGAGCTCAAGTTTGTATGAAAGTTCAATTTAATACCCTGGCCCAATGGTTTGATAATGATTTCGCAAAAAATAATTTTAAAAACTGCGCTGATGAAAAGATTGATTGGATAAGGTGTATTCCCTTTATAGGATTGCACTTAGGTTGTTTTGCTATATTTTTTGTTGGGTGGAGTATACCGGCTATTATTACTGCTTTATTTTTATATACAGTTCGAATGTTTGCAATTACAGGATTTTATCATCGTTATTTCTCCCATCGATCTTTTAAGACATCTCGGTTCATTCAATTTTTTTTGCAATTCTAGGAGCCTCGGCTGTTCAAAGGGGTCCCCTTTGGTGGTCTTCTTATCATAGGTACCATCATAAATATTCCGATACCAAAATGGATATTCACTCTCCTCTACAATCTGGTTTTTGGAGAAGCCACATGTTTTGGTTTATGGGAAAGTCAAATTTTGGAACCAAAAAAGATTTAATTGGTGACTTCAACAGATTCCCAGAACTAAGAATGCTAGATCGGTTTGATATCGTCATACCAGTTTTATTGGCAGTTGGATTAATTATTTTCGGGGATATTATTTATTCATACAAACCCGAATGGGGAGCTGATGGTATTCAATTATTTGTCTGGGGTTTTGTTATTTCCACAGTTTTTTTGTTTCATGCAACCTGCTCAACAAATTCATTGGCTCACAAATTCGGGACTAAAAGATATGTAACCGGCGATGATAGTAGGAATAATTTTTTTATTTCCTTAATCACCTTAGGAGAAGGCTGGCATAACAATCATCATCATTATCCCAGCTCAGTGAATCAAGGGTTTTACTGGTGGGAAATAGATATAACTTTTTGGATATTGAAATTTTTATCTTGGTTAGGAATTATCTGGGACCTAAAAAAGGTACCTGAAAATATTTTAAATTCATCGCTGGTTTCTCAAAGAACTTAAGCTTAAATGAAAATCGCTATTATTGGCAGTGGAATATCGGGGTTAACTTCGGCCTACTTATTATCAAAAGAGCATACGGTTCATGTTTATGAAGTTCAGAATTATGTCGGTGGCCATGTTCACACACTTCCAGTTTTTTTAAACGGAATGAATTACGAAATTGATACTGGTTTTATAGTATTTAACGACAGAACTTATCCAAATTTTAATAAATTACTAACTCAAATAAATGCCTTATCACAACCTACTAGTATGAGCTTTAGCGTTAAATGTGAGACAAAAGGTTTGGAATACAATGGGACATCAATAAACGGTTTATTCGCTCAACGATTAAATTTGCTGAAGCCCTCTTTTCTTTTAATGGTTAAAGACATATTAAGGTTCAACCGTGATGCAAAAGTATTTTTAAAGAATTCTGTCGAAGAAATAACATTTGGTGACTTTTTAAAGCGTGGCGGTTATTCAAATTCACTAAAAAATGATTATGCTCTTCCAATGGCCTCGGCTATTTGGTCCGCAAAATCCAACGTGATCCAGAATGCTAATTTTCGTTTCTTCGCCCAATTTTTTGAAAATCATGGAATGCTCAATCTTAACGATAGGCCACAATGGCGAGTAATTAAAGGTGGCTCGAAGCAATATGTCTCAAGACTTATTAAATCTTTTAAAAGTAGTATCCGCATTAATTCGCCTGTAGAGAAAATATTACGAAAAAATCAGGGTGTTGAAGTTGTTTTCAAAAAACAACAAAAAGAATTGTACGACCGAGTCATAATCGCTACTCATAGTGATCAGGCTTTAAAAATGATTGAGAACCCAAGTAATGCAGAAAAACAAATATTGGGTGCAATACCCTACCAAATTAATGTTGCGCATTTACACTCGGATTGTTCCGTTCTCCCTAAACAAAAAAATGCCTGGGCAAGTTGGAATTACTTTAAACCAAATAAGCAGAAAGAGGAAACAACGGTTACTTATTATATGAACATGTTACAAAACCTGGATATGCCAAAGAATATTTGTGTTTCATTAAATATGGAGGAGCACATTAATCCTAAAAAGATTTTTAAAAAAATTATATATCATCATCCTGTATTCACATCCGATGCAATCCTGGCACAGAAAAGGCACAAAGAAATTGATGGAGTAGATAAAATTCATTTTTGTGGGGCTTACTGGGGGTCTGGTTTTCATGAAGATGGTCTTAATAGTGCCTTGTCGGTTTGTAAAACTTTCGGAAAATCTCTTTAAAATGAACAGCGCTCTGTATGAAGGAAATGTGACTCATATAAGATACTCCCCGATCATAAAAAGATTTGATTACTCTTTATTTATGTTGCTCTTGGATTTGGAGGAACTACCTGACCTATTTGAATCATTTTGGTTTTGGTCCGCACGAAAATGGAATATCGCCTATTTTAGGCGCAGTGATCACATGGGAAATCCGAATGAATCGCTTTCAGAATCAGTACGAAACTGGGTATTAAAAAAAACAGGTAAAAGACCTGATGGACGAATTTTTTTAATGACCCATCTATGCTATTTCGGATATCGATTCAATCCTGTGAGCTTTTATTATTGTTTTGATTCATCTGAAAGTAATTTGGAAACAATCATTGCAGAAATAAATAATACTCCATGGGGAGAGCAGTTTTGTTATTTATTAGATTGTAGCAAGTCATTTGAAAATAAGGGAATACATTTTTTTAGCTTTAAAAAAGAGTTTCATATTTCCCCATTTATGGACATGGATTGCGATTATAAGTGGGAATTTTCAGAGCCTAAAGAACATCTCAAAATATGTATGAATAATTTCAAACAAGGAGAAAAAATATTTGAAGCTAATTTAATAATGGAAAAAAAACCTATTAGCAGCAAGTCCTTAACACGAGCCTTATTAAAATATCCTTTGATTACCTGGAAGATTAAAGCCGCCATATATTTTCAGGCCTTTAAATTATGGTATGAAAATTGTCCTTTCTTTCCTCATCCAAAAAATAAAATAAGTTGTTAAATATGCAAATAAATGAATTGATCGATACCAAGCCAATAGAATTACCCAAAAATTCTCTAATCCTTGACAAAGTTGCACGCAAAATAATTTTAGGTTATTTCATGGAAATTAAAGAAGGTCAAATAACTGTAAAAGAAAATTCGAGTCATATGGTTTTTGGTGAAGTGACACCAAATTTTCCAGTTAAAGCAACAATTGAAGTTCAAAACTCAAGGATGTATATGGATATCGCTGCAAAAGGTCTAAATGGTTCTGCAGACGCGTTTATAAAAGGATGGTGGACCTGTGATAATTTGACAAATTTAGTGAGAATTTTTACCCGAAATCGGGATACTGCCAATAAATTTGAAAGTGGTATCGCTAATTTAGCGATATGGGCATTAAAACTAAGTCATTCCTTCAGAAGAAATAATTTAAAAGAAAGCTTGCGAAATATTCACGCACATTATGATTTAGGGAATGAATTTTTTTCAACTTTTTTAGATGACACAAGAATGTATTCTTGCGCTATTTTCACTAATCCTGAAAGTTCATTGCATGAAGCTTCAATAACTAAAATTGATCGTATTTGTAAAAAATTAAACCTATCTCCCGCTGATCATTTATTGGAGATAGGCACCGGGTGGGGAGGTTTTGCTCTTTATGCTGCTAAAAAATATGGCTGCCGTATTACCAGCACAACAATATCTCAAGAGCAATTCATATTTTCAGAAAACCTAATAAAGAAAAATGGCTTGCAGGATCAAGTTACCATCTTAAAAAAAGATTTCAGAGAATTAGAAGGCCAATTTGATAAATTAGTATCAATCGAAATGATAGAGGCTATCGGCCATAGACTTTACAAAAATTTCTTCCAAAAATGCGGACAATTACTTAAACCCGAGGGGCTACTCGCAATACAAGCAATTACAATTACCGATAATTTGTTTCATGAGTCCAAAGATTTTATAGATTTTATCAAGCAATACATTTTCCCAGGCAGTTGTATTCCTTCCATTAGCGCTTTGTGTTCTGCGGCTTCTTCATCTGATATTAAATTGTTTCATCTTGAAGATATCACACCTCACTACGCTAGGACTCTCAAGGAATGGAGAACCAACTTTCTGCAAAATAAAAGTCGCGTTAAGAACCTGGGATTCACGAATCCTTTTATACGACTGTGGTTATTTTATCTTTGTTACTGTGAAGGCGGTTTTATTGAAAGACAGATAGGCAATGTTCAAATGGTTTTTACCAAGCCATTATGTCGAAGAGATCCAATATTACCGTCACTAGAAACAGTGGGCCAAAACTAAATTCATATACATGGAAAACTTTATTTATCATTTATTTATATGCTGGATCAGTATTTCTATTTTCATGGTGATACTATGGGCCATACAGATAAAAACAGGTAATGCGGCGATCGCTGATGTTGGTTGGGCATATGGCATTGCGTTCGGGGTACTTTATTTTTCATTCATCGGGGATGGTAATAATGAAAGAATAATATTAACCGCAGCAATATCAATTGCATGGGGGTTGCGCTTAGGAACATATTTATTACTAAATAGGGTCATAAATAGAAAAGAAGACAGTCGGTACCAAAACTTCAGGAAATCTGCAGGAAAAAATGTTCTGCGATACTTTTTTTTCTTCTTTCAAGCACAGGCTGTTGTGGCAATTCTATTCGTCATGCCAATAGTCGTAGTTTTTTATAACCCGAAACCACTAAATTTTTTAGATATAGGCGCATTATTCATTTGGTTACTTTCTATCGGAGGCGAAAGTGTTGCGGACAAACAATTATCAAGTTTTAAGGCAAATAAATCCAACAAAGGACAAGTTTGTCGTAATGGCTTATGGAGATATTCCCGCCATCCTAATTATTTTTTTGAATGGATACACTGGTGGAGCTATGTTTTGTTAAATTTTGGGTCAAATTATTTATGGATTAGTCTAACAGGTCCATTACTGATGCTATTTTTTCTGATAAAAATTTCAGGAATTCCGCTTGCAGAGGAACAATCTTTGAAAAGCAAGGGGATCGAATATAAAAATTACATAAAAACAACTAATATGTTTTTTCCAGGACCACCAAAGGATCTAAGTTAATGGATAGAGTTATCAATCTTATAGAAAAAGGCTGGGTTCCGGATTCTGTTATTCGAACAGGCATACGTCAGCTTTTAAGAAAACGATTATCTGAAGAAAGGGTAATTTTTAATAAGAAAGATTATATTAATAGTTTTGCGGATAGTTTATCTTCACGCCCTATTGCAGTTGATACTTCAAAGGCAAACGATCAACATTACGAATTACCCCCCTCCTTTTTTAACCTGGTATTGGGAAAATATAATAAATATAGTTCCTGCTATTGGGATGATGGGACAACTTCTCTAGATGAAGCAGAGGAGAGTTCTTTAAAAATTAGCTGTGAAAGAGCCGAGTTGTCTGACGGTATGGATATTCTAGAGTTAGGTTGTGGGTGGGGCTCGCTTTCTTTATGGATGGCCGAAAAGTATCCTAATAGCAGGATCACTTCTATTTCGAACTCTAATCAGCAAAGGGAATTTATTAAAAAAGCTGCTAAATTAAAAAATTTAAATAATCTTAAAGTTTTAACATGTGACATGAATAATTTTTATTCAGAAACGAAATTTAACCGTGTCGTATCAATCGAAATGTTTGAACATATGCAAAACTATGAGCGATTAATGGAAAATATTTCTTCATGGTTAAAACCAAAAGGAAAGTTATTTGTCCATATCTTCTGTCACCATAAATTCGCCTACTTTTTCTCTACAGAAGGCTCTGATAATTGGATGGGGCGTTATTTTTTTACAGGCGGCTTAATGCCATCAGAAGATTTATTATCAAAATTTCAAAAAAATCTTTCTTTGGACAAGCAATGGCGTTGGAACGGTCGTCATTACAAGCAAACTTCCAATGCCTGGCTAAAAAATATGGATAGAGAAAAAATTAATATTCTTCCTATCTTAGAAGCAGTTTATGGTCACAAAGAGAGAGATACTTGGTTTCAGCGTTGGAGAATATTTTTTATGGCCTGCGCCGAACTTTTTGCCTACAAAAGTGGAAACCAATGGTTCGTTGCTCATTATTTATTTAAAAAAAAGTCCTAGAAAATGAATACACCCAGTTTTAAGTTATACACTTTATATATCAGCGGCTTCCTTTTCTTAATTTTAACCATAGGAATATATTGGGCTAGCATCGAAAGTAATGTTTTTCAGGGAATCAAAGAAATGCTTGCTCTGCGTTGGGGAGTAGTAACTTTCCTGGATTTTTATATTGGGGCGACCGTTATTGGAGTCTGGATTTGTGTCATCGAAAAAAGTATTTTTCGAGGTGTTATTTGGACCCTCTCCATATATCTATTAGGAAATCTAGCCACTTTAGTTTATTTAGCGCGACGTGTTTGGATGAGTAAAAATTTTTCAGACATCTTTACACTAGCTAAGGAATGAAAGGACAGTTTCTTTTGAGAAATTATGTCTGAAGATCGTCTTGAGAAACTACCTATTCTTTCTTCAATTCGAATAATAAATGTTATGTAAATGTTCTGCTCTCTTAACCTAACTTGGATTTACTTCCTGATAAATGACAAGTAATCACACATGAAAAAGTTTATTTCAATATTAAATATATTTGTTTTGCTAATAAACGTATTTGCAATCAGCTCAGCATTTGCCGTAGAAAATAAAAAATTAGAGGTCGTATCCAATTTAGACCTCAACAAATTTCAGGGAGTTTGGTATGAAATTGCACATAATCCCTGGTTTCCGGAAAACAATTGTTTTGCCATGATCGCACATTACAAGATAATCGAAGATAACAAGATAGAAGTTACTAATATTTGTCGAAAATATGGGTTTGATGGAGAAATCAGCAAAATAAAAGGTAAGGCCTGGCTGGTGGATCAAGACATAAAGTCAAAATGGGAAGTACAGTTTATCTGGCCCTTTACACTCGATTATTGGGTGATTGATTTGGAGGAGGATTATAACTATGCCGTTATTGGTGAACCGGATAAAGAAAGTTTTTGGATTCTGAGTCGAAAACCTATTATGAAAAAAATTCTTCTGACCAAAATAATTGAAAAAGCAAAATTGAAAGGTTACGACCTTTCAAATTTAATATTAATGCCCCAAGATCAACGTTACAGTAAATGTTTGACTCGATGGATTAAAGAAGATAGCGAACAAAATATTGATCGGCCTTGTTGATTTTCAATTTTATATTCATCAATCGAATAGAAAAATGAAAAATATATCAGCGTGAAAACAAAAATAATCCGCTCCCTCTCCAAGTTATTGAAGCAAGGATTGAGTCCTGTCAAATTATCATTGGTAATAGCCCTAGGTATAACCTTAAGCATTTTTCCAGTATTAGGAACTACGACTCTAATTTGCACTCTCATATCAATATTATTTAATCTGAACTTACCCGCTATGCAGCTTGCCAATTATGCCGCGTTTCCTCTGCAGGTTATTTTGTTTTTTCCGTTTTTAAAATTAGGAGAGACTGTTTCTAGAGTTTCATTGGATCCGATTTCCAAGGTTCAATTAATTTCTACTTTTGATGAAGGGTTTTTTTATGCGATTGAAAAATTGTCATACTATTTAATCGTGGCATGTTTAGGTTGGTCCTTGGCAACCATCCCCATATTTTTTATTTTATTTTTTTTGCTACGGGTAATTTTAAAAAAATATGAACCATTTTTAGTTCGATTAAATGTTTCTCAATAGAGAATTTCGATTTCCTTTGGGGCTATTTTAAATCTTTTAATATTCCATAATTACAATTCGCCTGTGTCAACCGTGTCTCAACCAGCAGCCAAACTGCTCGCTTCAAAAGAATTAACTTACCTTTTTTCTGAGTCACTTTATTGCTGTTCTCAAGCAATCTAGTAAGTTCTTTGGCACAGCAAAGATCCGTTACATCTCCATTCTTATGACCCAGTAAATCCGACGATTCTCCTTTTATACTGCAGCAGGCCATAAGCAGGCACCATAAGTATCCTTGAGGCATGTTTGAGTTCCATGATAGAATGTTCGTTATTTTTATATTCGTAATAATAACCAAGTAATCTATGAAAATCTGTCTGATAGAACCTCCCAAGTTTGTCTCTCTGACGAACTTCGTTTCCACAATCAGCATGGCACCTATTGGTTTAGCATATATAGCGGCTGCAATACGTGAAGAAGGTCATGATGTCATTGTTGTGGACGGACCTGGTTCTGCACCTAGAAATTACCATATATTTAGAGATGAAATTCGAGTAAGAGGATTGACTCAAGAACAAATTATTGAGCGTATCCCCTCCGATATCGAGGTTATTGGTTTGGGGTGCATGTTTACTTCTCACTGGGTTTATGTAAGGGAGTTAGTTTGCAAAATTCGCAAGTTATTTCCAAATGTGCACATATTAATGGGGGGTGAGCATGTTACAGGTTTTCCCGAGTATTCTTTAGAGCAAGCTCCTTTGGATAGTGTTGTTTTGGGGGAAGGGGAAGAAACGATTGTTCAATTGTTAGAGCATGTGGAGAAGGGCTTGCCATTGGAGAATGTTTCTGGAGTAGCTTATAGGGAGTCTAGTGGGACATTTCGAGTGAACCCTCGCCGCAATAGAATGAAAGATATTAATTCTATAGCAACGCCGGCATGGGATTTATTTGATATTGAAAAATATCATGAAGTCAATCAACCCCATGGGTCCTCTCAAGGTAAGTTCATGCCCATGCTGGCGACACGCGGTTGCCCATTTTCTTGTACCTTCTGCACAAGCCCGAATATGTGGACCACAGAATGGATTCCAAGAGATTACAAACTGGTTGTAGACGAGATGCAGGATTATCAAAAAAAGTATAATGCCACTGACTTTCAGTTTGAAGACCTCACAGCTATTGTTCGTAGCGATTGGATAATCAGCTTTTGTGACGAAATAATCAAGCGTGACATGAAAATCACTTTTCAATTACCATCGGGAACCCGCAGTGAGGGTATTAATTTTGAGGTTGCCACAAAATTAAAGGCTGCAGGCTGCCACGAGTTTTCTTTTGCTCCAGAATCGGGTGATCCTCGCATATTAAAGGCGATAAAGAAAAAAGTCAGTTTACCCAAGATGTTTGATTCTGCGCGTTGTGCCTTAAAAGCAGGAATTAATGTGGGATGTTTTTTCATAATTGGTTTTCCTGAGGATGACTACCGGAGCGTTTTAAGAACTTACGGAGCCATCATCCAATGCGCTATGATTGGCTTTACTAACGTCAACCTCAATGCATATTCCCCTCAACCCAATACTGAATCCTTTCAGGCACTGCAAAAGGCAGGTGTTATTACTGAATTTGATGATAAATACTTAATGAGTTTATTTACTTTTCAGGATTTTGGAGCTAAGAAAACTTCATATAATTCTCGATTCGGAGATATGGAGCTTTCCTTAATGGTTAATTTCGGCGTGTTTTTATTTTATATAATTCATTTTTTGCGCAGACCAAGTAGAATCTTTCAGCTCATAATAGATATGGGAAGAGAGTCATCTAGCAACAAATCTAATAAAATGGCCAAATCATTTTTTAAAGACGCTTTCACAATAATGAGAAGCAAGCTGATTAAGAGCTGATTACCTTCGAGAGGGATTGATCCTTCTAAATCTAGTACGTTATATTCTGTCTTACCTAAGTTTTCCATGTATGACATTCAAATTAGATTATTAATGATAAATGGTTTGAAATGGATCTGATTGAATTACTGAAAAGGCAAGAACGGTTAAGAGAAGATTATTGGAAAAATGTTGATTATTTTCTTCCTATTCGTTTGAAATGGCGAGCTCAAATGGTGCGCCACCTTTTTCATCTACTTCCAGAGAATAGCCTTCTCGACTTAGGATCAGGTTCTTGTCAGTGGACCCGAGAAATTTCTGCGGCGAATGGAAACCGCAACCCCATTTGCGCGGCCATTTTTAATAAAGAAATGTATGAAGGAAACCAGCATGACTATTTCCCTAAAAATATTGAACGAATCCATTTAGACAGTTTCTCCGAAAAACTCAGTGAGCGCCGTTTTGATTTTATTGTTGGATACCGATTATTGACGGATGAAAACGCTGGAATGTTATTATCTGAATTAATGGGTTTATTGAAACCAGGGGGACAAATTCTATTGTTTGATCCGAACCCATGGAACCCTTACTACAAGCTAAGAAGACTGGTTTCGAAACTATTTTTCTTCTTTAAACGGGTTAAAAAAAATCAACATTTTAACCGCATTGATTTGTCATCCCTACTTTCTGAGATAGGTTATATTAAAATAAAAATCCTTCCTTATGATTTTTTATTTCCTCCGCTCCCGAAAATACTACTTTGGCCGATGCAAAATCTTAGTTTAATTCTGGAAAATTTTCCTTATGTGAGAAACTTTGCAGGGTCATTGTTTATCTGGGCGCAAAAACCAGCAGAAGAAAATTGGAAACGCTCCATGTCCAGTCTGGCTATACATGATTGTTTTAAGGGTCGACTGTCAGTGGTGGTTCCTAGCCGAAATGAAGAACAAAATATTCTTCCATTAATTAAGAACCTGCAAGCTTGTTACGGAGATTATATTAAAGAAATTATTATTGTCGATGATAATAGTCGAGATGGAACAGCGAAAGTAACTGAGAGTTTAGCGCTTGAAGATTCGCGGATTAAATTGATTCGTCGGAATATGCCTAATGGAGTGGGTCGTGCTTTGAGGGATGGCTTTGATGCGGCAAATGGGGATTTTGTTCTCACTATGGATTGTGATTTTCAACACTTACTTCCTGAGCTTACTGAATTATTTGATGCTATTGCTAATGGCGCAGATGTAGCGGTAGGCAGCCGATTTTCACGGGAAAGCGTGCTTTTAAATTATGCTTTCACTAAAATTCTGGCCAACCGAGGATTTCATATTGTAGCTAACATTTTATTGGGCCGGCATTTCCGAGATGTCACTAATAATCTTAAGTTAATGCGAAAAGAGGTACTGAAGTGTTTAGTTTTAGAATCCAATGATTTTGCTGCTAATGCTGAAACTGGTTTACAACCAATCTTGCTTGGTTTTAAAGTGAAGGAAGTACCTATTTCATGGATCAACCGTTCGGTAGATATGGGTTTTTCAAGTTTCAATTTAATGAGGACCGGGCCGAATTATTTTGTAGTATTATTTCGGCTAGTTTTTAGAAAGTGGATGGGTAGGCGAATTGTTCTTCATCCTTCTGTTAAAAAAAGAATTGAGACTTAATTAGAGGTTAAATTGGAAACAGTAATCATTACAGGTTCTTCCGGTTTGATTGGTTCAGAAGCCGTTCGTTTTTTTTCTGATAAAGGCATGCGTGTTATCGGTGTTGATAATGATATGCGAAAGAAGTTTTTTGGCGACGAAGCCTCAACAGAGTGGAACCGGATGCAATTAGAAGATGAGTTTCCTGATTTCCTCCATTACTCTTTAGATATTCGTTCTGAACAAGAAATGGGAGGTTTGTTTGGCGAGTATGAAAAAGAGATTAATTTGGTTATTCACGCAGCTGCGCAACCTTCGCATGATTGGGCCGCAAAAGATCCCATCACAGATTTCTCTGTTAATGCTAACGGAACTCTAGTTCTCCTTGAAATGGTCAGGAAGTTCTGCCCGAAAGCGGTCTTCATCCACCTGTCCACGAATAAAGTTTATGGAGATATTGCTAACACTCTTCCGGTTGAAGAACTTGAAACAAGATGGGAATTGAACCCCAGCCATCGATTTTATAAAAATGGGATCGATGAATCTATGAGTATTGATGGAAGCAACCATAGTTTATTTGGTGTTTCTAAGGCGGCGGGAGACCTATTGGTGCAAGAGTACGGGAGATATTTTGGACTAAAAACAGCTTGTTTTAGAGGTGGATGCCTAACAGGTTCCGCTCATTCAGGGACGGAGTTGCATGGTTTTCTTTCCTACTTGATGATATGTACTATGCAAAAAAAACCATACACCGTATTTGGGTATAAAGGGAAGCAGGTTCGCGACAATATACATAGCATTGACCTTGTCAGGGCATTGTACCATTTCTATAAAAATCCAAAGGTTGCAAAAATTTATAACATCGGAGGTGGTCGATATAGTAATAGTTCTATGCTTGAAGCTATCAAACTGTGTGAAGATATTTCAGGTAATACTCTTTTGTGGAATTATGAAGATAAAAACCGCTTTGGAGATCACATTTGGTGGATCAGTGATGTAAGCCGATTTAAAGCAGACTATCCTGATTGGAATTATCAGTATAATATGGAAGAAATTATGCGGGAAATATTTGAAGGTTTGCGTCAGCGGTTAAATGTGGGGAGTTAGTATGCCTTACACTTTATTAATACCTACTAAATGACGGTGCATCTTGCTGTTGTACCCGCAACAAAATGCTCCAGCAACCGATCCTGTTTTCCTTTTAATCATCTTGTACAGTCCAATATTTTATATGCCATTCCCACTCCCATTATTAGAACCCGGCGTAGGTTTTAATTTCCCTTAAAAATATTTTAGCAGTTGTCTATAGATTTGTATTTTAATTCTTACTTAATTCAAAAATAGTGACATTTTCTTCCTGAAGTATAAGTTGGTAGTTTGATTTAAGAAAAGAGTGTAGTTCAGAGTTAATTTTATTGTGTTTGGGGACTGCCATAACGTAGTGGGTGGCGCCCTTTTCAATGAGAGCTTCCAAACAATCAATTGAGGAGATGCGCGTCTTTGCACAATAGTGGGCGGCGCCCTTTTTAATGAGAGCTTCCAAACGTGAGGGTGTTATTTTATCAAATATTGAGTACCCCCAACCTTTTCTTTGGCTGTAATAGAAAATTCTAGGACTTGAAACCGCCTCTTCCACAATTAGGCGATCTGTCCTTACTGTTTTTTGTTGAACTGCAGTACTGATTTCTAAATAGATGTCATTGTAATCTAATCTACCATTCAGTTTATAAATAGAATGAATGGGAATAAAGATAATCATGAGTGTTACGAGCCAGAACTTTCCACTTTTGTAGCCATCCCCTGAATTATTCTTTCGATAAAAGTCCGCTATAAATTTTCCTGCAAATAAGCATCCAACTGGAATTATCGGTACTTGATAGTATTCGTGAACAAAATTATATTTGGCAGCAATTATAAAATACAAACAGATGGAAAAGAACCAAGTATGAAGGACATAGTTTTCCTTGTTCGAGGTATATGCTCTCATCCCTAATACTACAAAAGGAAAAACGGTGAAAGCGAACATTTTTTCGATAAGTCGGGTCACAAAAATAAGTTTCCAATATCTGAGAGTAAAGAGAACTTCATAGTCTTTGAGCATATCCACCCAAATGTTGGAGCCCCCATAGGTTTCAAAATGAAGCCTGGCAATGTAGCTGTACCACAGAATAGGGGGAATCAGGGTTGCTATTACAAATACATACAATAAAGGCTGGTAGAAAATTTTTCCTCGAAATTTGTTCCAGGCCAAGAATAGGAGGGGTGCTCCCATATAGAGAGTCGGGAGCTTAACCAAAAAGGCGAGTGTTGAGAAGAGTGAAGCGAGAATAAAGTGGCTCCATTTTCTGGTATCGAGCCAACGGGAAAACATATATATCATTGAAATGGAGAAGAAAATCATGGCTGACTCGGGCATAAAGGTACGCGAGTAATAAACACTGAAAGGGAGTACAGCAAAAAGTCCACAAGCCACAAGGGCGGAAGTTTCGTCGAAATAGCGTTTTCCCAAAAGATAAAGAAACCAGATTGAGCCCATACTAAAGGCAATTGCTACTAGACGACCTAAAATTTCATCAAAACCAAAAATTTTATATAGAAGTGCAACAAAGTAAGTAAAAAGAGGGAATTCAAAATGGAGGTTGGTGGGGTAAAAAACGTTTCCCTTAATTGAACCTATAATGTTTCTACTAGGAGTAAAAAAATTCATTCCATCGGCATAAAAATTATAAGCAAGTGTCGCGGTCACAGTCTGTCGCCACGCATGAAAATCTAATAGAGGATTAGTCACGCCCCATAGGCGTATAGCCACTGCAATAAAAAAGATTCCTAATAATATTTTTGAGGAACGGATGGACTTAGCTTCGGAATCGGTAGTTTCGGAAAGCCTTGAGGCTGAAGAATTGTTCACTCTTAAGAGTCTTACCTTTCTTTATATACATACTTAATTAAATATTCTATTGATAACCCTTGAATTATTATTGTAAAAAGGACCACAGCATAAGTAGCTGTTAAAATTATAGGCTTATCAATATTTGCTGGCATTGCAAGTGCTAAAGCAACGGAAATACCACCCCGAAGCCCCGCCCAAGTCAATATGGTGACAGTACCTTTATCTTTTTTATCAAAAATATTTAAAAATTTTGTTGGAATAAAAACTGCTAACCAGCGACCAAATAATGAAACTAAAATAGAAAATAAACTAATTAAGATAACTTCCTTAACATTTGACAACATTATAATTTCAAAACCAATTAATACGAAAAGAATTGCATTTAATATTTCATCAATTAGATGCCAAAAACTAGTAACATGCTCTCTTGTTGATTCGCTCATTGCAAGTTGCAAACCAGTATTCCCAATAAAAATACCCGAAACTACCATTGCAATAGGGCCAGAGATATGAAGTTGTGATGATAAGCTATAAGCACCCGTTACGAGAGCAAGAGTTGTTATAATTTCAATAATATAATCATCAATTTTCTTTAATAAAATAAATGTCAAATAACCTGCAATTAAACCTAAAATCGCTCCGCCAACAGCTTCCCGCATAAATATACTAATAACTTTTACTACATTCATTGACTCTTGTTGATTTGTCGATTCTCCAAATATTATTGTTACTAGAATTGAATATAGAACAACAACAAAACCATCATTAAACAAGCTTTCTCCTGCTATAGTTGTTTTAAGTCGGATGGGTATTTTGATACGTTTCAAAACTGACATAACTGCAACAGGGTCTGTCGGTGAAACAATTACACCAAAAAGAAAACAAGTAATGATATCTATATCAAACCCAAAAAATTGGGTTAACAAATAAAAACCGAATCCATTAATTAAAGTTGATATTAAGACACCAAAACTTGCTAGAGTACTTACATGGAATTTTGATTTCAATAAGTCATCAAAATTTATATGCAAAGCCCCCGCAAACAACAAAAAACACAACATCCCTTCCATTAGAGTTCTATTAAAGTCAATACTTTCTAAGAAATGCCTTAATACACTCAAAACACCCAAGTGTGGCGCAACATTATCAATAAGCGTTATTAATATTGTGCTTAGCAAAGCTATTATTGCCAAGCCTACGGTCAATGGAAGTTTTAGGTAGCGATAATTTAAATAACCAAATAGAGCTACACAATTTAATAAAATGGCGGGGATTTCTAACATAAGACTTTGACTAGAAATTCTGAGGTTTGAAGAAGCCTAGCTAATGGTAAAATATCAATCCATTAGAATCAATCTGACTGAAATGAAAACCCTACATTTCTAATTGTATGGATTAAAGAGCCTGAAGATTTTAGCTTTTTTCGAAGGTTATGAATATGGGTATCAACAGTACGGGACTCCACCTCTTCACTTATATTAAAGACGGTCTTGTTTATATCCTTCTTGTGAAAAACCTTTCTAGGGTTTTCAATGAGCATTAATAGAATTTGATACTCACTAAATGTTAGGCCAATAAGTTCTTTGTCGACATGCACCTCACGCGTGCTAAAATCAATAGATAGGCCTTTAATCTTCTTAAAGCTACCGGTTTTCTTATAATTTCCAGAGCGTTTCAAGAGATTTCTAATTCGCAGAATCAACTCCTCAGTATTATAAGGTTTGGTTATATAATCATCCGCCCCTAACTTTAGGCCTTCTATCCGATCACTGTCCTCTATTCTTGCCGTCAACATTATAATAGGGTAATTTTTAGTTCTTTCATCAGACCTTAAATTTTTACAGAGCTCGAACCCATCAATATCGGGCAAGCCAATATCCAAAAGAATCAAGTCTGGTTTTTGATCTCTAATCATTTTTAGACCCTTTTCTCCTGTTTTTTCGACAAAAACTTCAAAGTCCTCGACTTTAAGCTGATAACGAATTAAATCGATATTGACTTGATTATCTTCTATAACCCCAATTCTTATTTTCATTTAGTTAAGCCATGAGTGTGGTTCGAGAATTATTACAAAAGCAGACAACAATTAATTTTATAAATCTAGCAGCTCTAATAGTTATGAAATCAAAAGCTATTAGTGGTTATTTTAGATCTAAATTCTAATCTTAACATAATCTTTACCTACTTATTTTTAAGTATAACGTATAGTGAAACAGCAAATTATTCAATAGGATTTGAGTGGTTGGGCATAGGCTCTTTATAGTTCTCTGCAAGGCAGAAACTGTAAGCCTTTGTTGAAACATACTTAAAACTTGAAAAAATATAAATATCCATATGAAAAGATTACTTAAATTCCTCGAAGGTGCAGAGAAAAAAAGAAAAAGCAGCTCTCTAGAATCATTAAAGTTAAGCTTCGGGGAAGTTGAAAATATCGGCAAGGAGTTGACCCAACTTATTGACACGGCAAATGCACCCATATTCGGTGTTGACACCAATGGTAACGTGAATGAGTGGAATCAGAAGGTAGAACAAATCACCGGGTTTACCAAGGATGAGGTTATGGGCCATAACCTGGTTCAGACCCGAATTACGGAAGAGTTCAAGCAGTCGGTACAAGAAGTTCTCAGTGAAGCTCTTAAGGGAAATGAGACTTCAAACTACGAGGTACCCCTATTCACCAAGAGTGGGCAGCGGGTCATGGTTCTCTTGAACGCCACTACCAGAAGGAACCCTCAAGGAAAGGTTGTTGGTGTTGTAGGAGTTGGGCAGGATATTACTGAGTTGGATCAATCCAGGTCAGAAATGGAAAGTATTAGTAAGGAGTTGACCCAACTTATTGACACGGCAAATGCGCCCATATTCGGTGTTGATATCCATGGCAACGTGAATGAGTGGAATCAGAAGGTAGAACAAATCACCGGGTTTACCAAGGATGAGGTTATGGGCCATAACCTGGTTCAGACCCGAATTACGGAAGAGTTCAAGCAGTCGGTACAAGAAGTTCTCAGTGAAGCTCTTAAGGGAAATGAGACTTCAAACTACGAGGTACCCCTATTCACCAAGAGTGGGCAGCGGGTCATGGTTCTCTTGAACGCCACTACCAGAAGGAACCCTCAAGGAAAGGTTGTTGGTGTTGTAGGAGTTGGGCAGGATATTACTGAGTTGGATCAGTCCAGATCAGAAAAAGAAGAAACATATCGTCGGTTGGAAGAAGCTAATCAACATAAAAGTAAGTTTATTTCATCAATGAGCCATGAATTACGTACTCCCTTAAACGGTATTCTGGGGTTCACTGATTTATTGAAGAGCAGTCACTTTGGTGCCATAAATGAAACCCAAAGGGATTTTTTGAGGCAAATTGAGAGTAGCGGTAAACATTTACTGGAACTAATTTCTGGTTTATTAGATGTAGCTAAAATTGATTCAGGGTCAATGGAGATTGATTTACAATCTTGCAAGCCAAAAGATATTTTTTATGAAGTAGTGGGCCTAATTCAGCCTCAACTGGTTGAAAAAAAATTGCAATTAAAACAATTAATTGATCCTACTGTGGAAACAGTGGTTTGTGACATGAGAAAAGTTAAACAAATCATGCTCAACCTTTTATCAAACGCTATAAAATATACTCCAGAAAATGGAATAATTGAGATGGTAATTACCATGGAAAATGGCTTCACTAAAGTGATTGTCTCAGACAATGGAATTGGTATAAGCAAAGCAGATCAAGAAATTATTTTTGATGAATTTGCACAAGCTAATAGGTCACGAGATGAAGCGCTAGGCGGAACCGGTATAGGACTAGCTCTTAGCCGTCGTCTAGTTGAGTTACATGGAGGAGAAATTGGTGTCGAAAGCGAAGAAGACCAGGGCAGTAAATTCTGGTTCACGCTACCATATAAAAAAGTTGTGGAGAATATAAAGGTACCTGAAATAAGAAAAGAAGAAGATATTTCCGCAAATCCTACTGGTAGGTCGATTTTAGTCGTTGAGGACAACCAAACCAATCTAGAGATGATAAAGTATTTACTCGGAATCCATAATCATAAGATTTCTGTGGCAAGAAATGGTAAAGAAGCCGTTAGCCAAGCCGAATTAATAGAACCAGAGTTAATCTTGATGGATATACGCATGCCAGTAATGAATGGTTTAGTAGCTACTAAAAAAATTAGAGCAATACCAAAATTCTCTAATCTCCCAATAATTGCTTTAACTGCTAGCGCTGGTGAAGATAGTCGAGAGGAATGCTTGGGTGTAGGGTGCACAGATCATATAAGCAAACCAATTCAACTAAGCGAGTTATCTTATATGCTTAAACGATATTTAAAATAATCCAGAAAAGATATAACTGGTAACTTTAATAAGAGCATCGATGCATACAATACAATGATTATTGTTTGAATAAATGAAAACCTACCCGTTATTATGTTTGGCCTCAATAAAATATAAACTTTATTCGCCAAATCCCTTCATTAAAGAACCGTCGTATAGTCGAAACAACTTTTCTAAATCGATTACTTTCTTAGAAGCAATCCCCTGATAAAAAGAAAACTCTCCGTTTAGTTATCGAGTAGTTTCTTTCATCTCTTCGAAAAGATGATTCGGAATTATCATAACAATCTATGCATTTGATGGATCGATCTTGCCGTCTTAACGGATTCTTAACACGGATTGACAAAGTCTTAACCATTTAACAAATTCTTAACGGGATTTGACAAAGGCTTAACAGACTTTTTTTGTCGTTAATGTATCTTAGTTATCAGTAAACAAAAAAACTAGATTTCAAATTCTAGTTAAACCAATCTATTTTTATAATTTAAAAGTAAGGAAAATATTATGAAAAATTTTAACGGTATTAGAAAGGTGAAAACTATTGTTTTTCTTTTTCTAGCATGCTTTCTCATTTCCTCTGGTATAGCTTTTTCTGCTGATTCCCAGGCACCAGAAGATATGGTACTGATTCCTGGTGGACATTTCCTTATGGGGGTGGACAAAGAAGTAAATGTTGATACAAAAAAAATGTCAGTACGTCAAAAACTTAGGTACGCAGTATCTCGTGAAGCCTTTCACGATGAAGGTCCTGCTCACAATGTTATTATCGATGCGTTCTTTATCGATCAATATGAAGTTTCAAATAAACACTATGGAGAGTTTTTAAAAGCTTCAGGTCATGCTTCTCCAGCTTACTGGGATGATCACCGCCGCAATAAACCTCAACAACCTGTAAGCGGTGTCAACTGGAATGATGCAAATGCATTTTGCAGTTGGGCTAACAAACGTTTACCCACCGAAGCAGAATGGGAAAAAGCGGCACGGGGCCCGGAGGGTTTTAAATACCCTTGGGGAGATAAATATGACGCGAGCATGGGAAATTATGGTCGAAAACAAGAACTCACCGCAAATGTAGACGCCTTCCCGCAAGGTAAAAGTCCGTATGGAGTCTATAACATGTCAGGAAATGTTTTTGAGTGGGTCAATGACTGGTATGATCCAAATTATTATAAAACCACAAAGACAATCCTTAATCCAACAGGTCCTCAAGCAGGCGTTTTCCTAAGTGATACGGGAACATACGTAGATCGTATTGCAGTGGGTAAAAAACGTGTTATCCGTGGTGGTTCATGGTATGCCCCGGTTGAAAGCGTAACCACTACTCACCGCTTCTGGAACGACCCTATGAACAATAGTTATGGTGTTGGGTTGGGATTTCGTTGTGCTCGTTCAATTGACAATGACTCTCTGCTTCAAGCGCGAACTTTCTACATGGACGCTCTGATTAATATGGGCGCTGAGAAATATCCACAAGCAATGAAGTCTATTGAAAAGGCTTTGAGCAAAGATGCATCCAATCCGGAATACCTGAAACTAAAAGAAATGATTGGAAAGCAGGTCCGGTAACAACTACCTTTCTCAGGCTAAAGAGGCTGGGTCAAGAACCTTCCTCCTTGGGTAAAAAGCCCTCCTCTTAAGCCTGAAAGGTATAGTTAATCAATCCAAATAAGGATGCATAAAGATGAAATACACAAAAGCCTTTTCCAAATTTTCACGTTTGAAAAATTTTATTTTGCTGTCGGCCATTTTATTTTCGCTCTATCCAATTCCAGGTTTCGGAGAAGACTTTAAAAAAGAAAACCTCTATGGCAGAACGACTCAAGCTCGAATAGCGGTCGAAAAAGCTTGGGAAACTTACCATGATGGTGCTCTGGGTGGAACTCTTCCATCCCCCAAGGTTCAAACTAAACTGGAAATGGACCTTCACAAATCGAGAGCACTTCTTGCCGAAGCCTATGATGCGGAGGACAAGGGTGACTTGGGAAAAACTAATAACTTGATCCAAAAAATAATGCGAATTACTGATCGGGTCATCATTGAAAGTCGGGTACCAAAAAAATGAATATATTTAAATTATCCTTTCTCATATTCGCGATTTTATCATTTTTAATTCTAAAGCAGGATGCTATTGCCAATTCAGACCGGGAGAATCAACGGGATCCCGTAGAAATGATAAAAATTCCTGCTGGAGAGTTTTTGATGGGTAGCAAACAGGAAAGAGGCAGAAAAGATGAGAAACCACAAAGAATAATATTTCTAGATACCTATGAAATTGATGCGCATGAAGTTAGCAATGAACGTTATCTTAATTTCATCCATAAAACACAGCGTAAAGAACCACCAAACCCTTATTCAAAAGGTTTACTTTCCGAGTTAACGGGAATCGGAAATTTACCAGTTGTTCAAGT
>Ga0209992_10001597_pt1 | contig 23138 bp, 24 predicted proteins | sample 2SBtaG_2_FD_182564 | JGI IMG/M metagenome (GOLD analysis project Ga0209992, IMG submission 182564) | Deep subsurface microbial communities from Kolumbo volcano to uncover new lineages of life (NeLLi) - 2SBTROV12_ACTIVE470 metaG (SPAdes)... | ecosystem: Environmental > Aquatic > Marine >... | reverse complement strand
AGACTTATTTTCTTGGTACGTCACACAATAAGCAAGCTCTCGAAACAGCAGCTCGTGAAAATAGAGGGTTAGTAAAATCTGTGAAGGATGATCGAGTACAACAGATTCTTGCTAGTTTAATCACAACTACCAAGATTAATGATTCATCTAGGTTGGCGAGTCGTGTGCAAGAGAATCTTTGCCGGTCCTCTAAAAAGGTCAATCATAATTTAAAAAACCTTGGTGTTAAAGAAGGACCTTTTTATGTTCTTCATGGAGCCGATATGCCCAGTATTCTCGTTGAAGTCGGTTTTTTAACCAATCAGAAGGAAGCAAAAATGCTTTCGCAGCCTCAATATGTTTACAGGCTAGCGTCTTCTATTGCAGAAGGAATACATAAATACCTGCAGGACAAGGGGTCATCCATCTAACCCAGAATGTCATCTCCTATTATTGCTATCGTTGGTAGAGCAAACGTTGGCAAGTCTACCATTTTCAATAAACTTACTCACAGTCGATCTGCGATTGTCAATGATACTCCCGGGGTCACCCGTGATCGAATTTATGGTTCAGCCGACTTTGGAAACCGATCTGCGATTATTGTAGATACTGGAGGTGTCGATGTTGATCAGACTAACCCGATTGAACTTCAGGTTATTGAGCAGGGGAAATGGGCAAGAAATGAAGCGGACTGTGTCATAGTAGTTGTGGATAATCGTGCAGGACTTACTCCTCATGACAGAGAAATGGTTGACGAGATTCGTAAATCTGGAAAACCTTTTGTGGTTGCAATAAATAAAATAGATTCTCCTCCTCAACATTACATTCTTCCCGAGTTCAATAGTTTGGGTGTAAAAAATATGTTAGCAGTTTCAGCAGAGCATGGCCATGGACTCTATGAATTAATTGAGGCGGTTTCAGCTCTTCTTCCCGATGTTATTGAACCAGACATAGAGAGCAAGGCAATAAGAATCGCTGTAATTGGTAAACCCAATGTTGGGAAGTCGTCTTTAATAAATAAACTTTTAGGTTCTGAGCGCTGTATTGTTTCAAATATTCCAGGAACAACCCGAGATTCGACTGACACATTGCTGAAGGCTAATGACCAAGACTTTGTATTGGTCGATACAGCAGGCATTCGCAGGAAAGGGAAAACTAAACAGATTTTAGATAAATTTAGCGTGATCATGGCCCTAAAGGCCCTTGATCGGTGTGATGTGGCGATCTTATTGCTAGATGCAATGGAGCATGTCACAGATCAGGATGCTACGATTGCTGGCTATGCCTTGGAAAGAGGAAAGGGTTGTCTCGTTATTGGAAACAAATGGGATTTGATGCGGGAAAATGAAATCACTTTTGAAAATTTTAAGGAAAGAGTTCAACACAAACTCAAGTTCTTAGATTTCGCTCCCATTTTAACGGTATCTGCAAAATCTGGAATGCGTTTGGATAAAATTTTGCCAGAAGTAGAAAAAGTATTTGCAGAATATTCTAGGAAAATTTCTACTGGTTCCTTGAATGATTGTTTTGAAAAGGCAATTCAACGAAACCCCATGAGCAGTTACCGCGGAAAGTTCTTAAAAATGTTTTATGCCACGCAGATTAAAAGTAAACCTCCTACTTTCAGATGTTATTTAAATTTTCCTGAAGGCATCCATTTTTCTTACCGTCGCTATTTAATAAACAGTATTAGAAAATCATTTGGCTTGATTGGTACCCCAATTCGTTTAATTTTATCTGGAAAAAAAGAGAGCCCCTAAATTTTGGAGATTATTTTTGGGTAAAGAAATCTGACTCTTTCCAGATAATGGTTTAATTGGTAATATTCGCTTTAAACTCAATTAAATTAATTATGTAAGCCAATAGATTACACTTTCCTGTATTCACTTTCTCGGAAAATTTTCCTAAGTCCCCAAAATTAATCAGTTTTTTTATGTTCCTCTAACTCATAAAACTTTGACTTTTGCCTAGAAGTTTGGAATGGTTAAGGTTCTTAAACTTATTAGATTCAGATTATTTGTGGTGTTTTTTTTCCTGATGCAAAGGTTAGAACATTTACCAAACGAGGAAATATGAAACAATACAAACTTCAGGATATCCGAAATATAGGTTTTGTGGGACATGGTGGATCAGGTAAAACTTCTTTAGCAGAGTCAGTTTTATATTTAACGGGCGTATCAGAACGCTTGGGTAAAACTGGCGATAGCTCTTCGATTATGGATTATGATCCGGGCGAAATTAAGCGCGGGCATTCAATAAACTCCTCCTTAGCATTTTTAGAGTTCAATTCTACAAAGATTAACCTTCTTGATACTCCTGGGAGTAACAACTTCATTGGAGACACCCCCGCGGCTTTAAGGGTAATTGATGGATTAGTATTTGTAATAAGTGCTACAGAAGGAGTGCAATTTTATACTGAAAAAATATGGAAATGGGCTGATGAACTAGATATCCCGCGAATCATCTTTTTGAATAAAATGGATCACGAGCGTGCCAATACAGGACCAGTGATAGAAGCTATTAAAAATAAATTTAAAAAAACTCCCATTTTTATACATCTGCCTCAAGGGGAGAAAGAAAAATTTTCAGGGATTGTCGACCTAGTTCAGAATAAATTTTTTTCCTATGATCAGGAAGGCAATGGTAAGGGAAAACCCGAGGATGTTCCTGCAGGTATTTCGGATGAAATGGAAATTAGTCATGCGGAGTTGATGGAAGCTGTAGCTGAAGTCGATGATGAATTGATAGAAATATACCTCGAAAATGGAGAGTTGACTGAGGAAGAATTTTCCCGGGGATTCAAAGAGGGGATTCAGAATGGAGAATTGATACCAGTTTTGTGTGGTTCTGCTTTAAAAAATATAGGAGTGGATCTATTACTACAGGCTGTTGTTAAATATCTTCCTTCTCCTGCAAACCGTGCTCCAGTGAAAGCAAAAAAAGTAGATGATGGTTCTGAAGTCGACAGATCTGCAAACAGCAATGAAACTACTTCTGCGTTAGTTTTTAAAACCGTTGCAGATCCCTATGCTGGGAAATTAACCCTCTTTAGAACATTTTCTGGCTCTATTAAAAGTGACTCATCTATATACAATACATCGAAGGAGACCTCAGAACGTTTTGGGCAACTTTATATGTTGCAGGGCAAGACACAGGTCCCTGTTTCGGAGGTTCCAGCAGGAGAAATTGGTACAGTAGCAAAACTCAAGCAAACAGTTACTGGAGATACTTTTTCAGACTCTAAAGACAAGATTGTTTTTCCACCTATCCCTTTCCCCGTACCTGTTTTCTCAAGGGCGCTTATCCCTAAGACCCGAGGAGATGAAGAAAAAATTAGTCAAGCCTTGCAAAGACTCACTGAGGAAGACTCTACCCTGAAAGTTGAAAGGAACTCACAAACTGGAGAATTATTGATATCAGGTCTAGGGCAGGTTCATTTTGATGTTGCTCTTGAAAAATTAAAAGATAGATTTGGAGTTGAAGTAGACGTTAAAGAGCCACAAATTCCTTACCGTGAAGCTATAAAGGGGGCTACCAAGGTTCAGGGGAAATATAAGAAACAAACCGGTGGAAAAGGCCAATTTGGTGATACTTGGATTGAAATTTCTCCGCTGAAAAGAGGGGAAGGGTTTATTTTTGAAAATAAGATTGTGGGCGGAGCAATCCCAAAAACTTATATTCCAGCTGTTGAAAAGGGTATCCAGGAGGCAATGGCAGGTGGAGTGATTGCGCATTACCCTATGGTCGATGTAAAGATCAGTCTTTATGATGGTTCATACCACAATGTTGATTCTTCGGAAATGGCTTTTAAGATTGCGGGTTCTCTGGGTTTTAAAAAGGGTATACCGGATTGCAAACCTATACTTATTGAGCCGGTTATGAATATGGAAATTGTGGTTCCTAACGATCAGGTGGGAGATGTTATGGGAGATTTGAATGCTAAACGTGGAAAAATTCAAGGAATTGATCCTGCAGAAGAAGTACAAACGATTCGTGCGCTTGTTCCCATGGCAGAGGTTTTGAATTATGCAGCGGATCTAACCTCATTGACCGGTGGAAGAGGGATGTTTGTTATGGAGTTCGACCACTATGAAGATGTTCCTGATCACCTTATGAAAAAAATTGTTGATGCTGCGAATCAGAACTTTGAAGAGAAACATTGATCTTGCACTAATTATAAGTTAATTTTAGATCTTAATTTGAGGTGATTATATTGAACAAAGCAGACTCGAATGGTACCCTTGTCAAGGCGGATATAGTTGATCTTGTCTATGAAAAAGTAGGGTTTACCCGACAAGAAGCCGCTCAAGCTGTAGATATTTTGTTTGAAGAAATTAAGAGCCGTCTAGCGCAAGGGGAAAATGTTCGTATTTCAAGGTTTGCCAGTTTTGTTTTAAGAAGAAAAAATGCTCGCAATGCGCGAAATCCAAAGACTGGAGAGTCAATACGAATAAATCCCCGTACTGTTTTGACTTTTAAACCCAGCAAACAGCTACTAGCTTCTACAAATCAGGAGAAACATGAAAACACCTTCGATTCCTGACAAACTATTTTTTAAAATAGGCGAAGTTGCGGACCTTGCTGGAGTAGAACAACATGTTCTTAGGTATTGGGAAGAAGAAATAGAGTCTCTTAAACCTAAAAAAAATAAGTCCGGTCAACGTTTATATCAAAAAAAGGATGTCGAGCGGGTTTTTGAGATCAAGCAATTGCTATATGCGGAAAAGTTTACGGTTGCGGGTGCTAGGGAAAAAATGAAAAAAAATAAGAAAAAAGAAACACAGCTGGATATAGCGTTCGACCGAGAAGGCTTCAAAAAATGGAAAACAGATATAAAGCAGGATTTAAAATCTATTCTAAAATCTCTTGATAAAAAATAAGCTGAAAAAAGGGTAGGGACAGTGGATATTTAAACTTCCCTGACACTTTAGTCGGGGAAGTTTAAATACCAAACAATTTTAGGAAAAAGCTTTTTTAGCAACATCCAACAAAGCATCTATGGTTCTACAGCCTAATAATTCTGCATTTTCCCTGGCCACCTCTTCTCCATTTTCATCTACAGCGATAACCGCACGATTCAGATAGCGGCTTTTTACACCTTCAAGGGTCAGTTTGTTTGCGTTTCCAAATTCTTGACTTATATCTTGAAGTAGGTTCGGCAAGCCTCTTCCTGCATTAGATAAAATATCTGTTCCAACAACGACAATAACTTCATCGGCGCCGGCAGCTTTAAATTTATCAGCATTGTCTTTAACCAGATCAAATTCTTTATTACAGAAACCACCAGCTCCCGGTAGAGTAATAATAAGTCTTTTACCCTTATAGTCATCAATCGATAGTTCTTTTTCTATAGGCGTGGTCGCCGCATTTTCAACGGACCATTCTGGGTTCAATTTAATCATTTTTGTATCACTTCCAGCTAATTTTGCCATTTAAAAATCCTCTTTTTAATTTTTATAGAAATTTGTATTAGATGTATTATTGCATTATTAAATATGGGAGCATTCTACTAAAAAAATTAGCCCACCACCAGCAACTTAAGTATTGGATTTATTATATTTAAACCATCTATAGCTAAAAACTAGCAGATTTGTTAACCTTTTTGGATTATTAATTAAGGTGATTATTTCCCGAATTAAAAATATTTAATCGTTATTTAACCATAGTTTAATATCGATCGAATAGAGTTGTGCATAATAGAAGAGTAGAAATATATTTGAGAGGAATTTTTATATGCAAAACAGGTTTGTGATCGCAATTTTAATGGTTGTTTTTACAGTTTCTCTGACGACCCGACTATCTTGGGCTGAGGAGTCAAAGCGCCCTGTTTACGAACACCCGGGAAATTATAGAGAAGAAATCAATCAGCTTAAAGCCGATTTTAATGCCCAGTTTGGTTATGAATTAATCGATCTGGAGCACGAATGGAGACCCTGGGAAATAAAGAAACTGATCATCGCATTCTCTAAACTTCCAGATACATTTTTAAATATCAATGGGGTTAAAGGGTTTTATCACCTCAGCAAATTTCGTGGAGGTCCAGAAGGAATGCCAGTGGATGATATCCCGGCAGCCACTTTCCCCAGTTTTCAAACGGTATATAGAAATGCGAGGATGGCTTACCAGGTGGAGGTGGGAAATCAGCAACCACGCATAGAGTTTTATTCCTCATTATTTTATGAAGACCAAAAAATTTTAAGTAACATAGTTCAGCATGAAATGGCTCATATCTATGACATGTTTAATGGCTATCTCTCCTTTTCTGATGAGTGGCTGGAAACTACAAAATTTAAATTAACTCATCTTCCAGCATTGGATTCCAAGCCAGGAGATGACTATTTATTTATCCCTTTAAACGATTCTGAAGAAATTCATTACGCTCCAGTTTCGTCAAGGCAATTACCGACCTATTCTAGACAAAACCCTCAAGAAGATTTTGCCAATTCAGTAGCAGCCTATATCAATTATCCCTATTTTCAATTCAGTCATCCCAAAAGATATCAATTTTTGAAGAAAAAAGTATTTGGCGGCAAATTGTATTTCCCTGAAGAAAAATTAGGAATGATGGGGAAAGTGATCTCTGATTTCGGGCAGGCAATCGAAAATAAAAACTGGGACAAAGTTATTGAAATTGCCAAAGAGGTTGCACGAGATTACCGCCCGAAAATCGAAAAAGAATTAACACAGCAAATGCAGAACATTATTTCGAATACACCCGATTCAGTTCGAGATACCAAGTTTGCTCTAGCCAGCTGTTATTTAGTGGAACCCAATGCCTTAAAAATTCGAAAAAACCTTATACGTAAAAAGCGTGTTTCTTTGCAAATGCTCTTAAAAAATCGCCAATGCGCTTTGACGGCCAGACGATCCTTTGAAGAACAGCTTGGATTATGGTCAATGCGCAACATATATTTTTATCAAAGTAAAGGACAGCCCCATATTCAATTTTTGGATCCTGTATCTTTGACATCAAAGGCCAGAGGATTTGATACGAGGTATACTTGGAGAATTTTTCACGAAGGGAGTAATGTACATTTGGCTGAAGGTAGTTTCATAAGGGATGGAGTAAATATCGGTTCAATTAAAATTAACCTTGGAGAGACCGCAGTAGGAAATTTGAGTCTTCCGTTTGGGCAACCATTAACTTTAGAGCTTGGGGCTCAGCGGGTGCACCCGATTGATTTTAAAAGATTAAACACAAAAACAGCAAAGATTCGATTCGTTATTCCAGCAGGGTTTAACTACGATGGCCTCAAAAAGCCCGGAATAAGAACAATTTATCCTTTGCGTTCTGAATTTCAAAGCCTAAATTAATCCCTAGTCAATTTCTTGGACCATTCGATAAGCCATATTCAAATGAGCATATTTTGACGGCCATACTTTCATTCCATCCTCATATTGAACAACAAGGGCTGATGAATCTTTTTCTTCATTTGTCCAGGTTGTGCCCGCACTTCCTGGTTCAAAAATCGAAGGTAGATAAATTTCATCCCCATATTTATCAGTATTTTTAAATTTAAGATCAAAAAGCGACCATGCTTCTTCTTGTTTGGGGTAACGCCAACTATCACATCCAGCCAGCCTCTCCAAGTTAGATATTTCTATGTAATCTTGCCCTTTAAACCAGTTCATCCATTTTTGTGTGTCCTGGAATGAATCTGTTTTTCTCCAAATTAAATTCAACTCGTTATCGGTAATAGTTCCGTTATCGTTATCAATAAATCTATTAGCCATATTTAGTTCTCAATAGGGTTTGATGTTGAAATAAATCGGGGTTAGGGAGGAAGAAAAATTATTCAGATTCACCAACCCTGCCCCTTAACACCATAGTTTCGGCTTCCCCCTTGCCCTTTATTTAAATAACTTTTCAGGCTAGCTTTATCTTTGGATAACTTATTGAGATCATTCTGATTCAATCTCTCCTTTAGAGTTTGTAGGATGAATTCTCGCATAGTACTTTCTTCACCCTGACAGAGTTCCTTCAATTGTTGGTATAAGTTATCTTCCAATTCAATATTAAAATTTCGGATCATGATGTAGCTCAAAAAAGGATTATATGATTACATTGTAAAATATTTGCCACTTGAATGAAAGCGAATGCTTTAAATTAAGACATACCTAAAAAAGTTTTTGGTATTGATTTTTTGACTTCCAGGGTGGTTTGTGAATAGGGAAGATCAATAATAAAGGAGGTGCCTTTGGGATAGTTGTTTTGGAATTTAATGGTCCCGTTATGATCAAATATAATTCTATTGACAATGGCCAGGCCCAGTCCGGTGCCTCTTTTTTTTGTGGTAAAATGGGGTAAGAATAACTTTTCTCGGTCTGCAGATGAAATACCTGTCCCATTATCAGAAAACTCGATTCTAATTAAATTTTTTTCATCGATAATTTTTGTATGAATTTCAATAGTTCCACCTTCATCAATTGCGTCAGTAGCATTTTCAAAAAGGTTTATAAGAACACGCCGGATTTGTTCTGGATCAATAAACAATTGTGCTAAATTGGGATCAAAGCTCTTCTGTATTTGAATATTTTTTTCGTGTTCGGAATATGAAATAAGAATGTCATCGATAATTTTATGTAAGGAGGTTAATTTAGGATTCGGGGTGGGCATTCTAGAAAATCTTATGAATTCATTTAAGAGTTCTTTCATGCTTTCGACTTCCTGTGAAATAATATTTATGCTTTCATCAAAAACCCGTGCAAAATCTTCACGGTTTTCGTAATACTTTTTCTTCAACCGTTGGGTATTTAGCTGTATAGGGGTTAGGGGATTTTTTATTTCGTGTGCAATTCCTTGAGCAACTTCCTTCCATGCTGCCACTTTTTGGGCTTTGAATAAATGTGTTAGGTCCTCAAATACTATGACCATACCTCTGTATTTTTTTGCTACCCCAGCTAACACCTGAATGTTAAAAAGAAGAGTAACATTGTTATCTCCCACACGAAGGTCAATTTGTTCTTCAATAGAACTTTGATTCTGGGTATTCATCTTTTGAATCAAGTTCCTGATAGGTTCGTGATAGGAGTAATCAAACGCATCCTTATAATTTAAGCCAAATATGTTCTCGTTATGTAAATGCAGAATACTTTCTGCGGCCTTGTTAAATGTTGTAATTCGGCCTTTTTTATCTATAGAAATAACCCCTGCACCAATATTGTCCAGGATCGTTTCTATATAATTTCTTCTGCGATCAAGTTCTATATTCGTTTTCTTTAGAGTTTCATTGGCTTGTTGTATGTTAACTCTGCTTCCATTTAGTTCTTCAGTCATTGTGTTAAAAGAGTTTACAAGAAGAGCTATTTCATCAGTGGCCCGGACTCCAATTTTGAAATTTAAATCCCCTTCTGCGATGCGTCGAGTTCCTTCAGCTAATTGTTGAATAGGGATAGTAATCCCTCGAGCCATATAAAACCCAAGCCAGATTGCTGAAAATAATATCAATAATGATATCAGTAGGAAGGTAGTATAGTAATTTGCGCTTACAGGAATTTTAAGAAAACTTTGTTGTTTATAATCCTCATAGATTTTTTTTATGGTTTCGACATGGCTTAATGAGTTTTTATCTGCAGAATTTAAAGTGAGAATGTAACCCCAAATGGTAACTTCTTTGTTCACCACTTGTGTAAGAGGAACGGCAACCACCATGAACCTTTCTTTCTGTGTCCTATAAATCTCTGTTACTTTTTCTCCATCAATACTTTTTTGGATCAAATTTCTATAGTTAATTTTAGAGGAATTGGAGAGCAGAGATGAGTCTATCTCTGATGCCATTTCCTTTAAATTATTGTCATAAATAATTATTCCTGCGAGATCATACTCTGCGACTTTGTTTTGAATTAAAGTTTGCAGATGTTGGCGATTTTTTTTCAGATATAGGTTTCTACTTTTTATAAAATATTCTATATTTTTTGTTTTTGAAATTGATCTATTTTCAAATTCAGAATAATAATTTCGCGCAATGTCCATTGAATACTGTAAAGTTTGTTCAGTTCTCAGGTTGAACCAGCTCCCTATGCTAAAAGTGAATAATTTGCTGGCAACCATGAATAATAAGATGGTTGGGACTAAGGCAAGGATTAAAAATGCAATGACAAGTTTGGTTTGGAATTTCGACCCAATAATTTTACTTTTTCGTTCGTTATAAACCTTTACAAGATTCCGAGTAATAAGAATAATAAGAACAAAAAGAAGAATTATAATAATATTAAAAACAACTAAAATCAGAATATTGTTTGCGATGGATGAGCTTGCTTCAGCCTGAAGAAAATAACTCTCGATCAGGGTTAAAACGATGAGCGCCATTAGTATTCCAAATATGGTATAGGTTGTTCGCTTACGTTTTTGTCCTAACTGTTCTTCTGATGGGGATTTGTAAGGAGGGGGACTACTGGTTGAAGGATCGGATGACATCTCTAGAAACCTTTCCTTTTCTCGCCCTGGACTTCGCGGTTTGTCTTCTAAGCTCTGAGCCTGGATCAATAGACAAGGAGGAAGTCTTCGCCCAAGAAGTCTCGCGGTCACTAAAGGGAACGAAAAAGAAAATATAATTAAAGGGGAACCAGAAGCGGTCTGTTTCCAGGTCTGCTTTCACCCGGACATAGTATTTTTCATTTGGATCCAAACGAAAAACAGGTGCTATGGGAATATCCTTTAAGGTCAGCATTAGTTTTTTGTATCTTGAAGTTTTGCGCGTGATTACCTTTCTGCGAACATTTTTTCCTAACTCTGAAAAATAATATGCTTTTTTTAAAGAATCAAATCGAATTTTATGTCTAACTGTATTTTTACTTATTAGACTGTCAACCCATGCGGTGTTTTCTTTTCTTAATTCAATCTCGAAGGTAAAACCCATGGGCACACCACTTTCAATAGCCTCTATAATCTTTTCAGTAAAACCATCAAGAAGGCGGCTATTCATTACCACATAGTTGCCTTTTATGGCGACACCAATATTTACAATATTAGGGGAAGCAGCAAATACAGAAGGGGTCGTAGCAAAAATAAAAACCCCAATTAGTATAAAAGCATTAAGTAGTTTTATTTTTGAAATAATTAATTGTTTCAAAAAGTCCTTCCTCCAAGGAAATGCAAGGTTTCCAACCAAAATTTTCCAGTAGTTTTTTGCTGTCAATTGAGCTTCTTCTCTGTTCCCCCTTTTTTGGAGGGCTGTATTTAGCAGATGTTGTTACTCCAGAAACTTTTAACAATTTTTTAGTTAAAAAATTAACACTAGTTTCTTTACCCGTGCCAACATTAAATGTCCCCTTGCATTTTGAGTCTAATGCAATAATATTGGCTTGGGCTACGTCCCTAACAGATATAAAGTCTCGTGTTTGCTCACCATCACCACATATTACTGGCGGCAAACCTTCCATTAAACGTTGGCAGAAAATTGCCACCACACCGGCTTCTCCATGCGGATTCTGATGCGGACCATATACATTGCCATAACGAAGTACGGTTGTGTTCAAACTGTGCTCCGTCCCAAAATAATTTATGTAATTTTCCGCGCACAACTTGGAAATTGCGTATGGGCTCACAGGTTGGCACGGATGATCTTCGCTTGCGGGAAAGGTTTTTTGTTCACCATACATGGCACCTCCGGTCGAAGCAAAAACAAATTTATCAATTTGTAAAGATACAGCATTTTGGAGAAGTTGTAAAGTACCAATAATATTGGAGTTAGCGTCAAATAGTGGATCAGAAACTGATTCTGCGACGGAAATTTGGGCTGCATGGTGATTGATAGCTGAAACCTTTTCTTTTTCAAGAATTATCTTCACATCGGGTGAATGGATATTTAATTCGTAAAAACTGGCTTTAGGATTTACAAACCTCATTTCTCCTGACGATAGATCATCAATGATAACTACATCATGTCCTGCATTAATATATGCATTAACTATATGTGAGCCTATAAAACCAGCCCCACCAGTTACCATGATTTTCATTTACTATTTTCCTTCATGATTTTAGAAAGATAGAAAAGAGTATCCAGTGCCTGTTTTGGAGACATCTCATTTGGATCGATTTGGCTCATTTTCTGGATCAAAGGATTTTCGGGCTCTGGGAATAACCCTAGTTGACCGGGATTTGGCAGGCTAGCATTTTTCTTTGTGCGTGAAATCTTTGGTATTCCAACTTCGTCAAATTCGCTTTGTTCTAAGTTGAAAAGAATCTCATGGGCACGATCCAGAACTTGTTTGGGTAGACCAGCTAATCGTGCCACTTGGATACCATAGCTTTTATCAACTCCTCCTGGAAGAATTTTTCTCAAAAAGATGATTTCATCATTCCATTCTTTTACTTGGATATTATAATTTTTTACACCCGATAGAACTCGCGATAAATCGGTCAACTCATGGTAATGCGTTGCAAATAATGTTTTAGGACCTCCTTCTTTTTCGGTTCCATGTAAATACTCCACAATTGACCAGGCGATACTAATTCCATCAAAGGTGCTCGTACCCCTGCCAATTTCATCGAGAATAATCAAGCTTTTAGGTGTGGCATTGTTAAGTATATTTGCTGTTTCGTTCATCTCGACCATAAACGTTGACTGACCTTTTAACAAATGGTCCTGTGCGCCAACACGAGAAAAAATACGGTCGGTAATCCCCATTTGGACGCTTTCGGCTGGAACAAAACTGCCTAATTGCGCCATCAGGCAGATCAATGCGACTTGCCTTAGATAGGTGGACTTACCCGCCATATTGGGGCCTGTGATAACCATGATTTGCTGATCATGGTTATCAAGGCATGTATCATTGGGGATAAACCGGTTTCCGGGGTCAATTTGCTCGATCAATGCATGCCGACCATTACTAATTTTCAAACTTGAGTCCTCAAGAATTTCAGGATGGCAATAATTATTTCTATGTGCGACTTCCGCAAAGGATACTAAAGCATCAATTTCACTTATAATCCCTGCCATTTTTTGAATTCGAGTTCCAGCCAATGAAATTTCACATCTAATTTCTTCAAATAATTTTTGTTCCAACTCTACAATTTTCTCTTCTGCCTGTGTGACTTCTTCTTCGTATTCCTTTAACTTTGGACTAATAAACCTTTCTGCATTTACCAGGGACTGTTTTCTAATGTAATCTTTTGGGACACGATCTGCATGTTTTTTAGTAATCTCAATATAGTAGCCGTAGATTTTATTAAAGCCGATTTTCAGTACGGATATTCCCGTTTTTTCTTTTTCTTCAGATTCAAGAGAAGCAATCCAGCTTTTACCCTTTCGAGAAATGTCCTTGAGTCTATCTAGCTCTTCATTGCAACCAGATTTGAATAAGTTTCCTTCTTTTAGACCTAGAGGGGGGTCATCCACGATATTTTTTTCAATAAGATCGTATAAACTTTCAAGATTATCCCAGTGCTTTAAGTAATCGAGAAGTTCAGAGGATTCATATTTCTCCAAAGCTTTGTAAAGATTCGGAAAAGTCTCTATAGAATTTTTAAGAGAAACCAAGTCTCTCGCATTGCAAACAGATAATGTGATCTTTCCTAGTAATCTTTCTAGATCAAAAATTTTTTCTAAAAAATCACGTGTTTCCTGCCTGTTCAATGGAATAGATTTAAACTTAGAAACGATATCAAGACGTCTTTTTATTTTTTCTTTGTCTACTAAGGGCTTAATGATCCAATCGCGAATTCGCCTGGCGCCCATGGGTGTGCAGGATTCATCAAGAAGGCTTAGAAGAGAGTTTTTTCTTGTTCCTTCGCTGGATTGGATAAGCTCCAGACTGGTTACCGTGGTTTTATCCAATGCCATATAGTCATGGACGAAAAACGGAGTGATGGAGTTAATATGCTCCAGCGCTGACTTTTGCGTTTCATGGAGATAATGTATTAGAGCGCCAGCAGCAGAGATGGCCTGGTTCATAGTCTCGCAACCAAAACCTTCTAAAGACTGTGTTTTAAAATGATTCAGGAGATTTCTGAGGGCTTCGCTATGGGTATATGTCCAGTCCTCCCAACTATGAAGAAAAACATTTTCCGATGGTAACCAAGGTTTAGGTTGAGCCATTAAAGTTTCGGGTATCAGAATTTCTTTGGGATCCAATTTTTGAAGTTCGTCACCGAGTGATCCGCCGGTGTTTTCTTCATTGAATTGAGTGACCTTAAAGTTCCCTGTAGAAACGTCCAAGGCCGCCAATCCTATTTCTTCTTTCGAAATAAAAAGTGAAACAATTAGCTGTTCAGATTTAGGATCCAACATATTATCATCCAATACGGTTCCGGGAGTTATAATCCGAACTACTTCTCTTTTGACCAAGCCTTTTGCTAGTTTTGGGTCCTCGGTTTGTTCGCAGAGTGCTACTTTTTTTCCGGCCTTTAAAAGTTTTGTAATATAAAGATTAGATGAGTGATGTGGGATACCACACATAAGAACTGGGTTGGACTGGTTTTTATTTCTCGATGTGAGTGTTATTTGAAGAATTTTCGAGGCTATTTTTGCATCATCGTTAAACATTTCATAGAAATCCCCCATTCGGAAAAATAATATAGAATCTGGGTAATCCTTTTTAATTCCCCGGTATTGTTGCATCATAGGAGTTTCTTCCTGTTTGACGCGTCGAGTTTTTGCTGATACGACCATTTAAGAGGTTTAAAGAGTCAGGTTTTTAAAATGAGGATGTAATTTTTCGTAGGTAGCTCGCAGGTGTTCTGGCTGTACCCTAACCTCGCCGAGCACAGGCATGAAATTGTTGTCCCCCGACCAGCGTGGAACAATGTGGCAATGAATATGTTCTTCATAGCCTGCACCAGCTGCTTTACCAATGTTGTATCCAATATTGAAACCCTCAGGCTCGATTACAGTTCTTAATATGTTTATGCATTCATGGGTCAATAGAGCGACTTCATTTCTTTCAGATTCATTGATTTTTGTTATGCATCCAACATGACTATAAGGTGCGACCATGAGATGTGAGCTGTTATAAGGGAAGATATTCATAATCACAAAGGAATGCATTCCCTTAAATAAAATATAATTTTTATCATCGTCATTGGATGAAGGGAGAACACAAAAAATACATCCATCGGTTTTATCGCTTTTAATGTATTCCAATCTCCATGGTGCCCATAGTTGTTTCATAGCAATATGATTTTAAAGGCTAATAATTGCAGGAATCTGCAAGCATTCTTTCGGGAAAAACCAGTTTAAACAATTTCCGAGTTTTATTGCGCATTTTTTTTTCTTCTTGTTCAGATATCTCGTGATCATACCCCAGTAAATGTAAAATACCATGAATCAGCAAAAGAATAATTTCTTCTTTGAAATCTAATCCGTGCTCTTTTGCCTGAGTTTTAGCAATATCCAAGGAAACTGCAATGTCGCCTAAAATTATTTCCTCTGGGATAGATGGGTCTTCATCAGCATTTTGCGGGAAGGACAAGACATCAGTGGGTTGGTCTATACTCCTAAATTCCCGATTGAGTCGGCGAATATCTTTATCCCCGGTTAATAATATGCTGATCTCGTGATTTGGACAATCTAGGTGGCCCATGATTTTTACAATCATATTTTCAATATCATGAGAGTCAATATTTATATCTGGATGATCATTTCTTAGTAATACACCCATTTATTAATCCCTCGAATTAACTACGAATATTGGCTACTCAGATACTTATGGTTTAGAGTCAGACTGATCGTATGCCTTAATTATTTTCTTTACCAGTTCATGGCGAACAACATCTTTTTCGGTAAAATAAACGAACTGAATTTCCTCTACCTTCTTTAACAAGGTTTTGACCTGGATCAAACCTGAGTCGTTTTTATGGGGCAGGTCAATTTGTGTGATATCACCAGTGACGACCATTTTTGAGCGAAAACCTAACCGGGTTAAAAACATTTTCATTTGCTCTTTGGTTGCATTTTGAGCTTCATCAAGAATGATGAACGCATCACTCAAAGTTCTACCCCGCATATAAGCAAGAGGAGCAATTTCTATTGCCCCATCCTCAATGAGATGGCGAACTTGATTTTCTTCCATCATATGATTTAAGGCATCATAAAGCGGCATTAGGTATGGGTGAATTTTCTCGGAGATGTCGCCCGGGAGAAAACCCAGTTTTTCGCCTGCCTCAACTGCAGGCCGTACCAGGACAATTTTTTTGAAACGACGTTTTAACAATCCTTCAACAGCCATTGCGACTGCAAGAAATGTTTTCCCTGTTCCCGCTGGTCCTATGGATAGAACAATGTCATCTGTCTTGATGGATTGAATAAATTTGTGCTGAGAAGGGCCCTTAGGTGTAATAAAACCTTTTTTTGGGGCAACCGCTATGCGCTCTGAAAAAATAGTTTTTAAATCTGCTTGTGGATTTTCGGCCATCAGACGGATGGCAAATTTAATGTCCCCATTTTCCACAGGTTGGTCGGCGGCATGTAATTTTTCAAGTTGCCGAAAAAGGTTTTCTACGGATTCCAAAGAGGCGGGTTTACCTTTTATATTGATTTGGTTTTCCCGAGTAGTTATGCGAACGTTAAATTTTTTCTCGATGAGTTTGAGATTGAGATCCTGGCTTCCAAAAATTTCTGGAATGACTTGGTTGTTTTCTAGAACTATTTGTTTGGTGGAGGGATTCAAATAAGACTTTTTGAAATAGGTTAAAAATTAAATCACTTTCTTGTGCCTTGCGGTGGTATTAAGCTTAGAAATTCGCCACGTGTTCTAGCATCCTTCTTGAAGGAGCCGAGCATCGAACTGGTCGTTGTGTAAGAGTTTTGCTTGGCAACGCCACGCATACACATACATAAATGAAGAGCTTCGATTACAACTCCTACCCCTATCGGATTGAGTATTTTTTCCAGATTTTGTGCTATTTGATTTGTTAACCGTTCTTGAACCTGCAATCTTCTGCTGAAAGCGTCAACAATTCTGGGTATTTTACTCAGTCCAATGATTTTTCCTTTAGGTAAATATGCGACATGACATTTTCCGATAAATGGTAACATATGGTGTTCACACATACTGAATAGGTCGATATCTTTAACAATAACCATTTCATCGTAGTCTTCTTTGAACAAAGCACCGTTTACCAATTCCTCAATGTTAACCCAATAACCACTGGTTAAAAACTTCAGGGAACTTTCTACTCTCTCGGGAGTATTTTGCAATCCTTCGCGGGATGGATCCTCGCCAATTTCCTGTAATATTTTTTTAATTAGGTCTTTCAATTGAAGCTCCATGATAGACAACAAAATTACGTTCAGATTCAAAAAGTTTTACTTCGTGCAATGTACCACTATCAATTTTGGGCTCAAGAATATCCCAAATATGGATTGCAATATTTTCTGCTGTGGGTATGACTCCTTCTAGAAAATCCACATCAACATTCAGGTTTTTGTGATCTACCTTGCTCACAATTTCTTCGTTGATTAGTTTTTTGAGCGCTTTTAAATCTAACACCATCCCGGTTTCTGGAGCAACTTCGCCTTTTACGGTGACTTCTAATACATAGTTATGACCGTGTCCATTTGGATTATTGCAAAGGCCAAATGTTGTTTCATTTTTTTCGTCGGAAAACTCAGGATTATAAAGGCGATGGCTTGCACAGAATTCAAGGCGGCGGGTAATATAAATCATTTTACTGTTTTTTTATTTAAGATATTTTCGTTTATTATCGGTTGAATGGAACCCAGGACCATATAGGTGGAAGTTCATCGAATTGAATTGTTTTTCTATTTTGCCCCCACATTTTTCGCACTCAGTCAGGGGTTCATCGCTAACCTTTTGCAAAACCTCAACAACGTCTTTACATTTTTCACACTGATATTCATAAACAGGCATGATATTGCCTCCAAGTCATACTAATTTCAATAAATTCGCCTCATAGTCATTATATTATATTCCACTTCGGAAGAAAAATTGGGATTTGAGGGCATTTTTTGAGGAATATAATAGGTTTGGCGTTGGCGATTTGGTCCTCTGAAGATATTCAACGTCTTGGGAATATTTTCCTTAATGGTTTCCATTTCAACGATTGCCGAGGGTAACGTGAGACCCCATTCCGGGTCATAAACCCCTACCAGCATACTCATAGAATCTAAAACTTGAATAACGATAAATTTTTCAATAGAGTGTTTTTTTTGGACCTCCAGCGGCATCATATAAGTCGCATTCTCATTTTTAGTCCCATGACGCATGACGGCTTTCCCTGACTCTGTTGATTCAAAGGGGATAGAAAATAGATAATTTTCCAAATCTTTAAATATCAACTTTTTGGGAAAAACTACGATGCCGTAATTTTCATGATTTTTATACAGCTTGTATTGATTAGCAGAATCCGCCAGAGCAGAAAATGGAAAACCCAGAAAAGTAAATAGTATAATTGCAAAAATCATTTTCATATCTAATAGATTACAGGATTTTGGAGCATTTTTAATAAATATTTTTTTTAGATGTTTATAAACAGTTGAACCCTTAAAGAATTTCTGTTTCGCTAAAAAAATATGACAATTCATATGCTGCATTTTCGGCAGAATCTGAACCATGCGTTGAGTTTTTTTCAATGCTTAATGCGAAGTCTTTTCGGATGGTTCCTTCTTTTGCATCTTCAGGGTTTGTAGCACCCATTAAATCTCTCCAAGCGGTTATTGCATTATCTTTTTCAAGGACCAGAAGTACTACAGGACCGGAGCACATAAACTCGGTCAGACTGTCGAAAAAAGGCCGTTCTTTATGTACATAATAAAAGCCTTTAGCTTCTTTATGGGAGAGTTGCGTTTTTTTCATTCCAGCTATTTTGAATCCATTAGACTCAATTCGTTCTAAAATTTTCCCGATTAAATTTCGTTCGACTGCGTCGGGCTTTATGATTGCAAAGGTTCTTTCCATTTTAATACTTTCTTTTTAAATTTATTTTTTATATTGAACAAAAAAAGGTATTTGAGCTGGTGAGCTCAAATACCTTTTTTTGTTACTAAGAAAATTTATCGTAAAACTACTCCGGATTTTTTTATAACAAATCCTTCATTTAAATCATCAATCCATTTCATTTTAATGGCATCATTTTTAGCAATATCCGAGCAAATATAGACACATATTTCACAAGCCTTACATCGGTCAACCGATACATAGGCGGATTTATCTTCTTCACTATAATTTATACAGTTTGATTCAGGACAATACTGCGTGCATAGATGGCAGTTTTTAGAAGCGCAAATGTCCTTATCAACTTCAGCAACGTAGTACATGTTTTCTCCAGTTTAAACGTTATGCGGTGCTTTTAGCAGGTTGTTCTGCTTCAGACCAGCCTTGATCGATGGTGTATTGGATTGCTCCATCTAGAACCTTTTGATTTGCTTCAAGCAGTTTTTGCTTTTTAGCAAATTTTTTCTCGATAGCGCTATCCAGAGCAGCGGTACCACCAGATACCACAATTCCCTTCCCTATAAAACGATCCTTAACAGATGCCGCTAGAGACTCAGCGTCCGGAAGACCAAAGATACCCGAAATTGCTCCACACATTGCCATGTTAGTAGCCAGTTCTGTTTTTGCCAGATCATTTGCCATTTCCGTAGCAGGTAAGTAGTAGATCCGCGCTTCTTTTTCTTCCAGCTCTCTTTCTTCATCAGGAGTGAAAGGAATTGGGGTCCTGCTGTTAATCAGGATGATCCCTTTTTGTTTCAATCCGGTATAAAAAGGCATGGTGTAGGATTTACCAAGGGTAATAACAGAAGGATGAAATATCATAAGAACATTTGGGAAAATAATTTCACCTATCTCATAAATCGTTGAGTTTGAAATTCGAACATAACTCTCAACGGGCGCATTACGTTTTTCTGACCCAAAGAAAGGAACCAGGGAACTGAAGCCACCTGAGATGACCACCCCGTTACTAACTATGTGGGAGGCTGTTACAACACCCTGTCCACCAATGCCTGCCATTCGAATGTTATATCTCTTTACCGGTTCTACTGCTTCTGCCATTTTAGTGTTCTCCTCCTTTTATCAGTCAGATTTTTTCTTTTTAGGTTTTTTCTCAACCTCGTCTAAATATTCTTTAGCTGCCGGTGAGATGATTTCTTCAAAACCATAGCGTTCTTTTTCGATTTCAAAAGCATCTTTCATAACATCCGGAGTTGGAATGGAGTATTCAATGTTGCAGGATGTATATGCTTGAACATAACTATGTCCAACTTCCCGTGCCACCATGATTGCCCGACGTATGGTTCGAGCCACGCGCGCAGGATTGGTTGGAGCAAGACGAGCAATATAGTCAACGTTAGCTACCTTCGCTAGACCTAATGCATCGACTTTATCTCCAAACTTGCCGCGCGGTGCCATTTTGAGTACTTTACCATGATTGGTCATGCCACTTTCTTGCCCACCTGTATTTCCATAAACTTCGTTATCAAGCATGATCGTGGTGAATTTCTCTCTACGGAACCAACTATGCATTAAGCCCTGAAAACCAATATCGATCAGGCCGCCGTCGCCCGCCATCACTACAACATCTTTTTTCTGATTTGGAAAACGAACTTCCAAACCTCGCTTCAAACCCGATGCAACTGCATTGGTATCTCCATAGTTACCGTAGATAAAAGGAACTGAGGCCTGAGATATTGCTAAACGGCCACATCCTGCTGTTCCTACGACAATAGTATGTTCAGGGTTTGGCATTCCAATGTAAGCCAGGCGAATGAATAGTGTCATTGCACAGCCTGCACACATAGGATGCTCTTCAATCACTTCCTTGAACTTACCCATGTCCGTAACTTTCATAGTTTGTTTGGTGCCATCTCCTTTACGGTTATTGTAAGGGCCGTGTTCGACTAAATCTTTGTACTCAACAGGTAAAACATCTTTGAAGGCCGGTGAAGGTCTTAAAGTTTCAAGAGACATAGAATATATCCTTTATATAAAGGTCTTAAATAGTTATTTAATTATTTAATAAACAGGCTGCACAAAGCTTTAAGCTATTGAAATTATACCTGCGTTTAAAAGGCTAAACAATAAATCTAATAAAAACGATTATTTTACTTCTTTGCGAAACTCTTCAAGCCACTCGAGGATCATCTCTGTCGGCATGGTCATACCGCCATATACCCTCGGTCCATTTTTAATCACTCCTTGTGTGCGTCCATAAAGAACGGAGCAAACTTCTTTGTGCAACCATCCCGCTTGATTAAATTCGGGAATAAGAATTCGCTTGGCACCTTTAACGGCCTCGTATATTTCTTCTGTTGGAAATGGGCGAATTGTTTTGATTTTAACAAGACCGACTTTTCGTCCTTTTTCGCCTTCTTGCCGCACGGCTTCGCGGGCTTGGGACACGGCACAGCCGGAAGCAACTATGAAGTCCTCTGCACCAGGATTGACCACCTCAACTAGGCCGCCCAGATATTTGCGGAAATATTTAGCTGAGCGTTCCACAGCTGCAAAGACTTCCTGCTGCCAACTTGAGTGCATATGGTAACTAATAAAATTACTCTTTTGGATTGGGGCATCTCTGGAAATACGCGCAGGAGGATTTTCATTGTCCATTGCAGGGACTGCGGAGCGCCATCCATCACGAGGAGGCAACTTATATTCTTCTGGGGTTACCTTTACAGGGCCACGTGCATGCGTACAGAAAAAACCATCCACAGAAACAACTGCAGGTAATGTTACATCCACCTGTTCGGAAGCACAAATTGCCGCAAGCGGAAAATCATAAAAATCCTGTTGATTTTCAGCGTGCATCATGAGGATTCCTGTATTCAGCATAAATGACATTTCAATGTTATCAGGTTGAATAGCAAGCGGTGTATTAATAACCCGGCACATGTTCAGCATAATGATAGGTGTTCTTGCGCCTGGCCAAGAGCTGATTGCTTCCATGCCGCGCATTAGGCCAGGGCCTGAAGTTGCTGTCAGGCTACGAACTCCTGCACGGGAAGCACCGGAAATAGCAGAGAAAGTACCAATTTCCTCCTCTGCTCGGTAATATTCTTTTATGTAGCCTTCATCATAAAGATAACCAGCTTGCTGCATAGATTCACTTTGCGGAGTAATAGGATAGGCAATAGCAATATCAATGTTTGCACGTCTCATCGACTCCCTAGCTGCTTCACTACCCGTAATAAATAGCTGTTCTCGGGGAAGCTCGTGAAACATTTTCATTGGGTCTATTGCTGTTTGTTTTTCACCCCCTGGTACCCAATCTTCGGGTTTTCCCTCATCAACGGCGGTTCTACAAACTGAACTACCAACCACATTTGCCATGATTAAACTCCTTATTTTTCCAAAATATCAGTACTCAGAACTTTCAAAAATTCTGGTATAAATTAAAATAACCCTTTAAACGATTGGGACTAAAAGGAACAGAAATGACCTTTTTAAAAGAACAAGCTTGTTTCTTTAAAAAGAGATACATATTAGAAACAATACGGGTAACTGTCAAGCCCTAAGCCCATAAAAAATGTGCTTTTATGTCGGTTTTGGCCCAACGGTATTTCCTAGGGCTCCTAGGGTAACATTTTCTCCAGTGAACCCAACTCCTCAAAGTATTGAAAAGATTTTTCAATGAACTCGTTTAAAGATTTATCTGTGTAAAATTTTAGGGTTTTGTTTGCCAGTTCTGTCGTATGACAAACCTCAAAACTTGAGATGGTATCATCTTTAAATTTTAAAACTTCCACTTCCCAGTGGATCTGGTTAATTTCCTCCTGAGGCCTATTCACCGCCGATAACCCATAGTTTTTCAGGCGATAAATAAGTTGGGTTCCACCCATACCCGAAGGATCTGAACGGGTTAAAACAAGATTATCCTGAATAAGCATTTTTTTTACTCATAAGTGGTTTATTTCTCTCGTTATTTCTATGTAGCTTTGAGGAGCCAATATCATATGCTAATATACCTTAAATATTAGGTTTGTTCCATAAACTCTAAATAATTATATAACCCATTATAAAGTTAAGTTGTTTTACAGCTTATTTTAACTGTATTTTATATCCAAAAAAAACTATGCAACCCATTGAAATGAATGACCCTATTAAAATTGAAGAGTTTCTCAGTAAAATATGTCTAGGTGGCAAAGGTTTCACTACTGAGTGTCTACTAGTGGATGCTTATGATGCGGGGTTAGACTACCCAGACTATTTGAAAGCAGAAGGGGAAGATCCCGATGCCAGCTATGAAGGAAAATCTCCTG
>Ga0209992_10001591_pt1 | contig 23174 bp, 26 predicted proteins | sample 2SBtaG_2_FD_182564 | JGI IMG/M metagenome (GOLD analysis project Ga0209992, IMG submission 182564) | Deep subsurface microbial communities from Kolumbo volcano to uncover new lineages of life (NeLLi) - 2SBTROV12_ACTIVE470 metaG (SPAdes)... | ecosystem: Environmental > Aquatic > Marine >... | reverse complement strand
TTTAACATGAGAATTAAAGGATTAATAAATCTGATAAGAATACTGCTAAGCGTATCAAATCTGCACTGCTTTTATTATGTACGGGAGATATAACAGGTGAAGCACTACAAGGTTATTCTGACTTTTTTAAGGTGCGTGTTGGAAAATTTCGCTTGATACACACTACAGTTGACGGTGTGTTAATTGTTGCCATTATTGAAAAAAGAGAAACGGTTTATCAAACATTTAAGCATTTAATGGGAAATTCTGACTTTTTGAATAGTTAAAACTGATAAAAACATATTCAAATAAAACAGAAGGCTTAACTCCACTATTCATTGATCCGATTTATACAGCAAATCTGATATTTCACATTGAGGTTTGAAGCCTGGAACGAGCTTAATCAGAAGCTCACGTAGCTTTACTTGATCACATTTTATAATCGCATTTTGCAGCTCGTCTAATATTGGGCTTAATTCATCCCAAATAAGCAACTCTTCCTCTGCGCGCATAATTAGAGGGTTATCCGTCTCACTAACATTATCACCAATCAGCAACTCTTCATACAGCTTCTCACCAGGGCGCAGGCCAGTATATTTAATCTCAATATCCCCATCAGGATGGGTCTCATCTTTCACCTCTAATCCACTTAAGCGAATCATCTTCTTAGCCAAATCATCAATACGCACCGGCTTACCCATGTCCAATACAAAAACATCGCCTCCTAGCCCCATAGCGCCAGCCTGAATCACAAGCTCCACCGCCTCAGGTATGGTCATAAAATAACGAATCATATTCTCGTCCGTTACCGTTACTGGCCCACCGGCTTTAATCTGTTGTTTAAACAGTGGAATCACCGAACCACTAGAGCCCAGCACATTGCCAAAACGCACCATGGTAAATTTTGTAGCGCTTTGCTTAGCAGCTAACGCTTGCAATACTAACTCAGCACTACGTTTAGTGGCGCCCATAGTGTTCGTCGGGCGCACAGCTTTATCGGTAGAGATTAAAACAAAAGTCTCAACGCCAGATTCAATTGCAACCTGCGCAGCACACAGCGTGCCAAAGATGTTGTTATCAACCCCTTCGGTATTATTAAACTCCACCATTGGCACATGCTTATAAGCCGCTGCATGGTAAATTGTATCCACACCAAAACGTTTAAAAACATTAGCAAGCCGAGTTTTATTATTTACACTTCCCAATATTGGGTAAATTACGGGGACATGTTCGCTAATTTCGCCGTTTAAATTAGGTACGTGTCCCTTAATTAAAGACAGCTCTTTCTCAATGGTGTACAGCGCCAGCTCACTCATCTCATACAAGATCAAAACCTTAGGCTTTAGAAATACGATTTGCCTGCACAGCTCAGATCCAATCGAGCCGCCTGCACCCGTTACCACCACCACTTTACCGGTTATATTCTTACCTAATAAGGCTTTATTAGCCTCTACCGATTCACGCCCAAGCAGGTCTTTAATACTCACCTCACGCAAATCACCAATACTCACCTTGCCTTCAGCCAACTCCGCCACACCCGGCAACATGCGCACCAACACTGGATACGGCTCTAGTTGATTAATAATATCAAGTCGCTTAGTGCGAGAAGCACTTGGCATTGCAATCAACACCTCATCTACTTTTAGCTTACTAATAACACCTTTAATAGCATCAACTGAATATACATCCAACCCTCTAATATGATTACCTTGCAGCGCTTGAGCATCATCAACAAATCCAACAGGATTGTATTCACAAGAGTGCTCTAATGCTGATACCAACTGAACACCCGCATCACCCGCACCATACACCAGTACTCGCTTTTTATCGCTTTGGCTGTTTAATTCAAAATTAAACATTAACCATTTAAAATTCGAATTTCCGCTGAGCAGAGCTCTAGCGAAAATTCGCACTCCGCCAATCGCCAATAAAGACAACACCCAGTTGATTAATATGACAGAACGCGGGATACCATCAACAGCCGCCATAAAGCCAATAACACCCCACACCAATGCATACAGCGACACCGCTTGCACGATAGACCATAGGGCTTTAAAGCCAACATAACGAATCACCGCACGATACAAACCAAAGCGCACAAAGATAACGCTAGCAATCACTGGTGCACCGAATATCACCCAAACCAAATCACTCTGTGGAAAATACCAATATCCAAGACGAATTGAGAACGATGCCAACAATATTGATACAAGAACGACAGAATCAATCAGTAACATGATTAACTGTTTTGTAATTCTTGATAAAGCTAGTAACTGATTAATCAATGTGAAACCCCATCCCGCTTAACAACCTTTAAGAAAGTCATCCATAAGATTTTCATATCAAACCAAAACGATTGACGATTCAGATACTCTACCTCTAATGCCACTTTATCGGGAATTGATAACTCATCTCTGCCATTAACTTGTGCCCAGCCTGTAATGCCTGGTAATAATTTATCCACACCCTTTTCAGTGCGTAAAGCAATTAAATCATCTTGATTATAAAGCGCAGGACGCGGCCCTACAAAACTCATATCACCTTTTAACACTGAAAACAGTTGTGGAAGTTCATCTAAACTAGATCGACGCAGAAAACCACCAATAGGAGATAAATACGCATGTGGATTATCTAATAAGTGAGTTGCTACAGCAGGAGTATCTGTCAACATTGATCTAAACTTAGGCATCTTGAATATTTTATTATTTTTGCCAACTCTGTCAGACCAATATAAAGTCGAACCTTTTGATGTTGAGCGAACCAAAACAGTAATAACGATAAATGGTATCAATAACAATGACACCAAGAATATCGCTAATAATAGATCAAATACCCTTGTCATTTGTTTGCTATTTTTATCAATGCTTCATCCATAGTGACAACAGGCTTCCAATCTAATAATTCTCTCGCCTTGCTACTATCAACAACCAGTGAGGAAAACAGGCGTACTGCATCCGCTTCTCTACCGATCAATTTTGCCATAAAAATCATCCAGATTACGGGAATAGGAAGCAACAGCGTCTTCCTGTCAAATGCTGTGGCAATTTTCTTTAACAGTTCTGTTGTTGAGAGAGTGTCATCATCAGAGATTAAAAATATCTCATTAGCCGCCCTCGGATGCAGGACACAAGCAATAATAAAACTCACTAAATTATCAATAGCTATTAACGATCTAGCATTATTCACAGCACCCAATGGCAAGGGAAATATAATTTTAGCTCCCGCCCATTGAATCAATCTACCAAAGTTACCGGGGGCATTATTTCCATACACTAATGGCGGACGAACAATAACCACTTCCAAACTACTATTTTTAGCCAATTTTAACAAACCCTGCTCTGCCTCATACTTACTGACCGCATAGGGCTCTTGCGGATTAGGAATATCAATTTCCAAAAATGGCTGATTATTCTGATTACCATTCACACCAATTGAACTTAAAAATACAAATCTTTCAACCCTAGCTGTTACAGCCTGTTTTGCCAAATCAAGTGTTAATTCAGTATTAATTTTACGAAATTCATCTAAAGCCGATGCTTTGACTTTGTCAATTACATGCGCTTTACCCGCTATATGAATAACGCAATCAACCTCAGAAAGGCTAACAGAAAAATCAGGATTATTTTCAAAATTCCCTACTATAAACTGTTTAACTTCATCAGGAAACAAATTGGTTTTTTGACGAACGGCAATTGATATACGAAAGTTTTGTTTTAATAATTCTAAAACTAAAAATTTGCCAATAAATCCCGTTGAACCTGTAAGTAATACTTTCATTTATTGATAGGATTTTTTTTGTATCCATTAGAATTCATACTCTGCCAACGCCGTAAAATGATGGTAAATCTTTTATACTTTTTAAAATTGGAACGTTAAATGAATTTTTAATTATAGAGTGGCCACTTTTTACTAAATAATTATCCCTAATACCTGCAGAAATAGCCGCACATATATCACTATCCTTGTCCCCAACCATAATAGATTCTGATAAATTTATATGAAAATCTTTTTCAGCCTTTAAGAACATTCCAGGCTTAGGCTTTCTACAGTTACAATTTAAAGAAAAATCTGGATGATGTGGACAATGGTAAACTTCCAAAATTTCAATCTTTTGATTTAAAAATTGACTAACCATCCATTCGGTTAACAATTCATATTCTTCTACACTATACAACCCTTTAGCTATCCCGGCTTGATTGGTGACCACAACAATTAAATATTTTTTTAATTGGAATTGTCTGCACACCTCAAAAATACCGTCTATAAATTCAAAATCATCTATTTTATATAAATGATTTTTTTCCTTATTAATAACACCGTCACGATCAAGAAATAATGCCTTATTCATAAATTTAACTTAAGTTCAGTCTGGTCTCTATTAAAATCTTCTGGTATGCCAATATCAATAAAATAATTATCAAAAACACTATTGATTGGTGACATGAGTAGAATTCCAAAAAATGAAAAAAATAATATCAAACACACGAATAATTACTCCTTCTCCCCGTCTAAAATCTTGCCTTACCATCTTTGCTTATTGTTGCTCCATATTAATAACGTGCGACTAGCCTAATAGATAATGTGCTTTGGTAGAGTTAACCTGAAAATTACTATGTAAACGATTTTCCATATCACACCTGACTAGTATTTTTACCATAAAGTTCATGATGATTTGTGTATCTTGATTTTTCATAAAAATTCCATGTTGTTTCATTATAGAATTTTCTACTTTTAGATTGTTTGGTTTTTTGGGGGTATTACAATTTCTTTTAACCAGTGAATCTAATACAGTTTTGTCTACAAATCCTGTGGAGCCAGCCAACATGATTGTATTATCTAACATTCGTTATACATCCATTTTAAAGTGTCTAAAAAGTCATATTTTGGCGTGGCCTTTTCTCCAATTATGGAACGTAAATAAGAGTTATCTCCAACAACACTTATGGGATCATTTTCCCTAAAAAAAGAATTATCAACAACTAGTTCAACATTATGATGCGAGTAATTTGATAGGAATTCGATCGCAGATAAAAGTTCGACACCAACTCCTGAGGAAATATTTATTAACGGAATGTCTTGAGCTCGATGGCAAATTAATTCAAAGTACACTTCGGCAATCCACCTTACATCATTGAACTCTCTCACAACATTTAAATTGCCAATCTGGATTGAATCAATATTATTTTTATATGCGTTCACTAATTTTGGAATAATGAAATTACCCGTTTGACCTGCTCCAGTATAGTTAAATGGACGCAATATTGTAATATCTAGCATACTTGTAAATTGCCTCGCAATCAATTCAGCGCAATATTTACTAGTGGCATAGTGCGAACCTAATGATATGTCAGAGGATTCAGTAAAAATAACATCAAGCTCATGGGTGGAGTAAACCGAAGCGGTACTTATTAAAAACACCTTAGTTTGTAAATTAGAAGTATTTATAACGCTCTGCAGGAGATTATGGACGCCAATGGTATTAACATCATACAAAAGCCCAGGGGAGACGTTGTGTGTCACTGCAACGCCAGCCAAATGAAAAATGACTGATGGCCTAATTCTGTCTAACTCTCGATTTAGAGACTCTATATCAAGTAGATTACTTTCCAAAGAGTGAACGTCGTATTTACTAGTTAGAGCACTCTCAAGGAATTTTCCAGTAAAGCCTTTAGAGCCTGTAAGAAGAATATTCATGTATCTAACAGAGTTCGTCCAGGGTGGTAATTAAATCTTATCCTCATAAAAAGTATTTCCAAAAAAGAAGGTAAAAAATAGCAGCAGAGAAAGAAAAGTAAATTAAAAATAACTTTACTATATATTTATCTTTATTACTATGCATAAAATAAATTAATGGCAGAACAACTCCAAAAAATTGAATAAGAATCGAAAAAATAAAAATTAAGCCAAGATTGAGATTCAGGTTGAAAATAATTACAATTAAAAGCGACAACAAAATTGATACCAAGAGCGTTCGAAATATCAAGCTATGAGCTAAACTTGGATTACTTACGGTGTATCTAAAAGACAGAATAAATATTTCCATGGCAGACAATATATATATAAATGGAAAATAAGGCCGGATGCGATCCAATTCCGAACCCAGCCAAAGCATCAGAATTTCATCGACAAAAAGAAAAATTAGATACAATGCTAACTGTGAAAGAAAAAGAATAGTGGTCGTTGTATAAAAAGTATAACCACTTCTCAAAGCAGAAAGGTCTAAAGATGAATTGCTAATTAAAATTGACAAGAAGGGGAATGCAAGCAAGACTGGAATCTGGATAAGTTGCAGGATAACTAAATATTCCCCCATAAACACATTGCCTAGCAATAAATAAGAGATAAAAATCATTGGAGAATGTGTATACACAAATGACAATGATTGGTAGAAAATTGATGGAGAAGATTGTAAAAATAAAGACCTAGTGCTTTCTACAAAAGATAAACGAGGAACGAAAAACCTAATCTTAAATTTAAACAATATATATATCAGCACCGAGATAGACTGTACCAAATAAAGAATTGCAATAATGTATAGACTATATGGAAAAAAAACAACAGGAATCAATAAAACTAGCCCAACCAACTCGAAAACCAATTTAAATTTCCTTAGCCTAATAATATTGCCATCAGATTCAAAAAGCACCAAGGAAAATAAAGAAAATAGATATAGTGAAAAAGAAATTGAAAGGATAAAAGAAATTACAAATTGATGGAGAAACAAATCAGAGGAAAAATTTAAGACATTAAAAGTAATAAAGAATATAAATACTGGAAATAAAGAGAAATATAGAACAGATGTAAAATTCAGAGAACCATCTCCTCTAATAAATCTAAAGCGAACATTCGAAAGAAAGTGACTTACAAGAGGTTCATAAATAAGGGCCATGCTTGTTATGTTAAAAACATACCCCCAGATGCCAACAGAGCTATAACCCATCAAGCTAAAAATCAAATAGGTCCTATAATATCTGCTTAAAAATCCAAATAATATAGCAAAAAAATTTAACAAGATAGATTTAACCAACATTGTCTAAAAACCTTATTTTAGATGTGTAATTGTAAGATTCACAAAAACTAGCCACTGAGCTATGTTTAGCATTTGATGAATACAGTGATGTGTCAAGCACATGTATATTATCAGGCAGATTCTCTAGTAATGATCTATCGTAATGCATATGAATACCCGACATCGCGTTGCACTTAACTCTTCTAAAATCAACACCCATATCTGATAATGTATCGTATGCTTCAGATATTAGAACTTCGTGCTTCGGCTTATTTGATTCATTTTCAAATAAACTCCCTTTCGAATATATATACGCATCATCAATGTTTGATTGGAGAAAAACATCATAGCCTATTGGTTGGAAAAATAAAATGCCAAATTTTAGATAAACCGCTGTCAATATTTTCTCGTATAAGGAAATTTTAAACATATTGTTAACCTCTAATTTATTATCAATAAAATTTACATCTATTGACTTACTAAAGAACTTGGGACGGAATGATATCTGGAATTTCTCAGAGTTGACAACAGGGGAAAAGACTCCGCTTTTAGTAATTATGGATGAGTGATATTTTTTATCCAATTCGCTAGACCGAACATGGGCAATTTTACAATTAATGTGATCACCCACATACAAAGAATCAATATAATTTATACTATCTAAGTAGTTAATATTTCCAATAACAGACGAGCATAAATAAACATTATTACACTCCAACAGACTTTCAAAACTAAAATCGGCACAAACTTCTACTCTTTTAATAAACTTTTTAGGTCGAGGAACAATATAAGGTACAAAATTATACTGTTCAGCAGGAAAATCTGTAACTATAGGTAGTCCCAGCTCTAAAAGTGAAGTCTTATACTCGGGATTTACCAACACCTCTCCCGGAGTGACACCATGGTAAAATCTAGAAAGACCGTATAAGCCATTGTTTGACACAATAGGGTTATCTCTCCAGTGACTATTTATTTTTGCATGTCCTGTGTAAGATTTATTTCCATACAGCTTTGCATTGGTAAAGCTTAATGAGGAAAGGACTCCAGATGCGCACAATCCTGTTCCGATTATTGCATTCATGAAACTAAATTTGACTTACTTCTTCTGGTATTACATACAATGAAGCGTTGCTGTACCCATAAGAAAATCTGCTGAATATCTTAATAAAAAAAGAAGCGATAGGTGCGAATAAAATCTCAAATACCGATAAGATTATTGAAGATTTTGAGCTCACTCCTTTAATCTTAAAATCACAAATAATCACATTTAATAAAGGCTTAGTCAAAATAAATAAATTTACAAGACTACTCATATTAGAGGTAGCATACTTGCCAGAAAAATCCTTGTCGTTAAAGTCTCCAAATACTATATAAGAAATTCTATACCCTGAATTTCTCAACTTTACAACCTTATTAAGTTGATTTTTTTTTAATCTGGAATATGAGAACCTGTTAGCAATTTTGCTTAGGGCGGAAATTGAACCAATTACACATATCTCTGGACCGGCTCCAATCCTCTCTGCCAGAGTCGACAATTCTTTTCCAGAATATAAGGAAAAAACTATAATCCTACTATACTTCGTAAACTCTCTTATACCCAAGGCGTCAACTGATGACACTTCATCAACCTCGACGTGCTCTATCTTGCCCCTAACAGAGTTGTACAATTTAGATGACTTTCCAACAACTAAAACCATACTACTCATCCTCTAATTTAGCCAGTACAATAAGAATCTCGCCCTCAAAAAATCTATCCAAAAGTTTGGATAGATAATATTTCCCCCACCCTAGAATTTGTGAGAATCCATTATACGATGGCCGAACTCTGTCAATACCAGACATATTGAAATACTCTATAACTTTATACCCATTAAAAGATAAAAGAGTGGTCAGTGATTGAATGTTGTACGCAACAGAATGGAATGGTGGATGCAATGGAGCCAATTTCACATTCCACTTTTTACCGGAAAGAGCCAGAAAAAAATTCACTAGATTTAATATGGTAGCATTAGAATTAGGAACCTCTATCATAAGGTAGCCGTTTTTATCCATATGCTTTTTTGTGGCTTGAATAAAATCATGCGGGTTAGACATGTGCTCCAAAGAGTGGATAGATGTAATTAAATCAAATTTTTTGGAATCATTGCAGTCTTCAAGCGTAGAATTAATCACCTTTACGCCATATGTTTGCTCCGATTCTAAGGCCAACCCTTTAGATGGCTCTATACCTATAGCATCATAGCCTCCCTTCTTCAATGTAGATACAAACTCACCACGACCAGACCCTACATCCGCTATCTTTTTTACCGAGTCTAAATTCTCAATAATCTTTAGTTTATAACTAAATGTATTCTCAAAACTCTTGGAATTGTTAACATAATTCAACTTGGTCGAATAATACTCCCTTTCTATGGCATCACTGCCCCTAAAATCCGGGTTAAGATAGATAAATTGGCATTTTTTACATTGCACCACATTTGTAACCAAATGGGGTAGCTTCGAACAATCCGATCCTGTGTACTCATGATTCCCCCTAATGCCAATTATTTTTTGTTCCGTAGAATTGCAAACCTTGCAACTATTGTTTTCAATATAGTTAATTTGATTGAGAGTGTTTGTCACTTATAAACTCCTTGATATAATTCATTGACGAGCGAATATTGTAAAACTCCCCAACTTTCTCTGTGTTAATTTCCATATAAAATGGCTTTTGATCTAAATTTGTCCTACAGTTATAGCCAATTGATAGTTTTTTTGAAATTTCATCAATAGATATTGACCCCTTTCCAGCAATGTTGAAAATATCGTTTTTAAAATTCCGATCAATGGTATGAGACACTATCTTGGCAACCTCTTCAGTATTTATGTACTGAAGAGAAGTTTTTGGATGTATCCAAATCTCTTTATTATTAATTAGATCGAATATGGCATTTTTCTTCATATTTTCACCCACCATCCCAGACAATCTAAATATTAACCACGACTTAGCATATTTCATTACCATTTTTTCTGATAAAAACTTACTTGCCTCATAATTACTCAATTTATCAAACTCTATCTTTCTATCTTCATATGTATTATCTAGATCAAAGTTAGAGTGATACACATCAACTGAAGAAATTTGTACGAGCAAGCACTTATCCAAGTTTATTTTTGAAAGCACGTCTATTGTGATAGATAAGGATTGCTTTAAATCTATGATTGGATTGCCTGATGCTAAAAATTTTCTAGAATTACCAGATGCGTTAATCACTATATCGGCATTAATAAACTTTTCGTCGCATTTATCAAAATTATGTCGATTTACGGAATGGACATTAAAATCTTCGATTGAGCTAAAATACTCAATCAAAGCGGAACCAACAAAACCATTTTCACCAACAATAACTATATTTTTCATCTTTAATAACAAACAGGCTCATTAAAACGGACATTCTCTGGATTTTCCTTATACCATTGGTAAGTCATGGACAGCCCATTACGCAATGACACTTTAGGCTCAAAGTCAAGCATTTCCTTCATTTTCGACACATCAAATATTTTATCCAACTGTCCGTCTGGTTTAGACTTATCCCATTCAATTGACCCCTTGTAGCCAACGACATCTGATATGGTTGTAGTCAACTCATTAATTGAAGTTCTTGTTCCTGTAGATATGTTGATAATTTCAGACTCGTTATATATTTCAACAGCCTTCAACACACATTCTACAGCATCACTTATATATATAAAATCTCTAGTTGGCTTGCCACTCCCCCAAGCGGTAACTGCTGGCAGGTTGTCACTTTTTGCAGAATCATACTTTCTAATTAGTGCAGGTATAACATGAGAATTAGTTAAATCAAAATTATCCCAAGGCCCATATATATTTCCCGGAACAAGGACAATGCTATTAAATCCATATTGTTCACGATAAGCTTTACTCATAACAATATTCATTTTCTTTGCTGTTGAATATGGTGCACTTTCAATTTGAGGGTATCCATTCCACATTTGGCCTTCTGAAATCGGAGAGGTGGCATCTGAAGGATAACTGCAGCCCCCCATCAACGTAACAAACTTTTTTACATTATTCTTATATGATTCATGCATCATAAAAGTTTGCGGCAAAATGTTTCTGTAATAAAAATCTGCTGGAGAGTTTTTATTTGCCATTACTCCGCCTACAAGACTCGCTAAATGAATCACAACATCTGGCTTTGTATCCCTTAGCAAACGTTTAACAGCATCTTGACTAGTAAGATCGTATTCGAATCGAGTGGGAGTGATTAGCTCGCAGTTAGTTTTTTCCAATTCAGGAATTAAATTTCTACCAAAAAAACCAGTTGAACCCGTAACCAATACTCTACTATCTTTAATAAAACTCATCTTCAAGTCTCCTTATTTCTAAAAAAATTTTGCGCCTCAATTAGTGCATCAGGCACACCTATGTCAATAAAATCGCCACTGGTTGCAAATGATTCTATATTTAAATTTGCAACATTTTCAGTTAAAAAATCTTCAAAACTAAAACTTATAAAAGAATCTTTAGTTAACACTCTTTTGTTTAACAGATAAACTCCAGAATTGATTAAACCTTTCTTTTTTACGCTTTGTTTTTCTTTGAATCCAGTCACACACCCATCATTAACCAAAATTTCACCAAACCTTGAAACATCTTCAACTTCATTCGAAAGAATCAAAATATCAGGTAAATTTAACAGATAATAATCGATGAATTCATGGATGTTGTAATCGATAAATGAATCACCATTTATGATAATAAACTCGCTTGACTCAATATATTTAGAAGCGTATTTAATTGCCCCTCCCGTCCCCAATGGTTTATTTTCTACAATTACAAAAATAGACTTATTGTTATATGTACGGCCATCATAAGTTGCAACAATTTTCTCCGACAAATACCCTGCCGATATGTATATATTTCTAATCAAATCTGATTTTGAGTAGAAATTAATAACATAATCCAAAAATGGACTTCCATTAATATTAGCCAAGGGCTTAGGTAAATCTTTTAGAACTGGACTCAATCTTGAGCCCAACCCGCCTGCAAGAATTAATAGATCAAAATTTGATCTGTTATCGCTATACATAAATTATCTTTGACCCTTCACGCTCGGCTTTAAAGTTCAGCTCCATTAGATTCATCCCTCTCATATGTGATCGAATCACTGATTGTTTTTCTGGTGGAACAAAAAACGATATAAATCCATCTTGACCAGCGCCAGATAATTTAGCAGAAAGAGCTCCAAGTGATAAACATGACTCAATAACACCGTCTAATTGGGGTGAAGAAATTGAGCTGGAAAGACCTTTTTTTAATTGCCAACTTTTGTTAAGAATATCAGAAAAATTTTTCATAAAATTCTCTGACTTATTAGACTGTAACAAGTCAAGTGCCTCAAGTGCATAACTACCCATTTCAATTAGGCACTTATCATTCTTTCCATCTTTATTCCTGCTGAACTGTTCCACCAACACATCTTCAGCGAAACGGTACTTACCAGTAAAAAACATTAACCAATGATCTTGTATAGCTTGTAAAATTTCTTCAGAAATCAAAACATTATTAGCAAAAGTCTCATTTTTTGAGAAAGTGAAATTTTTATATCCGCCATATGCGGCGAAAAATTGATCTTGAGATCCAACTTTTTCTCCAATTAACTCTTGCTCAACATGGCAAGCCTCTTCTGCAAGTTGCTGCTTACTGACCAATCTCCCATTCAGTGCGTACAATGCATTCAATAATCCGACAGTGAAACTCGATGAGGATCCCAGACCGGTTTTTGCAGGAAGATCGGAAAATATGTTTATATCCAACGGGTCTGAAATATTCATAAAATCCAAACACGCTCTAACTGACGGATGTTCAATCTCATCAGTGGACTTAACCAATTCCGTTCTCCTGTAAGAGATGCGTGTTGTGTAATCAAAGAACTTGCTGTTTTTATTTACACTAACATAAACATATTTGTCAATAGTAGTACCGATAACATGGCCAGTATTTTTATTATAGAATTCTGGGTAATCTGTACCGCCGCCAAGAAAACTTACACGCAATGGGGTTTTACTTATAACCATGAAATACTCCTTCTAGTAGTTTGTCAAAACGAGATGAAAATAAGTCAAAAGAATACGAAGATTTAAATACCTTATATGCTTCTTCTGATTGGAACACCCGAAAATTATCAGATTTAAATTTTTTCAAAATATTGAGAAAAGAGCCGGGTGACTCAAAAAATAGAACGCCATTATCGCCATTGAGTATATGCGACTCCTTTAAGTTGCTAGACGCAATAACTGGTACCCCGCAAGAAAGAGAGGTTACAATTTTTGTTTGCATGCCACTTCCTAAAAAAACAGGCGCCAATGATACGTCAATATCCTCAAGATAGTCATATATATTGTCAACCCAGCCCGTATACTCAATATTTATTTTGGTCAAATTTAAAGGATATTTATAATCTTTTGGTATATCACCAATAACACATAAACGCACCAAGAAGTTCTCTTTACATATAAGGGGCAGCAGGTTCTCGACAATATAATTTAATGCTTGATCGTTTGGCAAATAACCCAACTTCCCAATAAATCCGAGTCTCAATTCTTTATGGTTTTTTGTACTTTTTTTATCTAGAGTGTAAGAGTCAAAAGCGAGCGGTATAACATGAATATTCATCCTACTTTGTTTTGAAACGTCAACTATATAATTTTTATCTCGATTAGAGACAACGGTAGCTGAATTAAAATAATTAATTACATCTGCCTCATATTGACTAATAAGTCTAACCTCTCGCCTATATATATAGTTGCTAAAAGAATTAATTAATATGTTTTTATTATTGTTAATACGAGAATAAAAATTTAAGCCCATTGAATCAGTTAACTCAAGGAGCTTATAGTTTGAAATTATATGTGGATGAAGGTAAGCAAGTCTAACAAGGTGTACCACAGTTAACGTCGACTTAGAGCTCAACATATAGATTAGTTCTTTAAGGTCGTTTTTATAATATAGACCAACCTGCAGTGCTTCACGTCTAAATATCGACTTAAACACGTTAATCGCTTTATCTAGAATTGTCAGGTAAACAGGATGGATTACAGCTTCTTTTATCAATTCAGGCACTTCAATAGATTTAAATTCTTGTTTATTTTTAAAAAAACAAACTATGTTTAAATTACACTCTTTCGATAAAAGGTACTTCATAATAGAAACAATGCGAATATCTGCCCCTCTTTTTGAGGGAAAAGGCCACCTTGTCAATACAAGAAGAGCGTTATTATTCATGTTATTTTAAAATTCCTTAAAATTTTAACAGTGAAAACAAAAAATATAAACAATAGAAACACGGTTACACTGTAATCTAGCAGCATAGATAACGTAGGCCCACCTGATATTGGTATCAACGTTGCAGCAAAATATGCCAAAAACGGCAATCTAAAACTAACATAGCTATTCCTTACAACATAATAATGGAACCATTTAAGGAGAAAGCCAATTACTAATGAAACGAAAGCCAAGCCCATATGACCAAAATTTGCATATAACTCTCCAAACGTATAAACGGCTGCTTGCTCATTATTGTAATTAACACCCAACATTTCTTGAGCCAATAGAGCGCCATATACCTGGTGTTCATGAGAAATTATTCCCAACTTATATGGAATTGATAAAATATCATTTACGTACGTCTCCCCATAGTAGTACCCATTATTTGGCACATCATTATATACAGAATAGTGTATACCATCTGATGCACTACTACTCAACCTTTCCAAGATTAAGCCAATTGTATCGAGCGTAGAGTATTGAGGGTACATAAAATTCGTCGACAAAAGGCCAAACATGAATGTCGTGGAAAAAAGTAGAGCAAGGGTCTTTAGCTTAATCTTTTTAAACAAATACCCATAGAAAATCACCAAAGGTGTAATTACAAAGATAATAATATTGCCGCGCATACCAGTAAATACATTAAAAGAAACTGTCAACATAAACAAACTGAAAAACATAACTTGAGTCGACTTACTGTTCTTTATCCTGTCACGTTTAACATATACATACATCAATAGCATGATGGGAAGTAAAACTCGAAACATGCGCTGGAAAAGGAAGGACCCCGATACAGCATGCCTGCGTACTAATCTTTCATAACCCACATCTTCGGTAAAAATAGATATTCCAATCTGGGAGAAATAGTACACTGACATTAAGCAGGCAATGATTATAAACAACCACATTGCATAAATAACTGGCTTATCGTACTTAATATTTATATGGTAATTATTTGGTCTTGATCTATGAATATAAAGAAAGCCACCAATACCAGTAAAAAAAATCCCAATAGCAAATATTTCTTGAACTTCGAAATTAGATGTTAAAAACACCGGAAAAAGCAAAACCACAGCGATAAATTGCGGAGAGTAAATACTCTTGGTACTTAAATAATGGAACAAAGTGCCAAAAAAGAAAAGTATATATACTAGCACATCCACTAATATCGCCCCATCATAGTTTTAACGCTTGAAATAAATGCCTTTACATTATGCTTACCAAGGAATTTTGATCTTGATTTTTCGGCTATATTTTTATATTCATCGTAATTATCAATTAACTCCTTTAGGGCGTAATATGGGCTTTTTTCGCCGCAATAAAAAACCCCAGCCGCTTGCAGTTCTTCAATTTCTGACTGTATCCAAGTATTAGAAGGATAAACAACCGGTTTAGCCATACTTCCCGCTTCAATTAAAATTCCCGAGGATTGCTCTTTATATGTCATGCCCTCATATAGCAATAAAATAATATCGGATGATAACACCAAACTGTAATACTCCTGATCTGACAAGTCCCCTTCTATAACTCTTATACTTTGGGGATGTAGATGCTGGAGGTCTATAATCGACAAATACGCACTTTCACATTGACTCTCTAAATACCCTACCCCAGAAACTGATGCTTGTATTGTAAACTTTACTTTAGGACCGTAGTGCTGTATTGCTTCTTCAATAATTTTAGGCAGCAAGTGAAACCCTTTATCGTACCTTGCTGCGCCTATATACGACACATTTATATGGTCTTTACCACTGTCAATACTCAAGGCGCCGTAAGAACGTTCTGCAAAAGGAACTGGCAACACGTGTACTTCTTTATTGGCTTTTCGATACAAATCATTAGCCAATACGAGAGTGTCGGTAGAAAATGCCACCGTACGATTATCAAACATGGTTAATAATTTATAATACACAGATCGAAGACGTCGTGGTAGCAAGTATGACGAATATCTTAAGGTTATATAAGACTTAATATTTCTACTTGCCAGCCATTTAGTATGAAAAACCCAAGACCAAACATTATAAATACTTACCGTATGAATATATAAAACAGTACCCTCTCCGACAGAATGTCTTTTAACATACTCTTTCATAAATTTCCTAAATTCGAAAAACCATTTAATTTCGCGCCTTATTAGAGCCACAACCTTCTTAAAAATATTTTGATCTTGATTATATTTAACTTTAGAAAAAACTGGCAAAGCTGTAAGCTCTATCTCGATATCTTTATGTATATCCTTTCTAGATAGGATGATAATATTATATTTATCAGACAAACCAACTTTTAAATACTTGGTGTATGTATATTCATGACCTACATACGAATGAAGACCATGAGAAAGTAGAATTAAATTTTTTTTCATCTATATATTAACTACATCGGAATAGAAAGACCAGATTGCTACATTTAACTTTGAGTTGTTCTTAAAATTCATGGTATTAATAATAAGATTTAAACTGAACTTTTACTTATAATCATCTTGGCAAATTCAAAAGAGCTGGTAAATGCTGGTGAAATTGCATTCAACACATGCATTGAATTTCTTCCACTTTTGAGAATATAATCCATTTCCAGTTCTCCAGTAACTTTATTTACTAATTGAGGTCGTATCCCAGCTTTCTTTGTAGGCACCATATCTTCCGCCCTAAGTGAAGGCATTAATTTTTGAGCCTCATTAAGAAAATTAATTTTTCTATACTTAGACAGCTCCATGTGTGCCATTCTTCTAAAACCCTTCTCATTTTGAAAATACATTTTGGAAAGTTGTAAAATAGTCTCAAACGTCTCATGCATTTTTATGCCGCAATAACCACTGTAATTTTCACGTCCCAGCACAGGAATAGCGGTAGGTCCAACATACACTTCACCTCCAATCACTCGTGTTAAGTGCACACCAAGAAATGGTAATGAGATGTCTGGAACTGGGTAAATACTAGACTTTATTTTATGATTAGCAGCATCACTCAACTTCCAATAAATTCCTTTAAATGGAATCAATGTATATTCACTAGCTAAGCCAAAAAGGTTTGATACTGTGTTAGCATAGGCCCCTGCACAATTATATAAAAAACTAAAACCAACAATCCCCTTGGTGGTTTCGATCGAGTTGTCGTCAATTAACCTGATAGCTTTAGCATCAAAAATAAATGAAACTCCGTCATTCTCAAGCTTCTCTTTCAACCTTTCAACTACTTTTTTACTATCAATGACAGCAGTTGTAGGGCAGTATATTGCTGCAGGACCATTTGCAGAAAATGGCTCAATTTCTTTCAACTGTTGTTGGTCAATTCTTTCTGCTTTAATGTTGTTGTTCTTGGCATTATCTAATAACTTATCTATTGTTGACAGTTGATCCTCAGATGTTGCTAATATCACTTTTCCATCTTGAGCATAATCAATCTTCTCTTCTTTAGCAAATTCCATCATACTTTCACCGCCAGCCGAACAAACGCGAGCTTTAAGAGTATCACTACCGTAATATATGCCGCTGTGCAGAACGCCACTATTCCTTCCACTAGCGTGAATCCCAACTTGCAACTCTTTTTCTAAAATGATAATCTTGGATGATTTATGTCGTTTTTTCAACTCAAAAGCAACGGTTAAGCCTACTATTCCAGCTCCCACTATCAAGAAATCACAAGATGTTTCCATAATTAATTACACATTTCCATATTTAGAATTCTTAATCATTGAATAGCCTTTAATTAGTTCTCCAATTCCTCTATCAAGAGAAAACTCAGTCTTAAAACCTGTAGATTCAATCTTTTCATTAGAAACAATATAATCTCTTTGATCTGGATCCTTCCCAATCTGTTCGTCAATAAAAATAAACTCTGGAAGTTGTTTCTGTATAGTCTCACAAAGCTCTTTCTTGGAAACATTAGCATCAGATAATCCCACATTGAATATCTCACCCTTCATAGAATCATGGTTGTTTAATGCATGTTGAAAAACACGAGAAACATCACGTACATGTATATAGTTTCTTTTGAAATGACTTTCAAATAACACCACGAAACGATCATTAACTGCTCTATAAGTAAAATCATTCACTAATAAATCAATACGCATACGTGGCGACATGCCAAAAACTGTTGCTAAGCGAAAACTAATTGCATTTTCATGCTGCATTAATTCCTTTTCAATTGCAACTTTTTCAATTGCGTACTGGGAAATAGGCCTTAATGGTGACTCTTCGTTGCAGTAATTATCCTTATCACCTGTTCCATAAGCGCTATTCGTTGTAGGCATTAGCACTATTTGGTCTTTAGACAGAAGCTTAAGCATTAATTCAATTGCATCATGATTAATGGTCGTTGCACCAATTGGATCTAAACTACACAATGGGGCGCCAACTAAAGCCGCCAATGGGATGATCACATCAGCCTCTTTCATTAATTTTGACATTGTATCTTTCTGTCGTATATCACCCTTAACTACAGAAAAATTAGGATGATAGCAACAATGATTAATGCTTGCCTGTTTAAACAGGAAATTATCCAAAACTGTCACCTTGTGTCCCGCTGCTAACAAATCAGGAACCATTGTTGATCCTAGATATCCTGCGCCGCCTGTTACTAAAATATTGTATTTCATTTATTTCTCCTTATATAATATTAAAAATTTCTCTCTCTACACACTCACAAATAGTATGCGCCAAAAGTATATGTAACTCTTGGATGGTGCTGGTTCTTCCACCTGTAGCTTTTATGCAATAATCTGCCTTGTCTTGCGCCAAGCCGCCATTGAAGCCACTTAAAACTACTGTGGGTATTTTCATTTTTTTACACTGATCTAGTGCTTCAATAATATTTCTAGAATTCCCAGAAGTGGTGATACCTAGAAAAATATCATTTTTACTCATCTTTCCGGCAATCTGCCTAGAAAATATTTTTTCATATCCATAATCATTTCCAATTGCTGTTAGTATTGAGCTATCGACAGTTAGCGATTCAGCTGGCAATGGGTCTCGATCCTTGTCTAATTTACTTACAAACTCAGCAGCTAAATGTTGCGCATCTGCTGCAGAACCTCCATTTCCAGCAATATATATTCTTCCATTATTTAAATAGCATTTAATGATTGCAGTCACTGCATTGTTAAAAATATCTAACTGCACGCTATCCTCCAGAAATGCTAGTTTTGCAGACACAGATTGCCTTATGTTGGTTTCTAAAGTATTTAAATAAGTCATATTTATCTCAGTTATTATTAAATATCAGGTTAGCGGATTTTTCGCATTTAGCATCCAATTCTGAAACATTCTTATTGGAAACCATGTCTAAAAAATATTGCATCTGATCACTTATGTTTTTTAATTTACTTAGAAAACTAAGATGTTGCTATTCCTTGGTAATATGTATTTCGTAGCCATGTTCCCTTAAAAAAGCGTGTCGCTTAGCTTCCTCCAAGTCTTTATAAGCCATTTTAGCACACATTTCCTGAACGGTAATCTCCGGCTCCCAGCCCAGTTTAGACTTGGCTTTTTCCGGACTGCCGAGAAGAGTTTCAACCTCAGCAGGTCTAAAGTAGCGCTTATCAACTCTAAAGATAATATCTCCAATATTTAACGCTGGAGCGTCTTTGCCTCTTATAGACTCTACAATACCAACCTCATTTAGACCCTCCCCCTCAAAGCGGATGACAATACCTAGCTCCAATGCAGACCACTCAATAAATTGGCGCACAGAATACTGGACTCCTGTGGCAATACAGAAATCATCTGGAGCATCTTGTTGCAGCATCATCCATTGCATCCGAACATAGTCCTTGGCGTGACCCCAATCACGTAGCGCATTTATATTACCCATATATAAGCACTTTTCCAATCCCTGGGCAATATTAGCAAGACCTCTTGTAATTTTACGAGTAACAAAAGTTTCTCCTCTTCTAGGAGACTCGTGGTTAAACAATATTCCATTACATGCATACATGCCGTAAGCTTCGCGATAGTTAACCGTAATCCAATAAGCATAAAGCTTAGCAACAGCATAAGGGGAACGCGGATAAAAAGGCGTTGTTTCTTTTTGCGGGATTTCTTGCACTTCACCATATAGCTCTGACGTAGAGGCTTGGTAAAAACGAGTTTTCTTTTCAAGTCCTAGAAACCTGATTGCTTCTAGTAGTCTTAATGTCCCAAGCGCCACAACATCAGCCGTGTACTCAGGAGCTTCAAAACTTACCGCCACATGTGATTGTGCTGCTAAATTATAAACTTCATCAGGCTCTACCTCTTTCAAAATTCGGGTTAAATTTGAGCTATCTGTCAAATCACCATAGTGCAAATGTAAATTTGGACTATTTTCGTGTGAATCTTGAAAAATGTGGTCAATACGTTGCGTATTAAAAGACGACGCTTTGCGCCTTATGCCATGAACTTCATAACCTTTTTCTAGTAATAACTCTGCAAGATAAGAGCCATCTTGTCCGGTGATGCCGGTGATTAGCGCAATCTTTGGTTGCTTTGATGTTGAATGCTTAGTGTTTAATTTTGAATTCATGATTTCCTAAAATAATCCTTTATATATTTGTGTACTTGTTTACTTTCTAGTAACTTATTAATGGCAAGCCATTGGTATTCGCTATGTTGTTCAGCTGGTAAATTTAAAACCTCTTGCACTTCATATTCATAAGCCAGATTTACATAATGGGTTGATACATCCTTGTAGATGCTGTCATCATAAAAATGCTCAAATACGCCTATAAATTTGGGTGTTAATGTTACCGTAATATTAAGCTCATTTTTAGCTATGCGTGCCATTGCGTTAGTAATAGTTTCGTTTTTATATACTCTGCCACCAGTTGAGAAGAAGTAGCCTTGTGCGGGTTTGTTTATGCGTTTACCTAATAAAATCTTGTTGTCTTTTTTAAGTAAGATATCAATGGAGATGAGTGGGGCTGAGTTTATGACTGTTTTGAATGTTGCATCTGAGAGTTTTGAGTTGTTGGTCATTGATTTTTTTCTACCACGAAAATTCACTAAAAAAATGTTACGACTTATAACGCCGCCAATCACCGGCGGCAAAAAAATAGAGCGAGGAACGAGCGGTGCTTTTTGGCGTCCGAATGCATTTTCCTCGTTAGGCGCTTTTTATTCAACTAGCTCAGCCTTGGACATTCTGGCCACCCCAGCAAGATTTCTGTAAATATAATAATGTCCAATAACCTTACATACCTTGACTTCTAGGCTATTGAGATTCCATAAATACTTAACATTATTATTTTCAACAGTTTTGTCTGGCATAGGAACAAATATTCTGCCACCATCTAAAGATATAAAATCCAATTCTTTTACTATAGAGTTATCAATCTTCAGGTAGACAGGATATCTTCGAGTGTTTTGATCAGGATACATTTCAGTCCATGACTCATGAAACTCATCTCCTTCATCACCTGACTGAATCTGAAATGTATTGTTGTCTTCGGCTATCCAGACCTCTCTGTGATTTATGTGTTCTTTCTGCCATTTACTATTCACTAACAGAACCTCAAAATACTTTAAGGTATTACTCTCTTTGATTCCTTGAGATAGTTCATCAATGAGCTCCTTATTTTCTTTTGAAGATTTCTCGGCGTACTTGTGTGTAATTCCCCAGCCGATTGCCGCACCAATGATGAGTATTAGTATCTCCATATTATTCTGAGCCTAACAATTAGTATAAGGCAATATTGACTTATATCCCGTATTACAATACAAAATATGGCGAATTGCACTGCTTATCTCAACTCTCAAGTTTACTCCAATCTCTTTAAAATATTATCTATCGATGAGATATCAAGCTTTGAAAATCTGAACCATTCACCGATTAATGTTAAGTTTTCAAAGCTTAATTTTAAATTGGTCATTTACCCTCTAGTTTTGCAATCAATTCATTTGAACTTATTGACTCTAGTTGCTTGATTGACATTGTGTTTAAATAGTGTAGTCGTTCTGATTGACCTATACCTTGTTTGATAAGCTCTGAATTCATACTTTCTATATTGGATAAAACCACTAACTGCTCCACACTCGCATAGTCTCTTATATTTCCTTGAAGATTTTTATTGGATTCTCTCCATTGTTTGGCGGTCATGCCAAATAATGCAATATTCAATACATCAGCTTCATTTGCGTATACAAAAGCCATTTGAGTTGATGTGATTGTTTTTGGAATTAGATTTTCTTTAATGGCATCGGTATGAATTTTATAATTAATTTTTGCTAGATTTCTTTTTAAATCCCATCCTATTTCATGCCGATTAATTTCATCACTTTTTAATCTTTGAAACTCTTTAATTAGAAAGAGTTTAAATTCTGCACTTATCCAACTAGCAAATTCAAATGCTATGTCAATATGCGCAAAAGTACCTCCGTTTCTACCTGATTTTGATATTATCCCTATTGCATTGGTGGTATTGCACCATTTTGTCGGTGATAGTGTAAAGCTATTTGATCCGGCTTCGTTCTTAAAGGAGTCGAATTCGACCCCTTTAAAATTCTCATTGTTTATTTTTTCCCAAAGTCCTAGAAACTCAATGGTGTGCTTTCCCCTTAGCCAGTTCTTTACCACATCTTTTGGTGCGTCAGAATTTTTGCTTCTGGCAATATCTGTGATAGAAATATAATCCTTCTCATCTATTTTTGTCAGAGCTACTTCAACATTTTGAACAATTAGTTTGTTTTTCATTGGTCTTGAATTCTACCGTAAATATCTTCAAATCTAACAATGTCATCTTCACCCAGATAAGTACCACTTTGTACTTCAATGATTTCTAGTGGTTCGTTAGTTTGGTTTTCTAGAGCGTGCATTGTACCGATTGGAATATAAGCTGAATCTCCTTCTTTTAATGTCAACACTTCTTCACCATTAATGGCTG
>Ga0209992_10001590_pt1 | contig 23181 bp, 14 predicted proteins | sample 2SBtaG_2_FD_182564 | JGI IMG/M metagenome (GOLD analysis project Ga0209992, IMG submission 182564) | Deep subsurface microbial communities from Kolumbo volcano to uncover new lineages of life (NeLLi) - 2SBTROV12_ACTIVE470 metaG (SPAdes)... | ecosystem: Environmental > Aquatic > Marine >... | reverse complement strand
GACCATGGCGTCGTAGATGCTCTGGTCGCCATGGGGGTGGTACTTGGCCATGACTTCGCCGACGACGGCGGCGGATTTGCGGAACTTGGACTCCGGGACGAGGCGAAGGTTGTGGAACATCGCGTAGAGAATGCGCCGCTGCACGGGCTTGAGCCCGTCGCGTACATCGGGCAAAGCGCGCGACGTGATGACCGAGAGCGCGTAGTTGAGATAGCGCTCGCGGGTCGTCTCGTGCAGCAGGATGTCGGTGATCGCTTCGGGCATGGGCCCTCCGGGATGCTTGTGGCGCCTGTGTTGGACCCCTGTCTGTAGCACTGCTCGCCGGTGCGCGAAAGGTCGACAGGGCCCGCAATCATGCGCATCGCGCGGTGCTGACTGTGGCTACATCACCGCCCACTTCAGAACGACGAGGGCTGAGACCACGACGACCGCCGCGTTGAGATCCCGCTGACGACCGGACAGCGCCTTGATCGCGGTGTAGGAGACGAAGCCAAAGCCGATGCCGGTGGCGATCGAAAACGTCAGCGGCATGGCCAACGCGGTCAGGACCGCGGGCGCATAGTCTGTAGCGTCATCCCAATCCAGCTCGGCCAACCCGCGGGCCATCAAGCACGCGATATACACGAGCGCTGGCAGGAACAAGCACCCGCTCAGAAAGACGGCGCCCAGCCCGACCTGCCACGTGTAGCCGAGGCCCTTGACCACTGTGTAGGCGAAGTACGCGTTGAGCCCCATGCCGGGCGCGAGCGCGATGGGATAGTTGGCGGCGAGGCCCATGATGAGGCTGCCGATCGCAGCGGCGAGGCAGGTCGCGACGAACGCGGCGCCCTGGTCGATGCCGGCGGCGGCGAGGATCGACGGGTTCACGAACGCGATATAAGCCATCGCCAGGAACGTCGTGAGACCCGCGACGATCTCGCGCGACACGGCGGTTTCGAGGCGTTCGAGGTCGAAGAATCGCTGCAGCATAGCCATGGAGGTCATCACGTTTGTTGGCGATTTAGACCTAGCGGCCCGACGGGGACAAGCCCTACCATGCTGCGCGCTCAAATACGCGCGACGCAGGTATTCGGAGAAGCCGACGATGATGATGCGACACAAGAGGACGCTGCTGGGAGCGCTTGCGACGGCCATGGTCGGGCTGATGGTTGGCTCGGCAGGTTGCGAAAGCGACGACGGCGCCGGAAAGGGCGACGAAACGGCAGCGGCCGAGTGCATTCCGAGCCGCACCGTGTGGAACGACACCACCCAGAAGATGATCACCGACCACTGCGGCGATTGTCACGGCAAGGAGCCGCAGTTTGGCGCGAGCGTGCCGCTGGTCAGCTACGACGACATGATCAAGGGCGCCGAGGGCAAGCGCCCGGTCGACTGGGTCGCCAACCGCCTGGCCAACAAGACGATGCCCGCCGCCGGCTTCCCGCCTCCGCCCCACCAGGTCCAGGACACCATCACCGAATGGGCGTCGTGCGGCGCCAAGCACCCCGACCACAGCATCGGCCTGACCGCGAGCAAACCCGCGTTCAAGGCGCCCGCCGAGATCCCCAAGGACACCGAGTCGTTCGACCTGCTCGCGCCCGACTTCGAAGTGGGCCCCAAGGTGCTCGACCTCTACATGTGTTTTACGTTCGACGTGCCGGTCAAAGCCGACCGTTTCATTCGCCGTATCGCGCCCGTCATCGGCGAATCGCGCGTCTTGCACCACATCGTGTTGCTGCGCGACCCGAAGAAGAAGACCAAGGTCGGCGCCTCCAAGTGCAAGGGCATGCCCGGCGGGTCGCAATACCTGTACGCCTGGGCACCCGGCGCCGCGGCCGTCCAGTTCCACGAAGGTGGCCTCCGCGTCACGCCCGGCGAGCGCTACATCGTGCAGATTCACTACAACAACGGCGCCGGCGTTTCCGACGCCAAGGACAAGAGCGGCGTGCGCATCCACCACGCCAAGCCCGGCGGCCCCGAGTACGGGATGTTCGCCCCCGGCCCGCTTGCCTTCGCGATCCCGGCCGGCCAGACCTACAAGTCGACGGGCACCTGCAAGATCAAGAACAAGATGACGTTCATCGCCGGCATGCCGCACATGCACGAGATCGGCAGCAAGTTCGACAGCTACGTCGTGCGCAAGGACGGCACGAAGGAAGAGCTGATCACCATCACGGGCTGGAATTTCGAGATGCAGCCCTTCTACCACTTCCCGATGACGGTCGAGCCCGGCGACAAGCTGCTCACGTCATGCACCTGGCACAACAAGACGAAGGAATCGGTGGTGTTCGGTACGGGCACGGGCGACGAGATGTGTTTCAACTTCATGTTCGCGACGCCGCCGCCCAAGTCTGCGTATTGCAATGATTTCGACGTCGAGGACAACGCGGATGTCGCGTACGCAAGGGGCGAATGCGCGGGTGACGGCGCGATCGACAAACCGCCGCGAAGCGAGACCAAGGTGCAGTTCAAGGCCGCGCCGGATGTCAAAGGCGGCCAGCTGGAAGACGCGCAGTGGTCGCTCACGTCGGCGTCGTTGCACCTGCCCGTGCTCGTCAAGCAGTACATCGACGAGGAGAGCTTCATCGTGGGCCGCGGCCAGGCGGTCACCAAGGACGGCAACCTGCACCTGGACGTTCGCGCGCGCATCCTCCTCAAGATCAAGGGCGGCATCGGCAACGACAGCACCCAGATCCTGAGCATCGCGGGCAAGGTCGTGGCCGGAAAGAAGGCCGGTGAAGCGACGCTCGAGCCCACCTGTGGCGCCACCAACAAGATGGTTTTCAAGTACGGCGTCGACGGCAACAAGCTGACCGTCGTCCTGACGCAGAAGCTACAGCAGTTCGACGTCCCCGCCGTGTACATCTTCGAGCGTGGCCAATAGTCCACCTGTCCTGCTGTTCGACGGCGTCTGCAACCTCTGCAATGCCGCCGTCGACTTCATCATCGTGCGGGACAGCTCGGCTCGATTCCGCTTCGCGTCGCTTCAATCTGACGTGGCCAAACGGCTGCTGCATGACGCCGATCCCGAACGGGGCGACGCGTTGGCGTCGTCTTTGAGTACGTCGATCGTGGTCGCTGAAGGGCGGGTCTACACCAAGTCCGCGGCCGCGCTGCAAATCGTGCGGCGCCTCGATGGGGCGTGGCCGGTGCTCTATGCGTTCATCGTCGTGCCGCGTTTCATCCGCGACTGGGTGTACGACGTGGTCGGGAAGAACCGCTACCGATGGTTCGGCAAGAAGGACACGTGTCGCATCCCCACCGACGCCGAAGCGGCGCGTTTTCTCAGCTGAAATCCCGCTGTTTTCTCAGTTGAGCGTTGCCCGCTGGATCACTTCAACCGTGGACTTACTTGAGGCACTTGTTGGTGTCCGCGCAGGTCTGCAGCGCTGAGAACAAGGTCTTGCTGCCGGCCGGGAGCTTGTCACCGCACTTGGTGAAGCACGACTTGTCGGTGCAGTTGCTCGTGCAGAAGGCGGCCGAGGCGCATTGCACGTCGCCGCCACACGCCGCGGCTTCCTTGCCGCACTTTTGCGCGACACAGGACGACTGCGGGTTGCCCGGCTGGCAGTCCTTGAGGCAGTTGAGCGTGTTCTCGGCGGGCTTTTCGCACTTGCCGTTGCCGCACGTCTTGGGCACGCAGTCCTTGGGACACGACAGCGCGTTTTCGAGCTGCTCGCACTTGCCGTCGCCGCACTTGGCGGGCTTGCAGTCCTTGGGACACGTGAACTGCTCTTGCGGCCAGGCGCACTTGCCGTCGCCGCACTTGGGCGGCTTGCAGTCCTTGGCGCAGGTCCACTGGTTCTCAAGCGGGGGCTCGCATTTGCCGTCGCCGCACTTGCCGCCGCTGCCGCCGATGCCGAAGCACCCTTTTTGACCGCCGCACAGCACGATCGCCGTCAGCTTCTGCTGGGTCGCGGGCTTGAGGTTGGCCCCGCACTGGCCCATGCAGCCGAGATCGCCCTTGCAGCCCTGGATACAGCCGAGCGACTTGCCGCAGTCGGCGTCCCCCATGCACGCGATCACTTCGGGCAGGCAGTTTTTCATCGTACAGCCGACGATGCTGCCGGCGTCCGTCTTGCAGTCTTTCGGGCAGGTGAAGCCGTTTTCCTGCACGCCCTCGCACTTGCCATCGCCGCAGTTGGCGCCGCCGCCGCAGTCCTGCACGCAGTTGAGGAGCGTTTCCTTGGGCGGCTCGCACTTGCCGTTGCCGCAGGTGCCGGCTGCGTCTCCCGCACCCGAGCCCGCGTCGATGGCCCCCGAGCTGCCCGACGAGCCTGAGCTGCCCGACGAGCCTGAGCTGCCCGACGAGCCTGAGTTGCCCGACGAGCCGCCTGCGTCGCTCGTGCCGCCGGACGTGGACCCCGACGAGCCTGCGTCGGTCACGCCGCTTGAACCCGAGCCCGAAGTGCCGCTGGATGTACCCGCGTCACCGCCCGACGAGCTCGCGCCCGAAGTGGAGCCCCCGTCGCCGGTCGCGCCGCCTGAGCTTGCGCCGTCCCCGGTGATCGCGCCGTCGCCGCCGGACGAGGAACCTGCGTCTGCGCCCTTGTCGTCGCTGCCGGACTCGCTTTCGTCGCTGCCGCAACCCGACGCCACGAGGACAAACGCCCCGAGCGCGACCGTCGCCAACCGGAGCGATGCGTCGCCCCATCGTCGCGTTTGCAGGCCGATGCAGTGTGGCGCGCGTGCCGCCAGGGCAGGTTCGTGACGCATGAGTTCCTCCGCGGAAGGCGCGAAAGCTACGGAAACCGCATGTTTTCGGCAACCAAGCTCAGCGAAATCCCTGCGCCATCAGGGGCGGACGAGGACCTTCATCCGATCGCGTGAAGCGGCCGCTTCGAGCGCGGCGACACCGTCTTGCAAGTCGAATTCCGCGCTGATCAACGGCGTGGGATCGATCAATCCTGCCGCCAATAACCGCAATGCAGGCGCAAACGGGCCGCACCTCGAGCCGACCAATGTCACCTCGTCGATGATCCAGGGAATCGGCGTGACGCCCTGCACATCGTGAATGGTCGTCTTCATGACGACGGTGCCGCGCGGTCGCACGATGGACGTCGCGATCGCCAGCCCCTCGGCCGAACCGGTGCAGTCCACGACAATGTCGGCCCCTTTTTCGCCTTCGATCGCGTCGGCCAGGACCGGCCGGACACTGCGAGGGAGGAGATCGAGACTCGCGGATCGCCGCCCGACCCCCGCGACATCGGCGCCGGTCAACGCGAGCACCCTGGCGCACAGCTGGCCGAGGCGGCCGACGCCGATGACCACCGCGCGATCGCTTGGCTTCACGTGGAGCTGCTGGACGATTTCACAGGCCGCCGCGAGCGGTTCGACGAAAACCGCGGCTTCGTCGGCCACAAGGTCGGGAACACGGTGCAGGTTCGCGGTCGGAAGGGAGAATCGCTCGCTGAACGCTCCGTCGCGCCCGTCGATGCCGAGCACCGTGCGCGTAGGGCAATGCGTCGGTCGCCCCGCGCGGCAAGTCGCGCACACGCCGCACGGGCAGTTGATGTCCCCGACAACGCGCTGCCCAATCCACTCGCCGTCCGGCGCATCGACAACCTCGCCGACCCACTCGTGGCCGAGCACGCCCGCAAACCCCATATAGCCTTTGCAGAGCTCGAGATCTGTCGCGCAAACGCCGCCAACTCGCAGCGCGATCGTTGCTTCGCCGTCGCGCAGACGCGGCCGATGGTCGGCGACGGCGTGAGGGCCGCTCGAATCGAGAACGAGTGCGCGCATGGTTTGGCCCTCCGGAAGCGGGAAGCGAGTCTGCGCTGACGGCCGCCCGTCGGGCAAATCCTTTGCGGTTTGCGCAATTGCAGTATGGGTGTGGCGATGGGTCGCGGCGATCGGCTACAAACTTCGAGCGACGTGTTCCGATCGTGAGCCCGCCGCGCCGCCGCTGCCCATGTGGGATGCCTGATGCTGCAACTTTGGTCCAAGCACGACGACTCCTCGCGCCGCTCCTTTGTTCGATCCGTCCAGCAGGACGACCTCGCCGCTGCGCTCCTCGCGCTCGATGGTGCCGATGTGGATCGAATTGAGCGCTGCGACGCGCTGCTTGACGACTGGGCCGAGCTGCTTTGCAACCTTGTGCATCCCGACGACGCGCGGCAATGCGCCGATGGCCTGCGCCGCATCCTCGTTCGCCAGCTCTCGTTTCGCGGCGACGTGGACGACTACTACAGCCCCGACAACGTGCACCTGACGCGCGTCATCGAGCGGCGTCGCGGGATGCCCATTCTGCTCTCCGCGGTCTGGATCGAGGTCGGTCGGCGCGCGGGAATCGAGATGCACGGGATCGGGATGCCCGGCCACTTCATCGCACGTGTCGGCGGGGCTGATGGGCTGCTCGTCGATCCGTTCTCCGGCGGTTGCCGCATCACGGTGAAGCAATGCGCGTCCATCGTCGGCCGCTTGTCCGGCAGCGCGCTGCCCTGGAACGACGCGTATCTCGATCCGATGACCTGCGATGCGATCGTCGAGCGCGTCATCCGCAACTTGATGCAAGCCTACCGCCGCCGTGGCGACACCGCCGGGTTGTATCGAACCGCCCGGATGCACGCCGCGCTCCGCCCAAACGACGCGGAAGCCCAGCTCTTGCACGCTTGCCTGGCCGACGAAGCGGGCGCCTACCGCCTCGCCGCGAGCCTCTACGAATCGATCGCGAGCGACTTCGCAGGCACCAAGGAAGCCAAAGTAGCCGGCCGTCGCTATCGCCCAGCGCTGCGCCGCGCCGCACGCGTGCACTGACCCCGCGTTTCAAAGCGATTGACTGGCGCCCCGGGCTCGCTAAGTTGCGGGCATGGAACAAGTCGCTCTGACTTCATACAGCCACGGAGCCGGCTGAGCGTGCAAACTGCGGGTCGGTGACCTCGCACAAGTCCTCAGCAAGCTCCCGGTGCCAAACGACGCCAACCTTCTCGTGGGTATGGACACCCGCGACGACGCCGCGGTGTATCGCGTTGCCGACGACATCGCGATCGTGTTCACAACCGACTTCTTCACGCCGATTGTCGACGATGCATTCGACTTCGGACGCATCGCCGCAGCCAACGCGCTGTCCGACGTCTACGCCATGGGCGCGCGGCCGATCATGGCCCTCAATATCGTCGGTTTCCCGGCCAAGGAGCTGCCGCTGGACCTGCTGGGGCGCATCCTCGAAGGCGGCAGCGCGGTCGCCCAGGAAGCCGGAATCCCGCTCGCAGGCGGCCATTCGATCGACGACAAAGAGCCCAAGTATGGGATGGCGGTCGTCGGAATCGTGCATCCCGATCGATTCGTCGCCAATGTCGGCGCGAAACCAGGCGATAAGCTGGTGCTCACCAAGCCGCTGGGCATCGGTGTCATCACCACGGCCATCAAGCGCGGCAAGGCCGACGCCGCCACCATCGCCCACGTGACGGAGCTGATGGCGACGCTGAACAAGGCCGGCGGCGAAGCGATCATCGCGCATCGCGATCACGTGCACGCCGCGACCGACGTCACAGGATTCGGTCTGCTTGGCCATCTGCACGAAATGCTCGACGGATCGGGCGTCGGGGCCGTCATCGACGCGAAGGCCGTGCCGATCCTCGACGTTGCGCGCCGCTTTGCCGCCGACGGCATCGCTCCCGGTGGATCACGCGCAAATGTCGCCCATGTGGCGCCGAACGTAGACTTCGGCGGGCTCAACGACGCCGACAGTCTGTTGCTCTGTGACGCCCAGACGTCCGGCGGCCTGCTCGTCGCGGTCGAGCCCGGCGCGGTCGAGGCGTTCGTCGCCACCCTCGGACGGCTTGGCACTCCGGCTGCTGCTGTGATCGGCGAGATCGTCGCAGGGCCGGCACGCATTCACGTAAAAAGTTAGACTGGCACGCAGCAAGATAGACTGGCACGCCACCAAGTAGACTGGTCACCCGCGGTAGACGAGGTCATCCCGATGAAGCGTTTTCTCGACAGTGGTTTTGCGACGCTGCTGCTGTGCACTGTCGTCGCCGTTGCGGCGCCCGCGTGTGGCGGCGATGACGACGACAAGAGCGACGACAAGACAACAGAAACGACCGACGCGGGGTCGTCCGCGGACACCGGTGGGACCGACCAGGACACCGCGGCTGCCCAGGACACGGGAAGCTCGACCGTCGACGCCGGGCCAGCGGCTGATGTTGCTGTCTTGACGGGTTGCGCCGCATCGTGCGCGCCGTTCAACAGCTGCTACTCGACGATCCACCCGGAAGAATGCGTCGCGCTGTGTGACGGGGTCGCGACCGCGGACAAAACCAAGTCATGCCTCGAAAAGTCCAACCATTGCGACGAGCTCTCGGATTGCCTTGGCACCAAACCCAAGGTCGCGCGCGAGTTCAACGCGGGCAAAGCCGGCACCCAGACCTGGCAGCGCGCTGGCGACTTTTTCGTCAAGACGATGCGCGGCTCCCTGTCGTTCAGCCAGCTGTGGACCGGGGCGGATCACTGGTTTTTCATCACGCGTTCGGGCGGCTACTCGTACACGCAGCAGATGTGGGAGTCCCCGATGGGCGAGATCTTCAAGGACATGCCCAAGAACGTGCAGCTTGTCTTCGCGGCCTGGCGGGACAAGGACGGGACGGATAACAGCGCCAAACACATCGGCGAGATCAAGACCGCCGTGCAAGCCGCGCTTGCCAAGCTCCCGGCCAAGGACCGCTGGTATTGGAGCAAGCGCGTCCACTTCGTGACCGAGCGCCTCCCGCTGCCGTCCGAGCAAATCGGCCCCGACCACGCGAGCGGGTGGCTGGGAGACTTCGCAAAAGCGCGCGGTCGATTCTGTTTCGCCGTGGACTCTGCGCAGCGCATTCGCACCTGCGGCAACGTTCGCTTCCCGCCCAACGGCAGCACCGCGAAGCGCAAGGTCTCGACCCTCGCGTACCTCGCCAGGTACTTCGACTTCGAGAGCAAACGCGACGCCGATCTCGCCGCGCAAAAAGACACCAAGGTCGTCAGCGTGTTCGGCAAACTCGGCACGCCCAACAAGCTCGTGCGCTACGTGCAGCTGCCCGACAAAACGGAGCTCGCCAAGTACGACACCATGGAGGTGGACCTCGCGGTCGGCTGCGACAACCACGACGACGACGAGTGCGCGTTCGCCTCCAACATGCTGCATCTGGCCGTGTGCGACGCGCCGTCCGCGGTGACCCCTGCGACAGACGTTGCGTGTACCCAGGAAGTCGCCCGCTGGAGCCTCCCCGACGGGCGCGAAGGCCGCTGGGTGACCGATATTTCGCCGATGCTCGCCACGCTGGGCGACGGCGGCGAACGCAAGCTGATGCTGTGGACCAAGAAGCAGGAGCTCAAAAACACAGAAGGCAACGTGACTGGGGCCGTTGTGCTCAACTACGACCTCAAGCTCCGCCTCCGCAACGTGAAGAAGAAGGCGCGTCCGTTCGCCCTCGAGCGGTTGTGGGGCGGCGAAATCGGCAGCGCGGTCAAGTGGGACTCATCCTACGACGCGGCGCATCCCAAGGTGACGTTCGACGTGCCTGCAGATGCCAAGAAGATCGAGCTCTATGCGCTGATCACCGGCCACGGCTGGGGCACGGACAAGGCCAACTGCGCGACCTTCTGCAAGCAAACACACGCGTTTTCGATCGGCGGCAAGGAGTTCAAGCTTGAGCTCGACCGCCCAGGCACGTCCGAGGGCTGCCGACCGATGGTCACCAAGGGCATGGTCGCGATGCAGTACAGCAACTGGCAGTACGGGCGCGCGGGATGGTGCACCGGAATGGACGTTCGGCCGTACGTCGTCGATATCACCAAGGCGGTCAAGGCCGGCAGCAAAGCGACGCTGGACTACAAGGCGCTGTACAAGAACAAGCCGTACAAGCCCGAAAAGCAGAAGCCCGCCGCGACGTCGGCGTTCGATGCCGAGCTGCAGCGCTCCGTTTACGTCGTGTTTTCGAAGTGATTGGCGCGCCGAGCGACGGTGTTCCGATGCCCCACAAGCCCCGACTTCGTTGGCGAAATCGTTGACCACACCTGCCGCTGAGAGCGACGATTGCAGCACGTCGTGGAGCCCGCCTTGTTGCAGCTGAAGAAATCCGCTGGTGTTCAGAAGAAGCCCGGTGCCAGTGCCGGTTCAATCGGGTCCGGTTCAGTCGGTGCCGGTGCGGGCGCTGCCGGAGCCAACGTCCAGCTCCGCTCGATGAACTACGCGGCTGGATCCGCGGCCGTGAGCCCCGGCAACGCGCCCGTGCAAATGGAGCGCGGCGCCAAGCGTGACATCGCCGATCCCACCCTCGCCAAAGACGACAAGGGCAAGCGCGAGACGCACGAATACAAACGCATGGACGGCAAGCTGTTCAAGTGGGGTGTGCGCGCACAGGACGTGACACAAGGCTGGCTGGCTGACTGCTACCTGGCAGCCGCGCTGTCCGCAGTGGCCCAGCGTTACCCGGGCGATATCGAAGACTCCTTCCAGGAGGTCGGCGGCGGCGTCTACAAGGTCCGCATGTACGAGCTCGACTGGGACACAGAAGCGGCAACCGCGCATTGGATCACGGTCGATGCGGACTTCCCCTGGTTCAAGGACAAGAAGACCTGGGCGTACCTGCAGTCAGCGCAAAAGGGCGAGCTATGGCCCGCGCTCTGGGAGAAGGCGTACGCCAAGTTCAAGGCTGGCGGCGCGGGCGACTACGACACCATTGGCCAGGGCGGCTTCGAGGGCGACGTGATGGAAGCGGTGACGGGCACGTTCTGCGACTACCACGAGATCAGCCGGATGCGCGATGACGACCTCTGGACGAAGCTGAAGAAAGCTGCGGACGCCGGCCAGGCCATCACCGCCGGCACCTATTCGCCCAAGAAAAACGCCGAGGGCAAAGAAGAAGACGACCGCTACGGCAAAACCGGCGTATACGGCGACCACGCATACACCGTGATGGGCGTCCGCGAGAAGGGCCGCGGACGCAACAAGCAGCGCATGGTCCAGCTTCGCAACCCGTGGGGCAGCGGCGAGCCGACCGGCAACGGCAAAGACGACGGGATCTTCGAGATCACGCTCAAGCAGTTCAAAGAGTCGTACGAAGCCGTCACGATGCTGTAACGGACCGAGCCAACGCTCGAATTCTCAGTTCTTTTTCTCTTTCTCTTTCTTCTTCTTTTCGCGCAGGCGAGCGTCTGTGAACGCGAAATGACGCGTCTTGTATTGCACGTGCTGGTCAACGCTGCCGTCGAAGCCAGGTCTGCAATCGAGGGCGAACCCCTCTTCGATCTGCCAGTGCGCGCCGTCGTCGGGGGGTGAGACGGGCAACGCCTGGTAGCTGACGTAGCTCTTCGGTTTGGCGTTCCAGCCGAGGATATGCAGCCGATGCGGGGCGGCACGCGTGACGGCGGCGAACGCAAGCGGGCGACGCATGCCCGGGTCGAGCGCGCAGACCTCGAACATCTTGTCCGGCAACACGGAAACCGGTTTTCGGCCGTCCCAGCGCACGACGTCCATCGTGCCTTCCTTCATGTATTCTTGGTACAGCTGCGGGCTGAGCAGGGTCAGGACCTCGACGCCGTCGCCCGTGACGTCGATGCAGCGCAGCGGGATGTGGCGCAGGTCGCCGGTGATGACCTTGCCGTCCGCCATCGCGAGCCAGTGCGACTCAGCGTCTCGTTCGTCGGGCCTGGAGCGCTGGTAGAGCAGCACGTGACGGCCGCCGCCGACTTTCCATCCACGGCGCCAGAACCCGTGCATGTAGCCGACCCAGCGCTCGTCGCGCAGGACTTTGCCGGTGGCCGTGCGAATCTGCAGCGATGCCTGGGGGGCGCCCTTCTTGCCGCCTGTCCAGCTGTCTGCGGCGTGTTTTTGGTAGCCGGCGAGCACCTCGGGCGTGCCGTCGCCGTCCAGGTCAAGCTCCCACTGCATCGGCTTCTTGCGGGGCAGCACGGTTATGCGCGTCGAGATGCGCACCGGGTCACCACCGACGGGTTCTTTGTTGCTGCTTGATGCCTTGGCAGCGGTCGCGGGGCCCGGCAACGCCTCCTGGTCGGTCTTCTTTGCGTCGTTCGTTGCTTTTTCGGCTTCTTCGGCCTTTTCGGCCTTTTCGGCCAGGTAGTCGCGCGCAGCTTTTTCGTCGCGCAGCCGATTGCGAAGAAACAGCGCGCCTGACGCGATCGTGGCGACAACTATGGCCGCCACGAGGTGGTTGCCCCGCATGCGCTGATCCTTGTGCGACTACTTGCCGCAGGTGCGGACGACCTTGACGTCGTCCACGAAGATGCCCTTGCCGTTGTAGCTCGGCGTGGCGCCCGAGTTGAAGTAGACCTCAAGCTGCAGCTTCTTGCCGCCGTACTTGCTCACGTCGAATTTGAGGTCGTACCACTTCTTGGGCGTGTTCGTGCCCGAACCCCGGTACCAAATCGCGCCGCTGCTCGGCGGCGTCTTCTGCCCGACGAGCTCACGGTTGCCGTCCACGACGAGCCACACGTGCAGCCGGTCGTAGAGCGCGCTGGTCGATGTATCGAAGAGGATCGAGAAGCTCAGCGTCGTCTTCACGCCGACCGGGACCTTCACGCCCTTGGTGAGAACGCGACCAGCGGCCTTGTAGCCGAACTTGTAGGTCTGTCCCGACGGGTAGCCGTAGTACAGCGCGCCCCCGCTCTTCTTGTAGGCCGCGGCCGGCCAAATCTGCCAGCCCTTGCTGTTGTACGCGCCGGACACCTTCGCGCAACCGGTGGGGTAGTGATTGACGATGCCGGCGGAGCACGACTCGAAGCTGAGGCCCAGCGCGTCGGACGTCGAATCGAACTTGCCGTGGTAGAGCGTCGGCACGCAGCAGCCCTTGATGGCCGCGTTGACGCACTTGCCGGTCTTGTTGTCGCAGGAATCGGACGTGCACGGGTCGGAGTCGTCGCAGTCCTTGGTCACCGGGACAACGAGGCGCGTGCGATGGTTGCTCGAGTCGGCCACGAGCACGCCCATCGGTGTCCAGACCACGCCGTACGGGTTGTTGAACCGGGCCTGGCCGTGCGCGTTGCCGTCGGTCCATCCGCCGCTCTGCTGGCCGGCGAGGGTCCACGTGGCGCCGTCTTTCTCGACGACGCGGATGCGGTTGTTGGCGCGGTCTGCCACGTACAGCCGACCCTTGTGGTAGTCGATGCCGGTCGGGTAGCGGAACTGCGCCGTTGAGCCCTTGCCGTCGACGAATCCGTAGCTGCCGCCCGCGAGCAGGGACGTCTTGCCATCCTTGATCATGCGGATGCGGTGGTTGTAGCTGTCGGCGACGTAGAGCACGCCCTTTTCGCCGACCTCGACATCGCCGGGACGGTTGAATCGCGCCTCGTTCTTGCCGCCCTCGCTGTACGACTGCTGCCCGTTGCCCATCAGGGTGGTCACGTTCTGCGAGGGGTCGATCTTGCGGATGCGATGGTTGTAGCTATCGGCGACATAGACGGTGCCATCGGTGTCCACCGCGATGCCTTCGGGGTAGTAGAAGCGCGCCGCCGTGCCCTTGCCGTCGCTGAACGATGAGCTGCCGCTGCCAGCCCAGGTAGTCAGGGATGCGCCTTGTACCTTGCGGATGCGGTGGTTGTTGCGGTCGGCGACGTAGAGGTCGCCATTGCCGGCCACCGCCACGTCGGTCGGGTAGTTGAAGCGTCCGGTCAGCGCGTTGCCGTCGGTCCAGCCGGCCGAGCCGCTGCCGCCCACGGTCTTGACGTTCCAGTTCTTGTCGATGCGCCGGATGCGGTGGCCGCTGCTGTCGGTCACGAAGAGGTTGCCCTTGGTGTCGCGGTCGATGCCGCGCGGATAGTAGTGAGCTGCCGCGAGGCCAGCGCCGTCGACGACGCCGAACTTGCCGCTGCCTGTCTGCGTGATGACCTTGCCGGTGGTGACCATGCATTTGCCCACGGTGCAGCGCTCGCCTTCGGTGCAGAGGTCACCGTCGTTGCACGCTTCGGCCGTGAAGTTGTGCACGCAGAGGCCGGTGACGGGATCGCACTGGTCGGTTGTGCATGGGTTGGAGTCGTTGCACGTCTTGGGCTTGCCCTTGCACTGGCCCTGGGCGTCGCAGATGCCGCCGGTCTCGCACTTGGTGCCGTCGGTGCATTTGCCGCCGACGGCGAGTTTGTAGTGCTGGCAGCCCTTCTTCGCGTCGCAGCTGTCGGCGGTGCAGGGGCTGTGGTCGTCGCACACGAGGGTCGATGATGCGATCCGACGGATGCGGTGGTTGTTGGTGTCGCCGATGTAGATGAGGCCGTTCTTGTCGATGCCAAGGCCCTGCGGGTAGTTGAATCGCGTCGCGGTGCCCGTGCCGTTCTGGAAGCCTGCCGAGCCGCTGCCAGCCATCGTGGTCACCACGCCGGTAACGGTCACTTTGCGGATGCGGTGGTTGCTGCGGTCAGCCACGACGAGGAAGCCGCCCGGCGAGAACTCGATCGCCTCGGGGTAGTAGAAGCGCGCTGCGGTGCCGCTGCCGTTGGCAAAGCCGTTCGACCAGCCGGCGAGGGTGATGACGGTGCCGTCGGGGGTGATGCGGCGAATGCGGTGGTTCTGGTAGTCGCTGACGTAGAGGATGCCGTTTGGATCGGACGTGATGCCGTGCGGACGGTAGAAGCGCGCCCCGGTGCCCTTGCCGTCGTTGCTGCCGATGCTGTTGCCGGCGAACGTGGACACCTGGCCGCCGGGCATCATGCGCCGGATGCGGTGGTTGTTCTCATCGCTGATGAAGATGGTCCCGGGCTTGGTGACGTTGACGCCGTACGGTCGGTTGAAGCGCGCCGAGGAGCCCTGCGCGTTGGTCGTGCCCCACGATTTGCTCTTGCCCGCGACGGTCGTGATCTGCCCCGTCATCGTGATGCGTCGAATGATGTGGTAGTTCGAATCGGCGAGGTAGAAGACGCCCTCTTTCTCGGAGAAGTCGAAGCCGTACGAATAGCCGATGGACGCCTTGGTGCCCGTGCCGTCTGACGGAACGGAGAAGCCGGAGCCCACAAATGTCGACACCTGGCCGGCCTGGGAGATGCGGCGGATGCGGTAGTTGGACGAGTCGAGCACGAACATGGTGCCGTCCTTGAGCACGACCACATCGCGGGGGTAGCGGAAGCGCGCGCTGGTCTTGGCGCCGTCGGTGTAGCCGTACTGGCCGCTGCCGGCCCAGGTCGTGACCACGCCGTCGTCAGCCGCGGCGCATTTGCCGCCGATACAGCGCTCGCTCAGCGTGCAGATACTGCCGTCGTCGCACGTGCCCGGCGCGTTGTTGTGGCCGCACTTGCCGGTCTTCTTGTCGCAGAAGTCGGCCGAGCACTTGTTGCCGTCGTCGCAGTTCTTGTTGGCACCCGGCACGCACTGCAGCTGGTTGTTGCACTGGTCGCCGATGGTGCACTGGTTGTCGTCGTCGCACTTCTCGCCCGGCTTGAGCTGCTTGAAGGTGCACTCACCGGTGGAGGGCTTGCAGCCGTCGACCGTGCAGCCATTGGAGTCGTTGCAAGGCAGCTTCGTGCCCGCGCATTTGCCGGCTGAATCGCACTTATCCTTGTAGGTGCAGAGGCTGCCATCGTTGCACGCGGCGCCTGCCCCTTGCTTTTTGTACGAGCACTTCGCGGTCTTCGGGTCGCACAGGTCGAGGGTGCACGGATCATTGTCCTTGCACTTGGTCGCCTTGCCGATCACGCATTTGCCGAACGAACACTTGTCGCCGACGGTGCAGGCGTCGTTGTCGCCCTTGCACGGCTTGCCCTCGAGCTTGCTCGCGTCGTTGCTGCAAACGCCCGACTTCGGAAAGCAAATATCGACGGTGCATTCCTTGCCGTCGCCGCAGTCCTTGGTGACGCCTGCGGTGCACTTGCCGGCCTTGCACTTGTCCTTCTCGGTGCACTTGTTGCCGTCTTCGCAGTAGTTGGCGTTGTTTTTGAACGTGCAGCCGAGCTTCGGATCGCAGGCGTCGGTCGTGCACGGGTTCTTGTCCACGCAGTCCTTCGTCTTGGTCATGCACTTGAGCTTCTGGCAGGTGTCGCCGGTCGTGCAGGCGTCCCCGTCGTCGCACGCGGCGCCGTCGGGTGTGTTGATGTGCTGGCAGGTGCCGCCGCCGGTCGGGTTGCAGAAGTCCTTCGTGCACAGCTTTCCGTCGTTGCAGTCCTTCTTCTTGCCGCCCTCGCACTTGCCGGACTTGCACGCTTTGCCCGTCATGCACGGTTCACTGTCGATACACCCGTCGCCGTCCTTCTTCGCTTCCAAGCCGCATTTGCCGGTCGTCGGGTGACACGTCACCAGGTCGCAGGGTTTGCCGTTGGGGCACGCCTTGTCCTTGCCGCCGCCGCATTTGCCGGCCTTGCAGACGTCATCGACGGTGCAGGCGTTGCCGTCCTCGCACTTCTTGCCGTCCGCGAGCGTGTTGCTGCAGCCCTTCTTCGGGTCGCACGCGTCGGTGGTGCAGTCGTTTTGGTCGTCGCATTTCGTCACCGAGCCGGGCAAGCACAGGCCTTTGCCGCACTGGTCGCCGAGCGTGCAGGCGGACCCATCCGAGCAGTTGGTGCCGTCCGCGACAGGCTTGTTGTTGCACGCGTTCTTGACCTTGTCGCAGGAGTCGGTCGTGCACGGATTGCCGTCGTTGCAGTTGGTCGCCGGGCCGGGCAGGCATACGCCGCCCTGGCAGTAGTCGGGTCCGTTGCACTTTTGGCCGTTGTCGCAAGGCGTGTCGTCTTTGACCGCGTCGTGGGCGCAGACTTCGAACTCCGCCAGGCACTTGTCTACGGTGCACGCGTTGTCATCGGCGCAGATGTCCTCGTCGGTCAGACCGTCGCAGTCGTCGTCGAGGCCGTTGCATTTTTCCTTGTCCGAGCAGCCATCCGGCTTGTCCACGACATCACCGCTGCCCCCGGCGTCGCTTCCGCCCGCATCGGTTGTACCGCCACCATCTCCGGCCGTTGCGTCGACCGCTCCGCCAGCGTCATTGGTGGCGCCACCGGCGTCGACGGTGCCCGATCCCGCATCGACGGCGCCCGAGCCCGAGTCCGTCTTGCCGCTATCGACGGTATTGCCGACGTCGGCGAGCTCGCCTTCGGTGTCCTTTTTGTCGTCGGTCGGCTCATCACTGCAGGCGGCAGATGCGAGAAGCGCTGCACTCAGGGCGAGGCAACCAAGCCGCTCCCGCAGGCCCGCGCGACGATTGGTTGGCGACATCATGCATCCCCCTCGCGGAATCTTTTCGGCGTGCGCGCGGATCATAATCGTTCCGGGCGCAGGACGTAGGGCAAAGATTCCCACTGAAACGCTACGGCAGCCCCGGTCGCCTATCAAGTGAACGGGCCCCGACACATCTGATTTTGCGCGCGCGCGAGGGGGGCGCACGCATGCGAGAACCCACCGGTCGGTGATTGCTTGCGGCGCGGACGAGGCTGGTCGATCATCGCCGCGATGAGCAATGGTAAGCCAACGCAACGGGGTCGTTTTGGGCAAACACGCGTGGTCGGGGCCCCGCCCGGCACGCTTCGCAACGTCTATGCGCACCTTCTCGACGCGAAATGGCGCTACCTGTTCGTCACGGCCGCGGCTTCGTATTTCGTCGTCAACGTGCTTTTCGCATGTCTGTACGTCGTCGGCGGCGATTGCATCGACGGTGCGCGCCCCGGCAGTTTCGCCGATGCGTTCAACTTCAGCGTGCAGTCGATTTCCACGATCGGTTATGGCGGGATGTCGCCCAAGACAACGTACGCGCACATGGTGGTGACGGTCGAAGCGTTTGTCGGCTTGATGGGGTTTGCCGTCGGCGCCGGCCTCGTGTTCGCCAAATTCGCGCGTCCACAGGCCAGCGTTCTCTTTTCGGACGTCGCGGTCGTTCACGATTACCACGGCACACCGCAGCTGCTCTTCCGTGTCGCGAACTGGCGCGGCAACGACGTTGTGCACGCCACAGTCCAGGTCGCCGTGCTGCGGTCGGAGGTCAGCGAAGAGGGCTACACGATGCGCCGGCTGCACGACCTCGCCCTGGTGCGTGACAACTCGCCGGTCTTCCGTGTGACCTGGACAGTGATGCACATCCTCGACGAATCCAGTCCGCTATACGGCTTGACGGCGGACGAGCTGCAGGCTGACAACGCGATGATCATCGTGACGCTGACCGGACTCGACGAGACCTATGGCCAGACTGTCTACGCGCGCACCGCGTACCATCACGATGAGATCCTGTTCGGGCAACGATTCGTGGACGTGATCTCGGCCGTCGACGACGCGGTCCAGCTCGACCTGACGCGGTTTCACGACACGGTGCCGGTCGACCCAGCGTAGTTTCCGAACATCGAGCGACCCAAAACCAGCAGCCCCGGGATGCGCGTACACCCCGGGGCTGTGTTTGGTTGAGTTGTTCGGCGCTTACTTGCCGCTGAGCAGCGAGGCGACCCAGGCGTAGAAGCCGAAGTCGGCGCTGTGCTTGGTGCCCTTCGAGGTGCCGCCGACGGTGCTGCCGCCAACGAACGCGCGGGTGCCGTACTTGGCGCCCTTGCCGGTGATCAGCGCCGAGCCGAAGCGCGCGTTGTAGCCGGTGGGTTTGCAGCCTTCGTCGGTCGTGCCGTCGCAGTCGTCGTCCTTGCCTTCGCAGGCTTCCTTCTTGGACGGGACGACTTCGCCGATGCACGTGGCGCTCGCCTTGCCCTGCGCGTCGCAGGTGCGGTGGCCCTCTTTGCAGGTGCCCTTGCCCTTGGTCTTCGGGTCGCCGGTGTAGCAGGGAACCTTGATCGTGGCGTCGATGACGTTCTTGCAGCCCTTGTCCTTGGGATCGCAGGTGTCCTTGGTGCAGGGGTTCTTGTCGTCGCAGTCGGGGCCCTTGCCGCTGACGCACTGCCACTTGCCGGCCTTGCTGCCGCACTTGTCGCCGACCGTGCAGGGGTTGCCGTCATCGCACGCTGTTGTGAGGTCGGCATAGCTGCACTTGCCGGTCTTGGCGTCGCAGGCGTCCTTGGTGCACGCGTTGCTGTCGTTGCAGTCCTTCTTCTGACCCGGGTCGCAGGCGCCGGCCGAGCACTTGTCGCCGACCGTGCAGGCGTCGTTGTCCGAGTTACACGCCGACGTGTTGTTCGTGGTGGTGCAGCCCGTCTTCGGATCGCAGCTGTCATCGGTGCAGACCTTGCCGTCATCGCACTTGACGGGGTCACCCAGGCACTTGCCGTCCTTGCAGACGTCCGCCTTGGTGCACTTGCTGTCGTCACTGCAGGCCTTGCCGTTGAGGTTCTTGATCTCGGGGAGGCACTTGCCGGTCTTGGGCGTGCAGCTCGTCTTGTGGCAGGTGTTGTCCTTGCTGAGGTCGCACTTCACGACCGTCTTCGGGTCGATCTTGCACTCGAACTGCTGCTGGGACTTGTCGCAGAACAGCGAGCCGTTGCAGAGGTTGCCGTCGTCCTGCTTCTTGCAGTCGGCGTCGGTCTGGCAGGTGCACTTGTTCTTGCCGGACTCGCACTTGCCGTCCTTGCAGACGTCGCTGACGGTGCAGCCGTTGCCGTCGTTGCACGGCTTGTTGCTGATCAGCTTGTTGATGCAGCCCTTCTTCTTGTCGCAGCTGTCGTCGGTGCAGGCCTTGCCGTCGTTGCAGTCCTTGGCACCCTTGCCCTTGCAGGCGCCGGCTTCGCAGATGTCGTTGAGCGTACAGAGATCGCCGTCGTCGCACGGGCCCGAAGACTTCTTGTCGTGTTTGCAGCCGGCCTTCTTGTCACACGAGTCGGTCGTGCAGGCGTCCTTGTCGTCGCAGCTCGCCGGCGTGCCCTTGCAGGATTCGCTCTTGCAGGTGTCCTTCTCGGTGCAGGCGTTGCCGTCGTTGCAGGGCGTGTTGTCTTCGGAGCTGTACGCGCACTTGCCGGTCGTGATCTTGCACTTGCCGGTGATGCACGGGTCGTTGTTGGTGCAGCTCTTCTGAGCACCTGGCTTGCAGGAACCGGTCTTGTCGCACTTGTCGTTTTCGGTGCAGAGGTTGTTGTCCGCGTCGCACGCAGCGCCCACGTCTGCGTCGTTCTTGCAGCCGTCTTTCGGGTCGCAGGTGTCCTTGGTGCACGCGTTCTTGTCGTCGCAGTCGAGCTTCTTGCCGGCCTTGCAGACGCCGTTGGAGCAGACGTCGTCCTTGGTGCACTTGCTGCCGTCGGCGTCGCAGCCGCCGTCCTGGTTGACGTGTTTGCACTGCGCGTTCTTGGCGTCGCATGAATCGGCGGTGCACGCGTTCTTGTCGTCGCAGGTCTCTTCGTCGGTCGAGCCGTCGCAGTCGTTGTCCTTTCCGTCGCACTTTTCGACGTCGGCTTTATCGGCCAGGCAGGCGCTCAGACCACCACCGGGAGGCGCCCCCTGCTCACCGTCGGGCAGGCATTTGCGTTGGCCGGCGCACTTGGCAGAGCCCGTCTTGACGTGGCAGGTCGTCGACAGCTTCTGGCTGATCGCCGCCTTGCTGCACTTGCAGACCGCGCCGCCCTTGGGGACGCACTGCTTGGACTTGGCGCCCGCGATGTCGCTGACCTCTTTGCACTCGTAACCAACGGCGCAGGAATTATCCGTCTTGCAGCCCTGGCCGCAGAACGCGCCGGCGTCGCCGTTGTCGACACACTTGGCGTCCGCGTACGCGAGGGTCGAGCAGTCGCTGTTCTTGTTGCACGGGTTGCACACGTTGCCGCCCTCGGCGACGCAGATGTTCACCTTGTCGGACGCGCCGGGCAGCGCGACGAGAACACAGATGAAGCCGTCTTTCTTGCAGCTGTCGACGCAGGTCTGTGCGCAGTACTTTCCTTCCGCGCCCGCGATGCAGTAGCCGCTGTCGCAATCGCCGTTGGACTTGCATTCGCAGTAGTCACCCTTGGGGCAATCGTCCTCGGCGCCGGTGTCGGCGGTTCCGGCGTCATCGCTGCCGGTGTCCTCGGCGCCCGTGTCTTCCGACCCGGCGTCTTCGCCGCCACCAGACCCCGTGTCGGTCGCGCCGGCATCGTCGGTCAGACCGCCGGTATCGACGTTTCCGCCGGTGTCTTGGTCGCTCGTCGCACCTTCATCACCGCTGCTGGCTTCGTCGCCACAGCCGCTCGCGACAAGCGCGAGACAGAAGATTGAAGCAAAGATCCGTGCCCGGGTGAGGCTCATTTGGCGCATGTTAGTTCCCGAAATGGCGAGGGTTTCCAAACGAATAGGAGACGCACAAGTCATGGGGTCGACTCCGTTGGACGTGCGGAGGAGAAGGGCTTGGGGGTGCCGTTTAATACAGCGTCGCGCACACGTGGGGAGGGAGGATAGCCATTCCCGGGCCAGTTCGCCAACCACCTCAGCAAACATCAATGACGGCCCTTCGTACGAACGTTTCGCATTCGATGTGTTGGTTTGCGCATTCCGGGCCTGGCTTGTTGCCGGCTGGGCGCGAGTGGCGCTATACCAGCCTCGAGGTGTTCGACCGATGCGCGTAGCCATTCCCCAGGAGCGTCACTCGGACGAACGCCGTGTTGCAGGTACTCCCGAGTCCGTTACCAAGCTGATCAAGCTGGGTTTCGACGTTGTCGTCGAACCGAACGCCGGCGTCGAAGCCGGCTACAGCGATCTCGACTACACCGACACGGGTGCGACTGTCGCCGACGGCGACGATCTGTGGTCTTGCAACTTCATACTCAAAGTCCGGCCGCCCCTGGTTATCGATGGCGTCGATGAAGCCGAGCAGCTGCAGGCCGGCACAACGCTGGTCAGCTTCATCCAACCCGACCTGAACGACGGCGTGCTCGATCGTCTTGCCGCCCGCGGTGTCACCGTTCTGGCGATGGAGCGGGTTCCGCGGATCACGCGTGCGCAGTCGATGGACGCCCTGTCGTCGATGGCCAACATCGCAGGATATCGGGCGGTTATCGAGGCGGCGCAGCGGTTTGGTTCGTTCTTCACGCCCCAGTTCACGGCGGCCGGCAAGGTTCCGCCAGCGCGCGTCCTTGTGATCGGCGCGGGCGTCGCAGGTCTTGCCTCGATCGGCGCGGCTAAATCGCTCGGCGCCGTGGTCAAGGCGTTCGATACACGCTCTGCGGTCGAAGACCAGGTCAAGAGCATGGGCGCCAAGTTCCTGACGGTGAAGGTGCACGAGGAAGGTGAGGGCATCGGCGGCTATGCCAAGACGATGAGCCAGGCCTTCATCGAGGCAGAACTCGCGCTGTTCCGCAGCCAGGCCCCGAAGCTCGACATTGTGGTCACAACGGCGCTGATTCCCGGCAAACGTGCCCCGGTCCTGTGGACAAAGGACATGGTCGAGTCGATGCCGGCGGGATCGGTCATTGTCGACCTGGCCGCGAGTCAGGGCGGCAACTGCGAGCTGACCGAAGAAGGCAAACGGGTCGTTCACAACGGCGTGCATGTCATCGGATACACCGATCTCACCAGCCGCATGCCCAAGACGGCGAGCCGGATGTACTCCGCCAATGTCTGCAACTTGATCGCCGACCTGGGCGGCGCAGACTTCTCGCTGGACATGACCGACGAGATCGTTCGTGGCTGCCTGGTGCTCAAGGATGGCAAGCCGCCCGTGCTGCCGGACATTCCGGATGCCGATCCGGTCGACGCAGCCCTGCCCGGCGTGCGCAAACGGCGTCAAACCGGCCAGTTCGACGCGGTTCGACCGCCCAGCGGTGCGTTCAAGCCCGCGACGCCGAGCGAAACGAAGAAGACGTCCACGAGCGTCATGGCCGCCGTCCAGGAAGCCAGCAAACAGCCGCTTGGGTTGATCGCGGCTTCCGGGCTTTCTTTGCTGCTGCTGGGCGCGTGGGCTTTGATGCGGATCGCCAACCCTGAGCTGCTCGTCGATGACGCCGGCGCGGGCAAGTTCCTCCAGCACATGACGATCTTTGTGTTGGCCTGCGTGGTCGGCTGGCACGTTATTTGGAATGTGACGCCGGCGCTCCACACGCCGCTGATGAGCGTCACCAACGCAATCAGCGGGATCATCCTGCTCGGCGGCATCATGTTCGCGGGGCGTCCGCAGTTCGACATCGTCAGCATTCTGGGGATCGCCGCGATTCTGCTCGCCGCGATCAATGTCGCCGGCGGGTTCCTGGTCACCCAGCGCATGTTGCGCATGTTCCGGAAGTAACCGTGGAAGCATCCTTGCTGTCCGTCGCCTGGATCGGGGCCAGCCTGCTCTTTATCTTGAGCTTGCGCGGGCTGAGCAATCCGGAAACCGCCCGAAACGGCAACCTCTACGGCGCGTTGGGCATGTGCCTTGCCGTCTTCGCGACGCTGTTGGCGACCGAACACCTCGCGTGGGGTGCAGTCGG
>Ga0209992_10001589_pt1 | contig 23187 bp, 20 predicted proteins | sample 2SBtaG_2_FD_182564 | JGI IMG/M metagenome (GOLD analysis project Ga0209992, IMG submission 182564) | Deep subsurface microbial communities from Kolumbo volcano to uncover new lineages of life (NeLLi) - 2SBTROV12_ACTIVE470 metaG (SPAdes)... | ecosystem: Environmental > Aquatic > Marine >... | reverse complement strand
CCACAGCTCAGTGGCGGGCGCCGGGTGGCGTTGCGAGGCGGCAACCGGGAACACGTTCCCTCCTCTTGGCGAGCGTCGGGTGGGGACTCGAAGTGAGAAGGCCCCGGCGGAGTACGCCGGGGCCTTCCAAATGGTACCCCCAAGGGGAGTCGAACCCCTGTCTTCGCCGTGAGAGGGCGATGTCCTAGGCCTCTAGACGATGGGGGCAAAGAGGCGTGGGCGGCTTTAAGCAGATGGTGGTTGGGGCGCCAGGACTCGAACCTGGAACCTTCGGGGCCAGAACCCGACGTCTTGCCAATTCGACCACGCCCCAACAAGGCGGGCGCCTTCTAAACTCGGGCTACAGGGGTGTCAAGGGGGTCAGAAGGCGGCGCGGACCTGGACCGTGACGTCGTGTTCGATGGCCAGAGCAGCGTCCATCGGGACCGCCAGCTCGTAGAGCAGGCCGATGCTCGCTGGGCGGTCGCTGGCTCCGGTGTCCAGGTCCAGGGTGGCGCCCAGGGCGGCGCTCCAGGACTGGTCCAGGATCGCCGCACGGGACGGGTCCCAGCGCTCGAGGCGGAAGAGGCCGGTGACGCCTTGGGCGGGCCCCAGGCCCAGGTCTGCGGTCGCTGCCACGTCAAGGCCGAAGCCCAGGGCGTCGTGTCCGTCACCCGCGGTGCCCAGGAGCTCTCCCAAGACCCGGAGGCTGGCCGGCTCGAGGAAGGCGCCGGCGTAGGCGTGCCAGGCCCCGTTGGAGTGGCCGTCGGGACGGGACTTGAGCAGGCCGCTGACACCGGCCGCGACGGGCAGGTCGTCTGGGTGGAAGCGGACGCGGCCGGCGACGTCGGCGATCCAGGGCTCGAATTCCGGCGAGCCCTCGACGGGCTGGCCCAGCGCGACGTCGAGCTCGACCTGGGCGGGCAGGTCCAGCTGGTAGGCCAGCGCGTTCTGCAGCATGGGCACGACGCCGGTCCGGGTGGACAGGTCCAGGAAGGCAACCGCCCCTGGGAAGTAGAACCCGTCCGCCGCGCCGTACTCGAGCCCCAAGGCAAAGGGCATCGCCTGGTGACCCGCGACGAGCGAGCCGAACTGGCCGAATTCCACCCGGGCCCAGGCCTCGTGGAGCACGAGCGAAGGCGTGGGTCCAGTGCCGTCGGCGGCGACCACGGGATCCAGGCCGGCCCACAGGGCCACCCGCACGCTGAGCCGATCCGCAAGGGTCCCGTCGATGCCGAGCAGGGCCCTGGAGAGGCCCAGGGTCAGGGTCGGCGACTGGGGGACACGGGCGTCCAGGTGGTCCAGGCGAGCGATGGAGAGCTCGGCACGCAGCTCGCCGTAAGGGTCGAGGGTCCAGTCCGGCTCGGCGGGGGGGCGCACCATCGGGACCCGGGTCGGGCCCGGATCGGGCGGCAGGGGAACGGGCTGGGCCTGGTCCTCGCCCGCCAGCGACGGTTCGGCTGCGGGGGCGGGCTCCGGCTCGGCGGGGGGCTCCGGTTCGGCGGGGGGCTCGGGATCGGCCGGGGCTTCGGGCTCGGCCGGGGCCTCGGGCTCGTCGGCCGGGGCCTCGGGGGCTTCGGACGGGGCGTCTGCGTCGTCTTGGGCCAGGGCTGGGGCCGAGAGGGCCAAGCAGGTCATCAGCCAGGGGGTCCGCAGGGCCATGGAGCCTCCTTCAACAGCGGGACCGCTGTGTAGCACGACACCCCCAGGGCCGGCAGCCCCCAGGGATGGGCTAAAGGGCGCACGTGACCGCTCCCGAGACCTACCGCGGACTGGATCTGGACCCATTCCAGGCCCAGGCCATCGCCCACGTCGAAGAAGGCCGCTCGGTGCTCGTCGCCGCGCCCACAGGGACCGGCAAGACCCTGATCGCCGACCGGGTCGTCGAGCGCGCCCTGGAGCAGGGGCGCCGAGTCGTGTACACCGCCCCGGTCAAGGCCCTCAGCAACCAGAAATTCCGCGACTACTGCCGCCTCCACGGCGAAGCCAGCGTGGGCCTGGTGACCGGCGACCTGGTGATCCGCCGGGACGCCCCCTGCCTGGTCATGACGACCGAGATCCTGCGCAACATGCTGCTGGGCAGCGAGCCTCTGGTGGATCTGCAGGCGGTCATCCTGGACGAGATCCACTACCTGGCGGACCGGGACCGCGGCACGGTCTGGGAAGAGGTGCTGATCTACCTGCCGCCCGAGGTCCAGATCCTGGGCCTGTCCGCCACGCTGTCGAACCTGCAGGAATTCGCCGACTGGCTCACGTCCGTGCGCGGCCAGAAGGTCGAGGTCATCCTGGAGGAGACCCGGGCCGTGCCCCTGGAGGTCCTGTACAGCACCCGATCCACCGGACCGGTGACCCCCGACGACTACAAACAGGCTTGGCGACTGTGGGAACGACGGAACAAGGGCCGGACGCGCCCCGGGGGCCGCTACGGGGGCAAGCGGAATCGAAACCGGCACCAGGACCGCGGCCGCAAGGGCCCCAACACCCGACACACCGACCTGTTCGAGCAGCTGCACCCGGAACACAGCCCCTACCTGTACTTCGTGCCCTCGCGGAAGCAGACGGAGGCCTTTGCACGGACCTTGGGTCAGCGGGTGGATCAGTCCCTGCTGGGGCGCAAGGACCGCAACGCCTTGCGGGACGTCCTGAATGCCTCTCTGGAGGAGCTCGGCCCAGAGGTGCTCGACCGGGAGCTGCGAGGGCTCTACCGCAAGGGCATCGCCTTTCACCACGCGGGCCTGCATGTCCAGCTCAAGGCCCTGGTGGAGCGGCTCTACGAGGCCCGCTTGCTCCGGGTCCTCTACACCACCACCACCTTCGCCCTGGGCATCAACATGCCCGCCCGGGCTGTGGTCGTGGACGGCATCGAGGAGTTCGACGGGCAGCAGATGCGCCCGGTCACGGTCCGCCAATTCATGCAGAAGGCCGGCCGGGCAGGCCGGCGGGGACTGGACGCCGCGGGCAGCGTGGTGCTGCGACTCGACTTCGAGGACTACGCCCAGCACAAGCCCCACCTGGAGCGCTACCTGGAGGGCGCCAGCGAGCCCGTACAGTCCGCCTTCTCGCTGAGCTTCCACTCCGTGCTCCGCCTGGTCGAACAGCACGACCCCGACGCCATTCGCGAGCTGGTCGGCCGCTCCTTCCTGGCGTGGCGGCTCAACGCCCGCGCGGACCAGCTGGACGCCCAGGCGGACCTGCTCGAGCAGGGCCTCCGCAGCGCCGGGTGGAAGCCCGACGAGAGCGTGGTGCCCCCGAAGATCAAGAAGAAGGCCAAGGAGCTGCGCCGGCTGCGCCGTCGCGCAGCCCAGGGCAGCGACCGGGTCTGGCACGACTTCCAGCTGCGCTTCCGCTTCCTGGCGGACATCGGCTACGTCGAGGCCGACGGCACCTTCAACGCCGGCGCACAGGTGCTGCGGCACGTGCAGATCTCCGAGATCCTGACCACCGAGCTGGTGCTCAGTGGCCTGGTCCACGAGCTGCCCCCCGAGCTGCTCTTCGGGGTGTGCTGCGCGATGACCACCCGGCTGCCCAAGGACGTCCAGCTCCACCGCAAGCCCAGCGGCGACTGCCGGAGCGCCGCCCGGGCGGTGGCCCGCGTCCGCTTCTCCGACGTGGTCCGCGCCAGCGAGGAGATCACCGAGTCCGAGGTCCAGTGGGAGCCGGACATGATCCCCTTCGGCCTGGCGTGGGCCCAGGGACACACCCTGGCCGAGCTGATGCTGACCTACTGGAGCCGCACGGACTGCTCCGGCCAGCTGATCTCGGGCTTCCGCCGGGCCAAGGACCTGATGAGCCAGATCCGACTGTCGGTGCTGGAGGACGAGGCCCTGGCCACCAGCCTGAAGAAGGTCATCACGGCGGTCATGCGAGACGAGGTCGTGGTCGTGGCCTGACCCGAGTCCTCGGCCGGCCATTGCCCTACCTGCTGTGCCTCAGATCCCGGCCCTCGACCCGGTAGACCGTCTGCTCCGCCAGGTTCTCCAGGTGCTCGGCGATCCGCGCCAGCGCGGCCGCGAGCTCGGCCAGGGCCAGGATCCGGTGGGCCTGGTCCGGGTAGGCAGCCAGGTCCCTGAGCCGAGAGGAGCGGGCCTGCTCGGTGAGCTCCCCCACCCGGTCCTTGGCCTCGCGCACCCGGCCCAGGACGGTCACGTCGTCCCTGTGCCAGCCCTCGCGGAGCTCGGTCAGGCCTTCGGTGACCTCCTGCCCCAGCTCCCGCATCACCCCGTCTGGCTGGAGGCCGACGTGAGGGCTCAGCTCCAGACCAACCCGGGCGATCGCGCCGGCCAGGTCTCCGATCCGCTCCAGGTCGGTCATCGCCCGGCTCGTGGTGACCACCCACCGCAGGTCGGTGGCCACCGGCCGGTGAAGCGCCAGCACCGCGAGCACCCGCCGGTCGATCTCGACCTCGAGCGCGTCCATGCGCGCGTCGTCGTCCAGCACTCGGCGCCCTCGCTCGGTGTCCCGCTCGAACACGCTGGCCAGCGCCTCCTGGACCATGGACTCCGCCAAAACCAGGGCCTGGCCCAGCTGGTCGGCCAGTCCGTCCAGCGCAGCCTCATAGCGGGCGTCGGGGGATCGGAGCCTCACGCCAGCCCCTCGCCGGTGCGGCCGGCCAGGAAGTCCTCGGTCTGCTGGAGTCGCGGGTGGGTGAAGACCTGGGCCGTCGCCCCCTGCTCGATCACGCGCCCGTCCTCCAGGTAGACCACTTCGTCGCTCAGCCGGGCGGCTTGGGCCAGGTCGTGGGTGAGCATCAGCACGCCCCGATGCTCGGCCACGGCGCGAATGCAGCGCTCCACCCGGCGGGTCGCCACCGGGTCCAGGGAGCGTGTCACGTTCTCCAGGAGCAGGACCACCGGGTCCAAGGCCAGGGTGCGCGCGATGCACAGCAGCTGCAGGTCCCCACGGCTCAGGTCGTCCGCCGGCCGCATGAGCTCGGCCCGGTCCCGGGTCCACAGACCGACGGTCTTGAGCGCCCGCTCGATCTTCAGATCCCGCTGAGTGCGGTCCGCGACCCGGTCGAGGGCAAGTCCGTAGGCCACGTTGTCGGCGATGGTGCCGGGAAAGGGCACCGGGTCCGGGAACACGTGGCCGACCCGCTGGCGGACGCGCCGCAAGCGCTGCCGCTCGCTGTACAGGTCGTCGCCGTCGAGCAGGATCTGACCCTCGACCTGGACCGTCGGGCCCCGGGCGAGGGTGCGATTGAGCAGGCGCAGCAGAGCCGTCTTGCCGCTGCCAGCCGGCCCGATCACCGCAAGCACGCCCCGGGCGGGGACCTCGAGGTGGACCCCCTGCAACACTGGGGCGTCGGCCACCCGCAGCGACAGGGCGCGCACCACCAGGCGGGGTGTGAGCTGGCGTTGGCTCATCGCGGCGCCTCCAGGAGCGTGGCCAGCACGTTGGCCGCGACGACCCATGCCACGGCTGCGCCAGCCACCCAGGCGTGGGTCTGGAGCAGTGCGAGCCCGGCTGCGGAGATCACCAACAGCGGCGCGAGCTCGCCCAGCGTCCGGGCCACGTCTCGCACGGCCAGGCCCGTGAGACGGGGCGCAGCCGCCGGCAAGACCAGGGTGCGCAGGGCCTCCCAGGGGGTGGCGCCCAGGGCTTCGGCACGGGCCTGGAGCCCGGGATCCACTTCGGCCAGCGCACGCTCGACACTCCGCACCAGCCGAGGCACGAGCAGCAGCGCCCACCCACAGGCCAAGGCGCCCACCTGGCTGCCCTGGAGCCCGACGCCCAGGACGGCGAGCCCAGCCAGCGCCGGGCTGGCTTCGCTCAGACCCGCCACCACCACGCCGGCCTGGTGACGAAGCCCATCCTCTGGCACCAGAGCCGCGAAGTAGAGCCCCGCACCCAGTCCGATGGGCACGCTCAGCAGCAGCAGGAGCACCTCGATCATGTCCGCGCCAGCCGATGGGTCAGCAGGGGAACCCCCAGAGCCACGGCGAGCAGGACCAGGGCGGCCTGGCCCGACTGCTGGGGGCGTGCCACCAGCTGGCCACTCAAGGCGCCAGATCCCAGGATCGACCACGTGATCACCGCTTCGCCCACCCCCCGGGCCCAGCCGCTCAGGATCGCGGCGGTCATGGCCCCGCGGACCCGGGGCACACCGATCCGGCGGGCGAAGCGCCGCCGGGACATGCCCAGAGCCGTGGCCGCCCGAAAGGAACCCCGGGGGGTGCGCTCCAGGGCTCTCGCTGCGCCCAGGGCCACGTGGGGCAGGACCACCAAGCCGATGGCACCGATGGCCAGGGTGCCCGGATCCTGGAGCCGGCCGACCACCACCGCGATGGCGACCGTCGGCAGGTCCCACAGGGTGCGGAGCAGACCCCGCAGCACCGGGCGCTCGGCCCGATTCAGCAGCGGCGCCAGCAACAAGCCCACGGGCACCGCCCAGGCCAGGGCAACCAGCGAACCCCACAGGGTGCCCCGCAGTGCCGGACCCAGGCCCCCCGAGCTGGTCGGCACGACAGCGAGCACGCCGGCCACGAGCAACACCGGAACCGCCAGCGACAACGCCGCGCACAGCCCAAGGATCCGCCGAGGCAGCCGGTCCGGATCGGGCAGTGCGGGCAGCGGTGCGGCCATGGGTCGGCCTATCGTAGGGCCCGACCCGGAGCACGGAGTCCCGGTGCGCCCACCCCTGCTGATCGTGAAGCCCGGCACCACCGACCCTCCGGTGGTGCGGGCCCATGGCGACTACGACGCCTGGTTCGTCCAGCGCCTCCCCGACGGCCCGGCCCGCTGCACCGTCGTGCCCGCGTGGACCGGGGCGCCGCTGCCTGACCCGACGGCCTATGGCGGTGTGCTGGTCACCGGCTCACCCCTGTCGGTCCGGGACGAGGACCCCTGGATGGAACAGATGGGCCACTGGATGCTCCGGGCGGCCGCCGCTGGAGTGCCGGTGTTCGCGATCTGCTTCGGCCACCAGGTGCTCGGCGAGGTCCTGGGAGGCCGGGTCGGCTTGAACCCCGCCGGGCGCGAGGTGGGCACGGTGACCGTCGAGACCACCGCCGCCGGGCGGGCCGACCCGCTGTTCGCCGGCCTGGGTCACAGCTTCGAGGTCCAGGCGACCCACGGCGATGCGCTGGTGCGTCCGCCGACGGACCCCCGGGTCGTGCGCCTGGCGGGCAACGACAACACCCGCTGGCAGGCCTTTGGGGTCGGCGAGCGGATCCGCGCCGTGCAATTCCACCCCGAGCTCCGCCACCAGGCCCTGACGGCCCTGCTCCAGAATCGGGGAGAGCAAGGGGTCGTGCGCCCCTGTCCAGCCGGCGCTCGGATGCTCCGGAACTGGGACGATCACTGGGTCAGTGGGGCAGGTGCACCGTGAACGTGGCGCCTTCGTCGGGCAAGGAGCGGACCCCGATGGTCGCGCCGCTCGCCTCGCACAGGTGCTTCACGATGGCCAGGCCCAGACCCGTCCCGCCGGCGTCCCGGGAGCGGCCGTCGTCGACCCGGTAGAAGCGCTCGAAGATTCGCTGCTGGTGCCGGGGGTCGATGCCCACCCCCTGGTCCTCGACCTCGACCCGGACCCCAGCGGGCGGGTCCCGGGCCAGCACCCGCACCGTCACCCGGGAGCGGGTCTTGTCCTGGCGCACCCCGGTGTACTTGACGCCGTTGATCACCAGGTTCGACAGCACCGTGCGGAAGGCTTCGGGGTTGACCCGCGCCACCACCCCGCTGACGGGCTCGAAGACCAGGCGGATGCCCTCCTGGGTGGCCGTGTCCCGCAGGCCCTCGACCACCTGTGCCGCCAGCTCGCTGATGTCGTGGTGCGCCAGGGGCAGATCCCCCTTGCGGGCCTCGACCCTGGCCAGGTTCAAGAGGTCCTCGAACATGCCGGACAGCCGCCGCGCATTGCGCACGACCGGCCCCACCAGGAAGGCGACGTCGTCGGGGAGGTCCTCGTCGGCCAGGGTCTCCGCGTAGCCCAGGATCGACGTGATGGGGGTGCGGAGCTCGTGGCCCAGGTTGCTCACGAAGGCCGTGCGTGCCCGCGCGCCGCGCCGCAGCTCCGTGATGTCCTGGACCACCACCATCGCGCCCTTGTCCCGCCCCACGGGCACGGCCCGCAGGCTGAGATCGAAGCGGCCCAGGGAGGCCTCTCGCTCGATCCGGACGCGCCGGCTCTCGACCTGGGCCAGGACCTGGTGCAGTGCGGCGAAGGGGATCGCAGCGCTGGGCAGCTTGCCCACCGGATCGGGCACGATGGGCAGGGTGCGCCGGATCGCCGGATTCACCGCCCAGACCCGCCCCTCGGAGTTGGTCACCAGCACGCCGGTCGGTGAGGCGGCGAAGACCGCGCCCTGTACGGCCCGATTCAGGCGCAGCTCGTGGACCTGGTCCCGCTGGTGCTCGTCGTGCTCGCGCATCCGGCGGTCGAGCTCGGAGACCGGATCCTGACCCGCTGGCCAGGCACCCCCCCGCAACCTGCGGCCCAGGGACTCCACCCGGGCGACGGTGCCGCCATGGAGCCAGCGGCCCGCACCCAGGGCACCGGCCACCGCGACGGTCCACAGCGCCGCTGCCGCGAGCGGGTCGACCAGGACCCAGACCAGCGCCCCCAGAGCCCCGGCGAGCACCCCCGCCAGGGGCAGCCAGGCCAGCGCACGCCAGGGATTCAACCGCGCCTACTGGCTGAAGCGGTAGCCGACGCCTCGGACGGTCTCGATGTACTCGGACGCGGCGCCCAGCTTCTCGCGCAGGCGCTTCACGTGGGTGTCGACCGTGCGGGTGTTCAGGTCGGGTGGGGCCTCCCAGACGTCCCGAAGCAGGGTGCCGCGGCTCTGGACACGGCCGGCACGGCTCTGCAGGGTCACCAGGAGCTTGAATTCCGTGGCCGTGAGCTGGAGCTCCGCGTTGTCGACCCAGACCCGGTGCGCAGAGGTGTCGACCCGCAGCACCCCGTGCTCCATGGGCGCGGTGTCTTCTTCGACCACCGGCACACCGCGCCGCAGGATGGCCCGGATGCGGAGCATGAGCTCGCGCACCGAGAAGGGCTTGGTGACGTAGTCGTCGGCCCCGACTTCGAAGCCGACCACCCGATCGATCTCCTCTGTCCGGGCGGTCAGCATCAACACGGGGATGCCCTGGGTCTCGGGATCGGCGCGCAGACGACGGCAGACCTCGGTCCCGGAGATGTCCGGCAGCATCAGGTCGAGCACGACCAGGGCGGGCCTTCTCTCCCGAGCCAGCCGGATGGCCTGGCCACCGTCCGAGGCCGTGAGGACTCGGTGGCCTTCCTTGCGAAGGTGCAGCGCGACCAGGTTGCGGATGTCCGGCTCGTCGTCGACGACCAGGATGGGTCCGGATGGGGTGACCATCGCTTCCTCCCGAGCCCCCTGACTAACCCGGCCGGGATCGGGGGGTGTATGGTCCCTCGGTGCACGCCACCTGGGTCCCGATCCTGATGATGCTGGCCTGCGACAGCGACGATCCCGCCGCCGCCGGCAGGCCCGATGGCGTCGATCAGCGGGCCCGACTTGTCGAGGCACTCCAGCTCATCGACGAACACCCTCGCAAGGCCGGGGGCCTGTGTCTGACCCTCACCGACGGCACCCAGGCCCTGGACTGCCTGGAACAGGTCGCCGCTGCCCAGGCCGTGCACGACCCCCAAGAAGCCCTGGCGAGCTGCACGAAGATCGCCGAGCGTCGGCCCGAGCTGGCCGAGCGGGACGGGGAGTGCTTCTTCCGGGTCGCCGAGCTCGCTGGAGAGGCCAGCTGGTGCGATCGGGCCCGGGACTTCGCCTTTGACTGTCGCATGCACCTCTTCAGCGGCCAGCTCCGCACCTGGATTCCCAAGTCGGCCCGGCCGGGCAGCTTCGAGGCCCGGGCGTCAAAGCGCATCCAGGACGCCGGGCTCGACCCCTACGACCCGCGGCCCTGGTCGGCGATGTACCGCTGGGTGCTGGGGGCGCAGCGGCCCCTGGACCGCCAGTCCTGCGCCCTGGCGCCGGACACCCTGCGCCAGGAGGCCTGCCTGGCCACCGCGATCGCCGTGTTCCACGATCGGCTCAGCCACGGCCGAGATCGGGGCTGGGGGCTCTGTGAAGGACCCCTGCCGGATCCCGTGACCTACCTGGAGGACCCGGTGCTGGACTCTGAGCTGGCTGCCCGGCGCTTGGACGACCTGTGCGATCCCGACGCCGTGCGGGCGCGGCCGCCGACCGACACCCTGCCGGGGTCGGGTCCTTGATCGCCCTGGCCCTCGGCGGCCTGTTGGCGTGCCCTGCGGTCCAGGAGCTTCGGACCCAGGAGCGCTGGGAGTTGATCGCGATCAACCAGGACCTGTCCGTGCTGGACGCCCAGCTGACGGTCGGCAACACAGGCTGGCTGAGAGGCCAGGGCACGGTGTCCCTGGACTGGTTGATCCGGGACCAGTCTCCCCTCCGCTTCCTGCGCACGGGCCTGCCCGAGGAGACCGAGACCCTGACCCACGGCGGACTCCTGGTCGGGCCCGACGCGCTGCGGCACGAGGACGACGGCACGTGGACCCTGGCCATTCGCGACGCGGAGACCCGGGCCCAGCTCACCCTGCGGCCCTTCCTGGGCGGGCCGGCCCCGGTCCCCTGGCCCGAGGCACCGGACGCCTGGACCGTGGCGGCCCCGGTCGTCCTGGGCGAGGTCCAGGGCATGGTGGCGTCCGGATCGCGCAGCACCCTGGTGGACGCCAGGGGTGTGCTGACCCGGCGCAGGGGCGACAGCCCGCCCGCCCTGCGCGGAACCGCGCGGCTGGCGGTCTATGTGTTGGGCGAAGGCGTGGCGATCGGCCTGGATGGCAGCGGGCCCCAGGCGATGTCGTGGGCGGTGGTCGGCGACCTGGCCCTCGACGCCCGGGACGCCCGCCTGACCCGAGGCAAGCAGAAGGGCCGCCTGGTGCTGGACCTTCGGCCCACCGCCGACCTGGTGGCCCACATCCTGCCGCGCCAGCCCCGAGCCGTGCGCAGCCCCTGGACCCACCTCCACCGTCTGGAGCGCTGGGTGCTGGGGGCCTGGCTGGGCACCCCGACCCGTCGGACCCAGGGCGCCCGGGCCCAGCTGGTGATGGGCGGCGAGCGGAGCGAGGCGCGGGCGGTGATCGTGGAGGAGCGCTTCGAGTAGATCGGCCCCGCCACCGACCCTTAGAATGACCGCCCTGCCTGGAGACCTCCCCATGACCCGCCCTTGCTTCGCCTTGCCCGCGGTCCTCGCGACCCTCGCCCTCACCGCCTGCGGCAACGACAGCGCCTGTAGCTGTGACCTCATCCAGGCCGAGAGCATCTGCATCGAGTACTCGGCGCTGGACAACCCGCTCTACCGCTTGCAGCTGGAGTCCACCTGCGAGAACAGCCTCAGCTCGCTGTGCACGACCCTGGGGGGAGCCTATGAGATGGACGTGGCGTGCCCGACCGACGACCTGGTGGCCGAGTGCGAGATCGAGATCGCGACCTATGCGGACACCAAGTACTACTACAGCGTCGGCGCCGAGCCCTACGCGTCCACGGATCCTGACTTCGAGGAGGACTGTGGCGGGACCGTGAGCCTGTACTGAAAGAGGTCGAGGACACCCTGTGGTTCGCGTACAACGACGTCCTGACGGCGCAGGAGAGCCTCCCGGCCCTGGTCACGGTCGGGGGCAACCTCAAGATCGACGAGAACCGGGCACTCCAGGCGCTCGGCTTCGATGCCCTGGAGACCGGGGGCCGGGACCTGATCATCACCGACAACGACGCTCTGCCCACCTGTGAGGTGGAGGCCTCCGTCGCCGGCCTGGTGGTCGGAGACGAGGTCACCATCGACGACAACGCCAGCTGCGAGTGACCGGCGAGATCAGCCCCCGTTCGGCAGATCCGCCTGGGAGAACGACGCGGTCCCCTGCTCGTCGAAGTACACGGCCACCGAGTGGGCGTCGGTCAGGCCCTTCTCGTCTCGGGCCAGCACCGTGATGTGGTTGGCGCCGGGCTCCAGCGCCAGCTCGACCGTGAACGGCAGGGCGCGGATGCCTGCGCCGCCGCCCTGGTAGTACACCTTGTCGTCGCCGTGGAACACGATCACGTCGCGCACGCCCGCGTCGTCGTTGACGACCCCGGAGAGCACGGCTGTACCGTCCTTGACCAACAGGGCCGGCTTGCGGCTCAGGCGAATGGTAGGCGGCTCCCGCCGAGCCAGCTCGGAGCCGTGGCCGACGGGCACGATGAGCTCGTCCTTCTGGGAGAAGTAGCTGTAGAAGCCGCTCTCCACGACCGCGCCGTAGTCGTAGCGCCCCTGGTCGCCCAGGCTGAGCTCCAGGGGCAGCTCTGAGCCGCCGCCTCGAACCTCGAAGCGAAAGGAGACGGCGACGCTCTCGCCCGAGCCCAGAGCCTCGATCTCGTGGGTGCCGACCTGGAGGTCCAGCTCCCGACCGGCCTTGTTCTTGATCTTGGCGAAGGCTTCCGTGGTGGGGCCCGGGCCGCGGTTCTCGATGGTGGCGACGAGCTCCACGATCTCGCCTTGCTCGGGGATGCCATCGCCGTCGCCGCCCTCGGAGTCCGAGAAGACCAGGTCCCAGGCAAAGGCTGGCAGCGGCTGGCCCACGGTGCGCACCAGCCGGGTCTCCGCGCCGAGCAACGTGCGGGCGCCGTCGCGCAAGGTGAAGGTCACCTGGCCGACCTGGTCGCGATAGCCGTCGACCAGCCGGACGCTCATCGGCCAGCTCCGGGTCTCTCCCGGCGCCAGGTGGCCGAAGTAGAACTCCTCGCCGTCGATCCAGTCGAACGCCGACTCGGAGACCGCCATCACCTGGTGGACCGACTCGGTGCCGTTGTTGGTGACGCTCACGGTCACGGTCTCCTGGTGGTCCCGTCCGGCGGTGACGACGCCGTCGTCGCCCAGGTCCAGGGTCAGCTCCAGGTCCGTGGTCGGCGGGAGCGGCCCAGGAGACCAGTCCACGCCCACGCTGTCGAAGGCGGCGGCGATGCGGTCGCCCTCCTCCTGGACGTGGCGGGAGACCACGTCGCCCGCCGCGCTCAGCAGCTCGGCCCGGCGGCCCGACGGCACGCTCAGGATGAGGTCCCTGGAGAACTGGACCTGCCAGTCCTGGCTCAGGTCCATCCGGTCGCTCCGGGGCTTGTCCTCGTCGTCCAGGGCCTTGTGGTACTGGACCGTGTACAGGGGGCGCTCGGCCACGTCGTCGGCCCACTCCATGTGGTGGTCCAGGTCGGCTTCGCGGTCCACCCGCTCGCTCCAGTACACCGCCGCAAAGGGCTCCTCGCGCCCGGTCTCGGAGTCCTCGCGCATCTGGATGTAGACGGGGGAGAGCCGGATGTCGGGCCCGATGCCGATGCTCTGGATGCTCCGGTCTCCCGGGGTCATGTATTTGGCCACCGTGAGCTTGAGCTTGGAGTCGTCGTGGTTGGGGTAGAGGTTCTGGACCGAGCCCTTGCCAAAGGTCCGCTCGCCCACGATGACCGCGCGGCCCTGGTACTTCAGGGCCCCCGCCACGATCTCGGACGCCGACGCCGAGCTGGAGTCGACCAGCACGACGATCGGGTAGCGCTCCTCGGTGCCATTGCCCTTGGCCCGCTTCTCCTCGCGGTTCTTGTCGCCCCGCTCGGCGGTAGAGACGATCACCCCTTCGCTGAGGAACTTGTCGGCGACCTCGATGGCCTGGTGCAGGTAGCCACCCGGGTTGCCCCGCATGTCCAGGATCAAGCCGTTGACGCCTCTGGGGCTGTTCCGACGCTTGAAGCCCGCGAGCTCGGCGCCCAGATCCGCCGCGGTCCGGGCATGGAAGCTCTTGATGCGCACGTACCCGACGCCGCCCTCCAGGAGCTCACCCTCGACCTCGTTGATGGCGATGGTGTCGCGCACGATGGTGAAGTCGCGCGGGTTGTCGAAGGTGTCCCGCTCGATGGCGATGGTGACGGGCTCGCCCTTGAGGCCCCGGAGCCGGCCCACGGCCTCTTGGAGGTCCATGTTGATGGTCGACTCGTCGTCGATGCGCAGGATGCGGTCCCCGGCCTTGAGCCCGGCTCGCCAAGCCGGCGTGTCCTGGAGCGGGTACTCCACCGTCAGCCAGCCCTCGCGGATGGTGATGGTGATGCCCAGCCCGCCGAACTCGCCCTCGTTCTCGACGTCGAGTTCCTTGGAGATCTGCGGCGGCAACAGGACGGTGTGAGGGTCCAGGGTGGAGAGCACGCCGTTGATCAAGGCGTACTCGACCTCGGGCAGGGGGACCTCGCTGCTCAGGTGCTCCTCGAGCAGCCCGGCGACGCGCTGGAGCTGGGTGTGCAGGTCGTCGAGGCTCTCCACCGGCAGGACGTCCATCGCGGTGCTGTAGCCGCCGATGTCCACGTGCAGCTGCCGACCCTGGCGGGTGCGCCGAAAGAGGACCTCGGGGACCTTGCGCTCGACGGCCTCGAGCGCCTGGTCGAACATGACTTCGGGGTCGACGCGACCGGGCTCGACATAGCGCTCGTCGACGAAGAACAGGGCGTGCTCCATCAGCTGGAGCCTACGGAAGGATGCGTCCCGTCCGAGGGCGGCGTCGACGCGCTCCGCCAGGCCCACACCAGGGCCGTGTTCACGGGACGAGGCGTTGGCCCCCAGGTGGTAGGCCGCAAGGCTGAGAGCCGCTGCTGCCGTCAGGAGAGAGAGGTGCTTCACCGCGCGGGGCATCCAGCCTTCCGTGACGTCGTCCAGGTCCTCAACATACCTGCTGGGGCAGGGCATTCCCAGGGTGTGAGAGAATCCGGGGTCCCGGGAGCTGGAGAGTCACGCCACGATGGCGCTGCGCATCACCTGTCCGCACTGCGGCGACAAGCACCGCCTGGCCGAGCCCTTCCCAAAGCCGGGGAGCGAGCTCCATTGCGCCTGTGGGCACACCCTGGCCATCAGCTACCCGCCGGGCCTGACCGATGACCTACGTCGGCGGGGCAAGCGCTTCCAGGGGGATCTCGAGCCGGTCCCGATCCCCCACCAGCCGACCGAGGAAGAAGACGCTCCGACCACGCTGAGCGGCAACTACCTGGACATCGCCCGGAAATACGACACGACCCTGGATCCCCTGACCGGCAAACCCCGTCAGTCGCTGGGCGATGCGGCGCGTAGCAACCCCGGTCCGAACACCCGGCCCATGACCAGCCCCCCGGGCCTGCGTAGCGAGGGCTTGATCCCCGAGCCCCCCGCCACCCCACCGCCCAGACGCCGGGCCCCGACACCGCCTCAGGAGCCCCCGTGGCGACCCCAGGAGCTGGCAGCGCGGGAGCCCGACACCGACGACGCGCCCGCCCCCAAGAAGCCACCGACCCGGCCCCGGGGGCCGTCGCCCCTGCGTCAGGCGATGCCCCACGGCCTGCCCGCCGGTCCGCGGCCGGGGCCCAAGAAGGGCCGCGCGCGAGGCCCCGACCTGACCCCCGGCCAGGACCCGAGCGGCTCGGACAGGCCGGCGCCCAGCATGTCCCCCGAGGCCCGCCGGGCCCTGGAGCTCCGGCGCCAGCGCCGCCGACCCCGGGCGCGGCTGCGCCGGTGGGTCATGCGCCTGGCCGTGCTGGGCTTGCTCTTCGTGCTCGCCGGCGTGGGCATCGTGGTGGCCACGATCGTCGTCTACAGCGAAGACCTGCCGTCGATCACCGACCTGGGCAACTACCGCCCGCCCACGGTGACGCTCGTCGAGGACAGCCAGGGCCGGGTGCTCGGCGAGATCTCCGAGAAGCGCCGCTACGTGGTGCCCTACGAGCGCTTCCCCCAGCACCTCAAGGACGCCTTCGTCGCCGCCGAAGACGCCGCGTTCTGGGACCACCAGGGCATCGACCCGGTGGGCATCCTGCGGGCCGCCATCCGCAACGTGCAGGACCGGGGCTTCTCCCAGGGCGCGTCGACCGTCACCCAACAGGTCGCCAAGAACTTCCTGCTGACCAAGGAGAAGAAGCTCGAGCGCAAGATCCGCGAGATGATCCTGGCGACCCGGATCGAGGACGCGTTCTCCAAGGAACACATCCTCTATCTGTACCTCAACGAGATCTACCTGGGCTCCAGCGCCTACGGCGTCGAAGCCGCGTCGCGCATCTACTTCGACAAGCACGTCGAAGAGCTGACCCTGGCCGAGTCCGCCATCCTGGCCGGGCTCCCCCAGCGCCCCAGCGACTACAGCCCCCACAAGCACTGGGAAAAGGCCAAGACCCGCCAGAAGTACGTGCTCGGCCAGATGTACGACAAGGGGTTCATCGACGCCGCCCAGCGCGACGCCGGGCTGGCCGAGGACGTCAAAGTCATCAAGAAGAAGAACCCGATGCGGGTGCTCGCCCCGAGCTTCACCGAGCACGTGCGACGCCACCTGGTCGAGACCTATGGCCACGACCGCGTCTACAACGAGGGGCTGGTGGTCCGCACCACCTGTGATCTGGCGCTGCAGCAGCACGCCCAGGACGTGCTGGTCGACGGGGTCACCCGCATGGACAACAGCATCGGCTGGCGGGGCCCCAAGCGTCAGCTCGAAGAGCTCGGCCTGCCCATCGGCGAGTTTCGCCGGGACGGCGAGCGAAAGCTGATCGAGGCGCAGCACCTGAAGCGGGACGCCGCCAAGCGGCCAGGCACCCGGCCAGAGCGCAGCCTGCTCGAAGTCGACACCCGCTACGAGGGCGTGGTGCTCGAGGTCGAGAAGCGCCACGCCGTCCTGGGCGTGGGCACCCACGAGGTCATGATCCCGGCGAGCTGGACCAAGTGGGCCTACGAGCCGAACCCCAACCGCAGCTGGCGGCGCCGGGCCCTCAATGACCTGACCGAAGCCCTGAGCGTGGGCGACGTGGTCGACGTCACCATCGCGGCCGTCGACGCGCAAGAGACCGAGGTCCTCAAGGGCTACAAGCCCGCTGTGGGCCGAGAGCTGGCCGCCGGCCGCCTCTACCAGGCCCCCGACCTCCAGGGCGCGCTGTTGTCCTATGACCTGGACAGTGGCGCGGTCCGCGCCATGGTCGGCGGCATCGACATCGAGCGGAGCGAATTCAATCGGGCGGTCCAGGCCCAGCGCCAGGTGGGCAGCACCTTCAAGCCCGTGGTCTACGCCACCGCGATCGAGACCGAGAAGTTCACGGCGGGCTCGATGCTGCTGGACGCCCCGCTGACCTACAACACGCTGGGCGCCCGGCTGTGGAAGCCCGGCAACTACGGCGAGGAGTACCTGGGCAACATCACCCTGCGCAAGGCCCTGGCCATGTCGCGCAACGTGTGCACGGTGCGGGTCCTGGACATCCTAGGGACCGAAGACGTCTACGACATGGCCCGGCGGCTCGCGATCTCGTCCCCGATGGAGAAGGACCTGGCGATGGGCCTGGGTGCCGCGTCGCTGACGATGGTGGAGATGACCCGCGCCTACTCGGCCTTTGCATCGGGCGGGGAGCTGGTGGAGCCCTACTGGATCGAGTCGGTGACCGATCGGGACGGCAACGTGCTCGAGCAGCACACAGCGGCCCCCAGGGAGCAGGTGCTCTCCCCAGAGGTCGCCAGCGTGATGACGTGGCTGTTGAACCAGGTCGCCCGCAACGGCACCGCCGCGTCGTCGAACCAGCTGGGCGTGCACCTGGCGGGCAAGACCGGGACGACCAACGACTACAAGGACGGCTGGTTCATGGGCTACAGCCCCGGTGTCGTGACCGGGGTCTGGGTCGGGTACGACCAGCCCCGCAGCATGGGCGTGTCCAGCACCGGTGGGCGCACGGCCCTGCCGATCTGGATCAAGTACATGCGCAGCGCCTGGCCCAAGGAGATGGACCGCCCCTTCGAGGAGCCCAGCGCCCTCCAGCACGCCGAGATCGACGAGGCCACCGGCCGGGTCGCCACCGGCGGCCGCCTGATGCCCTTCCTGCGCGGCACCGTGCCCGAAGGCCCGGCGGTGGAGCTGGGCCAGAAGTCCACCATGGACCTGATGACCGAGGACTTTTAGCCGAGATTCCGGGTTACACAGCGGCCCCCTCGTCCCCAAGGGCTCGACCGTGCTGTTGCTGCTGACCCTGCTCTCGTGCTCCGACGACACCGTCTCCGACGTGGCTTCGTGCGACGTGGTGCTGGAGTCGCTCGAGCCCGCAGCTGCGGCACCCGGAGATTCGGTCACGCTGACCGGGGCTCCCTTCACCAGCCACTTCGACACGGCGCTGTATGTGGGCGGCGTGCGGGCGACGGTGGCCGGGGTGACACGGACGGACTGCGACACCTGTGACACCTGCCGCGCGGAACAGGCCTGCAACGCCTGCGAGGATTGCGACGACTGCGACGTGGCCTGCCGCGTCGCCTGTGTCGAGACCCTGGACTTCACGGTGCCCGAAGCCCCTGCTGGGGAGCAGCACCTGTTGCTCTACAACGCCCACGGCAGCTCGAACACCCTGATCTTCGACGTGACGGCCGAGCCCGACACCGGCACCGTGCCGAGCGACTCGGGCACCGTGCCGAGCGACTCGGGCACCGCCCCAAGCGACTCGGGTACGACGGGCACCGGCTCCGACTCCGGGCGCTGAGCGGTTCGGCCCTTAGCAAGGGCCGCTCCCGACCCACCTGCGGATCCCACGCGTCAAGGCCCTGTCCAGGGGTCTCGCTCGGCCCCAGGCCCAGGTTGCTGGCACGCCCACAACGGTGTAATCACCCCCTTCCTCGCACTCCCTCACCCATGGGAGCGCACCCTCCATCCAAGGCATCGGCATGACCCTGCTCGCCACACTCGTTGCGCTCTCCGGCCCCGCCCAAGCAGGCGGCGTCGGCGTCGTCGGCCTGGCCGCGACCCACACCGAGAAGGTCTACTTCTACGACAGCGAGTCGAACCAGTACAGCGACATGCAGCTGCGGCCGACCACCGGCTTCGGACTCGAGGCCCTGCTCGGCGACCGCGACGACCGCCTGATCGGCCTGATGAAGGTCTACTACTTCACGGACTTCCAGGCGACGGAGTCCAGCGTCGACACCGGCAACATCGAGGGCGACCTCACGATCCCCCTGGATCCCGACTTCAAGTACCGGTCCGTCGGCGTGTTCACCGCGGGGCTGCAGTGGGGACTGTGGGGCGACCCGACCGGCCTGCAGATCAACCTGCTCACGTCGTTGGGCACCGCCGCCATCACGCCGGACTCCACCGAGTTCCTGCTGATCGAGGTCGGGCCCGGCATCCACTACGTGCTGAACAAGAAGTACGTCGTGCACGCCGAGGCGGTCTACCACCTGCGCTACCGCAAGAACGTCAGCCACGGTGGCGGCGTGAACGTGGGCGTGCGCTACTACTTCGACTAGCCGTTGCCCCGACTCCTGGGCGTGCTCGCGGCCGTGGCCCTGACAAGCTGCGAATTCCACCCGGCCACCTTTACCTGGTACGACCAGCTGGAGACCGGAGGGCCCTGCTACGCGGTCGACCTGACCGACGGGCTGAGCGAGGAGTCCACCCAGGAGCTCCACGACACCTTCACCTGCCTGAACGACAGCGGGAACCTGGATCCCCTGCTGGAGCTCGAGGCCGTGATGGACACCCGCACGCGGACCAGCACCTTTGCGGGCATCGAGCTGGCCGTGGTGATCAACGATCTGCCGGCCGCCGGCATCGACCCCTTTGCCATCGCCGGCGACATCGTCGACTGGATGGAGGACCCGGACGGTCGGGACGCGGTCGACGCTTTCTGGGAGGCCGTGGTCGAGCTGATGTACGGGGTGCCCCACGCCACCCTGTCCACCGACGGCTACCCGCTCAACACCGGCGCCGCCCTGGACCAGGGGCTCATTCGACCGCTACTGCCGGCGATGCGGGCGGGTGCGGCTGCGGTGCTCGACGACGACCTGCGGGCCCTGGAGCTCACGTCGGCGATGCTGGACAGCGAGCTCACCTTGTCCCTGCTCCACACCACGGCGGCGTGGGCAGAAGAACCGTCGCTGGAGAGCCTGGTCGCCGACGTGCCACGCAAGCTGGGCGCGGCCATCGACGCCAGCCGCAGCCCGGCCAACGACCGCTGGTCCCAGGCCTCTGGCGACAGCCTTCGGGATCTGGTCCAGGCTCTGCTGATCGACGTCGAAGACGACGGCCGCATCGTGTTCGCCCACCTGGAGGACCCGCTGCGAGAGCTGGTCGACGACGACCGGCTGCGGGACGACCTGGAGCAGACCCTGGGCGACCTGCACGCCGGTGGTGCGCTCCAGGCCTACCCCGTGGAGCTGATGCACCTGATCGGTGTCGGCGCCGGCGGGGGTGCGTTGGGCGCGGGCGACGACAGCGCCTTTGCGGCGCTCATCCGGCTGCTGCACAGCGGGGACCGCCCGGTCCGCTGCTCCCTGAACGTGCTGGGCTGGGACATCGGGCTCTTGGAGCTCGACAACCTGTCCGCCGACATGCTCAAGGTCTTCGCCGAGCTGGACCCCGACCAGGCGGTCGACACCGTGGACCTGCTGGGCGGGGCCCTGAACCTGGAGATCCTGGGCTTCGAGCTCACGGACTACGTGCTGGACCAGGTCGCGAGCGGCGGCCTGTGCACGGATCGGGACACCGGCGACGTGGTCATCGACAGCCAGTACGTGTCCGACCTGGACGCCCTGGATCGACTCAACGACCCTGCCGCTGGCCAGGCCCTGCGCACGTCGGTCCACCTGCTCGCGGCAGTCCACGACGCCCAGCAGACGCGCATCCCAGCACTGACCACCCTGCTCAGTGGCCTGTGGGTGCACGACCTGGCGCCGCCCCTCGAGGAAGTCCTGCGGGACCTGGGTGACTCTGCCCTGCTGACCACGGCCCTGGACTTCATCCCGGCGCTGCGGGCCCCCCAGGACTACGCCGACGACCACGACTACCCCGACGGCGTGGAGCCGCTGACCTTCGAGGACGAGTGGGCGGTGCTGCGCGCGGCCCTGGCGCCCCAGGACTCGGGCAAGAGCGCCATCGAAGAGCTGGCTCGCCCCTTCGCCGCGGTGGCCGCGGAGCCCGAGACCTGGGACGCCCTGGGCAACCTGGCGATCATGCTCCAGGACCCGGCCCAGCACCTGAACAGCCCGGGGTCCATCCTGCTGCCCCTGCTCGACCTGGACCCGGACCTGGCCCTGACCCGGGCCCTTGGCGGGGTGATCCTCGCGCCGCCGGCTGGCGGGCCCCTGCTCCGCATCGCCGAACACCAGGAATTCGTCGACGCCCTGGGCCGAGCCGACGCCGACCAGGAAGGCCCGCTGCCCTTTGTGGCCAGGCTGGTCACCGGCGGCACCCTGGAGACCCTGTTGCGCATGATCGATCGGGCGCTGATCGCGCTATAGCAGGCTCAGGAGGGATCCCGCCCATGCCCGCCGACCGCCAGTACGCCCAGCTCCCCCGCCCCGCTGTGGGCGTGACCCATCGCTACGGCGACAACATCCAGCTGCTCAGCCACCCCTGGGCCATGTCGCTGCTCAACCGCCTGTCCCGGGCAGAGACGCGCCAGCCCGAGGTCGACCTGTTGTGCGGCGCCCTGTACGACTGGCTCTTCACCCACGTGGCCAGCCGCGAGCTGCTGACCGGCACCACCCGCAACGAGACCCGCATGGCCGAGTTCACCCCCGCTGGGGTCTACGCGGGCGAGGCCATCGATCCCGACCAGTCGGCGGTGGTGGTCGACGTGGCTCGGGCTGGGATCCTGCCGTCGGCCCGGTTCTTCCGAGGGCTCAACCTGCTGCTGGACCCGGACCGGGTCCGCCAGGACCACATCTTCATGAACCGCGAGACCGACGCCGCCGGCACGGTCACTGGCGTCAACCTGTCGGGCAGCAAGATCGGGGGCCCGATCGACGACGCGACCATCTTCCTCCCGGACCCGATGGCCGCGACCGGGTCCTCGATCAGTCGGGTGTTCCGGCTCTACAGAGACGACCTGGGTGGGGACCCCAGGCGGGTCGTGGCGGTTCACCTGATCGTCACGCCGGAGTACCTGCGTCGCATTACCTCGGACTTCCCAAAGGTGCGCGTCTACGCCATCCGCCTGGACCGCGGCCTCTCCGATCCAGCCGTGCTCGACACGGTGCCCGGAGAGCGCTGGGAGGACGAGGTGGGGCTAAACGAACACCAGTACATCGTGCCCGGCGCCGGTGGCCTCGGAGAGGTCCTGAACAACGCCTGGGTCTGATCAGGAGCCCGGGCCATGAAGACCCCTCGCATCGACCCCCTCATCGACACCGAGGCCCTCCAGGCACGCGTCACCGAGCTCGGCGCGGGCATCCGCGAGGAGTACGGCGACGACCCCATCACCTGCATCGGGGTGCTCAAGGGCAGCTTCATGTTCATGGCCGACCTGGTGCGAGCCATCGGTGGCAACGTGCGCTGCGAGTTCCTGGGCGTGGCCAGCTACCACGGCGGCACCCGCAGCACCGGCGTGGTCCGGATCACCCACGACCTGCGCCAGTCCATCGAAGGCCAGCACTGCCTGCTGATCGAGGACATCGTCGATACGGGCCTGACCATGGACTACCTGTTGCGGATGCTCCAGGTCCGGGCGCCCCGCTCGCTCAAGGTCGTGTCCCTGCTCGACAAGCCGTCGAACCGGGAGGTCGAAGTGCCGGTGGACTTTGTCGGGTTCACCATCCCAGATGAGTTCGTGGTCGGGTACGGTCTTGATCTGGGGGAGCTCTACCGCAATCTGCCCTACATCGGGGTCTACCACCCATGATGCGCGTCTCGACCGACCAGGCCCCCGGGGCCGTCGCCGACTACAGCCAAGCCACCGTGCACGCCGGCACCGTCTACTGTGCCGGCCAGATCGGCTTCATGCCCGACGGCGACGGCGGCTGGGAGCTGGCCCCCACCTTTGAGTCCCAGGCCCGCTACGCCCTGGAGAACCTGCGCTCGGTGCTTCGCGCCGCGGGCACGGACTTCGATCGGGTGCTCAAGGTCGGCGTCTTCCTGACCTCGATGGAACAGTACACCGCGTTCAACGCGATCTACCGCGCCTTCCTGGAGACCGTGTGGCGCGACGCGCTGGGCGACGGCGCGTTCGAGCAGCGGGACGAGCACGGCCAGGTGACCGGCACCCTGTCGCTCAAGGAGCTCGAAGGCGTCATCCAGCCGGCGCGGGCTGCGGTGGCGGTGTCCGAGCTGCCGATGGGTGCGCTGGTCGAGGTCGACTGCATCGCGGCCCGCTAGTGCTAGTGCTACGCCGCCTGAGCTTCAGCCGCCGTGGCGCTGCACCAGCCGCGTCAGCATCGCCGCGACACGCTCTGCCTTCCGGATGAAGGTCCAGGCTTCCTCGGTGTCGACCAGCCCCATCACGGCAAGGCACT
>Ga0209992_10001587_pt1 | contig 23244 bp, 21 predicted proteins | sample 2SBtaG_2_FD_182564 | JGI IMG/M metagenome (GOLD analysis project Ga0209992, IMG submission 182564) | Deep subsurface microbial communities from Kolumbo volcano to uncover new lineages of life (NeLLi) - 2SBTROV12_ACTIVE470 metaG (SPAdes)... | ecosystem: Environmental > Aquatic > Marine >... | reverse complement strand
GTCGCTGCGGTAGCGTGAACTCGAGAATCTGAGCGTTGCTGGTTTCTCCGCATCGCAAGCGATGCTACGCGGCCTGGCTGCGCCCTTCGGGCATCGCCGCCTTGTCGATTTCACGCCTCACGGCCCGACTGCGTCGCTGCGGTAGCGTGAACTCGAGAATCTGAGCGTTGCTGGTTTCTCCGCATCGCAAGCGATGCTACGCGGCCTGGCTGCGCCCTTCGGGCATCGCCGCCTTGTCGATTTCACGCCTCACGGCCCGGCTGCTTGGCTGCGTTAGGCCAGCTCTCGCGTGATTCGGATCGGTGCCTGATCGCCCCGATCGATCGTGGCGGCGGGTCATCTCCCTTGCCGCTCTTTGGGCCCATCGGTCATTATCGCCGCACGCGAGACCTGTCTTCTCGCCAGAGCCGTGTGTTCGGAGGCCCCATGCCCGGTATTCAGCCCGCGCTTCTCAAGCAGCTCACCAAACTCAAGTTCAAGTCGCACGCGATCATCTTGCCGACCAAATGGAAGCAGCCCATCGGCAATCCCAAGGGCAAGATGTACGTCGACTCGTTCAAGCTGCACGAGCTGGTGCGGCCGTTCTCGCAGGCCTGGTTGTTCCTCCCGGCGACGCCCAACAAGTACCACGTGGACACGGCCAAGAAGCTGCACGGTCAGTTCGACAAGTATATCGACGGCATCTCGGACGCGATCTGCGGCGGCATCGACAAGTGGCGGATGCAGGCCAAGTTTTCCAACCTCAAGGTGATGTCGGTGAGCGCGATCGGCGCGCCCGGTTGCCTCAAGGGGCCCAAGCTCAAGAGCCTGATCATGATGCAGGCGCCCAAGAGCAAGAAGAACGAGAAGAAATACTCCGACGCCATCGCCAAGCACATCTCCGAGGCGTGGGATAAGTGGCAGGGTAAGGTGACGGTGCCCGGTCTGCCCTGGTACCCGGCGTTTGCTGCTTTCCCTGGACCGATGGCGCCGCCCATGCCGAACGTGCCGATGCCCTTGCTGCTGTGTCCGTCGGCGATGATGTCCGAGATGACGCCGACGAAGCTCAAAGACGGCATGGTCAAGAAGCTGAACAAGAAGAAGTGGTATCACCACAAAGAGCTCTTCGACAGCATCGGTACGGCGCTGTCTGTCTGCTTCTTGTTGTGGCTGCTCAGCCAGCAGGTGATGAACGTGCTCGGCAAGGGGCCCATCCCGTCATTTGCGCCGCCGTACGTGCCGGTTGGGCCCGTTGTTGGCGGCGACAATATCGCGATCCCCGGCCACCTCTCGGCCTGATCCCAGCCCGCCCCAGCCCGCTCCCATCGATCGCCAGATCCGCGTGGATCTGGTATGCATCCGCCTGCTTTTTGGGAGGCGCCCCATGATGTGTAGTCGCTCCTTCACGCTTGGTCTCGTGGCCTGTCTATGCGCGCTCGCTGTCGGCTGTGGTGGCGATGAGGCCCCCGAGCCGGTCGACTCCTTCTGCACCGAAGGCACCAAGACATGCGCGGGCAATTACCTCGCGACCTGCATCGACGGCGGCAAGGCATTCAAGCTGAGCTTTTGCGGCGAGTCCCGGTTCTGCAGCACCAAGTCGGGCGCCGCGCAATGCAAGTCCACCGCCTGCGAAAAAGGCGCTTTGTCGTGCGACGGCAAGAAGGTCGTCGAGTGCCCGGCCGACGGTTCCACCCCCGCGAGCCCGCTCAAGACCTGCGGGGCTGGCGACAAATGCCTCGGCGGTTCGTGCGTGCCCGAAAAGTGCACCGATGGCGATATGCGCTGCGGCTGGCGTCGGGTGCTCGCGTGCAAAGGCGGCGCGTGGAAGGTCACCAAGTGCAGCGGCAAAGACATCTGTTCGGCCAACAAGTGCGTGCCCCGCAGTTGCACTCCGGCCAAGGCACAATGCAAGAGCGAATCCGAAGCGCAGGTCTGCAACGTGACCGGCAGCGGTTGGAACACCAGCTCCTGCAAAGCGGGTGACAAGTGCTACGACGGCATTTGCCATCGCGAGGTCAAGGGCGGCTCAGCAGGCGGAACGGTCGCTGACGGCGGCGGCGGAAAGCAGGACGCAGGCAGCAGCGGAAAGGTCGACGTGCCCGGCTTCCTCGATGTCGGCAAGAAGGAAACCAGCTTCGAAGAGCCCGACGAGTTCAGCGTCATTATCCACGAAACACCCAACCCGCCGTCGAGCATCATCCCCAAGGAGTTTACGATCCTGTCGGCGCAATTCCTCGACCAGGAGAAGACGGTCCAGATCAGCGCCGACGAGGGCCTGTTCAAGCTGGAGATCCACGTCGGCAAGCTCGAAGAATTCCAAACCGGCACGTTTACCGCGGTTGGCGGGGAGGCCGAGGACTCGACGCTGCTGATGAACGACGGAACGACCGACCAGAGCCAGGTGCAGTGGAAATACCAGTCGACCGACTACTCGATCACGATCACGGATTTCGAGGGCGTTGACGGACGCATCAAGGGCAAGTTCAGCGCCGAGATGGGCGACGCGACCAAGCAGGGCGCCAAGATCTACCTCGTCGACGGCAAGTTCAACATCAAGCGCAGTCAGTAGCGGACGTGGGCGAGACGGTCTACATCCAGCGGGACGCGCTCAGCACCCGGGTGGTGCTGACTCGCGATGACGTGCCGATCGAGCTGCGCGTCGAGACAACGCGTGGTCGCAGCCTGTCGGGCAATGTCTATCGGGGACGTGTCGAGCGCATCGTGACCGCGATGAATGCGGCGTTCGTGGATATCGGCCTTGAGCGGATGGGCTTGCTCCATGCCCGTGATGTGTGGCTGCAGACACTGCAGCGGCCCCGACCCGATTACAGCGGTGATGAAGGGGGGCGTGATGTTCCCGGTGCCCCGCCCGCGCGCGCAAGGCGTTCGATAGACGCGATGCTCGAGGCCGGCCAGGAGATCTTGGTGCAGGTGACCCGTGAGCCGGTCGCCAAGAAAGGGCCGCGCGTGACCATGTTCGTGACGCTCCCGGGGCGAAACCTGCTGTTTCTCGCGCGCGAGTCGCACGTCGGCGTGTCCAAGCGCATCGATCAACCCAAGGAGAGACGGCGGCTTCGCAACTTCGTCTCGCGGCTGCTACCCGAAGAAAACGGCGCGATTGTGCGCACGGTCGGGGAAAATGCGTCGGAGGCTGAGCTGGCCAATGACGTCGCGTTTCTGCGCGGCCAATGGAGCGATGTCCAGGCCCGCGACGCTTGCACCAGCGCACCGAGCTTCCTGTTCAGCGACCAGGATCTCGTGTTGCGTTCATTGCGCGACCTGGTCGGGCCGGCGACCGAGGAGATCTGGCTGGATAACGCGGCCGAATCGCAGCGCATCGAGGCGCTGGTCAAGGTCGTGCATCCGGAAGCGCGCGCGGTCATACGCGTCCATGACGGCAAACAGACGTTGTTCGCGAGCCGCGGGCTGGACGCCGCGATGATGGCCGCCGTGAAGCCCCGGGTGAGCTTGCCCGGTGGCGGCGACGTGGTGATCGAACGGACCGAGGCGATGACGGTTGTCGACGTCAACGCGGGTCGACGGCTCGGCGAAGGTAAGCTCGAGGACACGACGTTACGCCTCAACCTGGCCGCCTGCAGAGAGATCGCCAGGCAGCTGCGGTTGCGCAATATCGGCGGGCTGGTCGCGATCGACTTCGTGGACATGCGCGGGGCCGATGACCGCCGCATGGTGGAGGCTGTCTTCGAGGCGGAGCTCGGCGGTGACGGATCGCGCGTGCGGCTGAATCGAATCAACAGCTTTGGCGTGATGATGCTGACTCGAAAACGGGAGCGCGAGAGCATTTACGAACGGCTGACAGAGCCCTGTTCGACCTGCGGCGGCGACGGTCATGTGCGCTCGGCCGGGCACCTGGCGATCGATGCGCTGACCCGGCTGCGTAGAGGACTGTTGAACCTTACCGGCGGCGCCACCAGCGTCACCGTTGTTGTGCCCGCGCGCGTGGCGGCGGCGTTGACCGGGCAGCTGACCGATGCCGTGTCGGACCTTGAACGGACCGCCGGCGTGCAGATCGTCGTGCAGGGAGACCCGAGCGCCGATGACGGCCTGTGCGACGTGAAGATCAGCACGGAGCCCAAGTGATGGACGACAGGTTCCTGGCGCTGGACAGGTTCGCGCAGCGTTCCTTCCTCGGGGGCCTGGTCCGGAGCCGTCGGCGTCTTGCTGATCCCGGATCTGTCGTCGATTCGCTGGCATTTGAGACCCGCAAAGCGTGGGCCGACCACCTCGGTATTTCGGCCGAAGATCTTCTGCTGTGCGCCGGGGCCAGCGACGCCGTATCCCTGCTGTGCCGCGCTGTGCTGGCTCCAAACGATGTCGCTGTTGTCGCCGAACCGACACCCGTCCAGGTCCCCGCCGCTGTCCTTTCAGCAGGCGCCCGCTACGTGGATGTCGGGCGGCGTCAAGACGGTACAATCGACACCGAAGCTGCGGCGCGTGCGGCGCATGAACACGACGACGCGATCGCTTGGGCTGGTGGTTTGATCGGCGGCGACGACGTTGCGGCGCTGGCCGACGCCGCACAGTGGCGATGTCTATTTGCCGACGCTTCGGCCGCCATCGCGCTCGGTGGTGATGTACGTGCCCTGGGTCAAGGTGCTCATGCCGTCGTCATCGCGTTGTCCGATCCCGACGCCGACGCCACGCCCGTTCTTCACGCGGTCGCGACATGTCCGGGGCTCGGTGGTGGCCTCCAAGCCGTACTGGGCCCCGCCGTCCTCCCGCTGCCGATCTACGAACGGGCGCTCGCCACCATAGAAAGACTGGAAGCCGAGCCCGAAGCGTCTGCTCGATTCGCGCAACAACTTGCCGACATCGCCGAACGGATCCGCGCGAAAACGCCACAACTACCCGGGATCGTCGACCTCGGTCGCACTGGACGGACCCTGGCGTTTGCATGCCTGGCGTCCAACGCCGAAGAGGTGGCCCAGGCTTGGCAACAGGCAGGATTTCGCGCGACAGCGTACGGCGGCCACCCGATGCGCGACCTGGTCGTCTTCGATCTCGCGGCCATCGCGTCCGCCATCGATTCGACTCAGTTCTTGACCAGGTGACAGGCGACGAATCTGTCCGCCGACGCGCGCAGCTGTGGACGCTCGTTTCGACAACGCTGTTCCGCCAACGGGCACCTGGGATGAAACGCACATCCGGGCGGCGGATCGAGCGGGCTTGGCGGCTCACCGGGGATGATCTTCTTGCTCCGGTCGGACGACGACGCCGCGCCTGGCACGCTGGCAACCAGCGCGTCCGTGTACGGATGTAGCGGCCTGTCGAGGATCTCCGCCGCGGGCCCTTGCTCGACGATGCGACCGAGGTACATGACGGCGACCCGGTCGCACAGGTGCGCGACGGCGTGCAGATCGTGGGCGATGAACAGGTAGCTGAGGCCATCTTCGTCACGCAGATCTCCGAAAAGATTGAGCAGCTGCGCGCCCACCGAGACGTCGAGCGCGGAGATCGGTTCATCGAGGACGAGCAACGCAGGCTCGCAGGCCATGGCGCGGGCGACGGCGATGCGCTGCAGTTGACCTCCCGAAAAGGCGTGAGGATAACGGTCCAGGGCGGATGCAGGGATGCTGACCCGCTCTGCGAGGCGGTTGACGATGGCCCGATGATCGGCGGCGATCTTGTGAACGACGAGCGGTTCGCGGAGGCTCTGCGCGACTGTCATCCGTGGGTTGAGCGACGCGCGCGGATCCTGGAAAACCGGCTGCATGCGGCGGCGCACATCGCGAAGCGCGCGCTCTTTGCTTGCGGTGATGTCACGGCCGTCGAACGCCACCGCGCCGGCATGGATGTCCACGAGCCGCAACATGGCTTTGCCGGTTGTCGACTTGCCCGATCCTGACTCCCCGACCAGTCCGAGCGCTTCGCCGCGTTCGATTGCGAGGGAAACACCGTCCACGGCCACGAGCCGCCGGCCGCCAACCCGGAAGTGAACGGAAACGTTGGACAGTTGCACGAGGGGACGCGTCATGGTCGGCGAACCTGCGCCGGATTTGCAGCCGCTGGTGCAGCCTCGAGGGCACACCGCGTCGTCCCACCGTGTTTCGCAGCCCGAAGGTGCAGGGAACCGACACGACACGAGTCCAACGCGTCGTGACAGCGCGGTGCGAACGCACATCCATCCGCAAGCTCGTGGGGTTCGGGCACGGTACCGGCGATGGTGGTCAGCCTCTCTCCGCGTCGCTGCGCGGCCGGTCGGCTGGCGAGGAGCGCCCGGGTGTAGGGATGCGCGGCCGTGTTGAACAGGTCCTCGACGGACCCGAACTCGACGACTTCCCCGGCGTACATCACCCCGACATGACTAGCGATCTCGGCCACCACGCCAAGATCGTGGGAGATGAGCAGGATCGCCATGCCGTGGTCGCGGTTGATCGCGGCCAACAACTGCAGCACCTGGGCCTGGATGGTGACGTCGAGCGCGGTGGTTGGCTCGTCGGCGACCAGCAGCTTCGGGCGAGCCAGCAGCGCCATGGCGATCATGACGCGCTGACGCATGCCGCCCGACAATTCGTGGGGGTAGCTGCGCAGTCGAGCCTGCGGTTCGGCGATTCCAACATCGGCCAGCGCGCGCGCCATCTCCCGTGCCGCGACCGCATTGTCACGTTCATCGAACGCTTCCCGCAGCTGGGTTCCGATGCGCAAATAGGGATTCAGCGCGCTCATCGGATCCTGGAAGACCATCGACGCAACGCCGCGCCGCCGGGCTCGCCGTGACACGTCCAGCAGGTCGCGGCCATCAAGTCGCAAAGCTGCCCCGGTGACTGCCGCCCCGTCGGGAAGCAGCCCCATCACGGCCCGCGCCACCATCGTTTTACCGCTGCCGCTTTCCCCGACCAGGCCAACGATTTGGCCCGGCTGGATGCGCAAAGTCGCGCCGCGAACCACGGCCACCCGGCGCTTGACCGGGCCGAGCTCGACACGGACGCAATCTGCGTTCAGCAGCGGTGGTGGCTGCAGGCTCACGGCGCTGGCGGCGGTCCGCCGACATGGGGCGGGACGATGCCCGGCGCCGATTCAATCGTGCCCGGGGGACGCACCGGGATCCGCAACAGGTCATGCGGAATCGGTCCCGGCGGGTTCAGCGAGGCGCGCGGATCGGTCAGACTGCCACCGAGGGATTTCAGGACCGCGTGCGGCTCCACCACCTGTGGATCGACGATCGGTGGCGGCTGGGGCGTTGGTGCCTCCGCCTCGGGCAGGGCGGCGACACGTACGGCTTCGAAGCGCCGGCGCCTCTGCTTGCAGACCGCCCGTGTCGAACCTGTCCCACAACGATCGCGCAACATGTCCACGGTCCCGATGGCGTCGACCCATGGTGTGTTGGCCGCGAAAGCCGCCGTGATTGTGCGCACCGTTGGGTAGACGCGCCCGATGCGGTCCGCCCAACGCGTCACAGCGGTCTTTCGATCCCCGTGCAGACGTGCGCGCTGATCGTCGCCCGCCTTGTCAGAACGCCGCAACACCGCCTCGCTGCCGTCATCGCGCACGTTGAGGTCGATGGCGACCACATGTTCGGGCAGCCCCCTGGCGTCCGGGGCCCGTGCGTGACGCCCCGGCTCTTCGCCAGACACCGTCTGGGCGGCGGCGATCACCACCCCGCCCTGGCCGTTGACGCCGGCGAGCACCGGTCGCGCACCCGCGCTCCGTAACGCAGCTATGGCTTGTCCAAGTGCCGATACAGTGATGCGCCGATCTGCGATGACAGCGACCGCCCGGTCCTTCAAGACGCGCGCGGCCTTGGCGACCGAGCGAATCTGCATGGCGCCGTCAACAGCCTCGAGCTCGCCCGGTTCGATGTCGATCCGCACGTCAGCCACCGGTCCAGTCGCATCCGACGGGCCGCAGGGACGCCCAGCCTTGAGACAGCGCGTCTTCGCGACGACCTTGCCACCGAGCCGCACGGACTTGCGCCCGATGAAGAGCGCCGCAAATGGCTTGCTACCAAACACATCGACAACCGCCTCGCTGTGGCTGCGCGGCGAATCCAGCGCGTGGTCCTTTTGCAGTCGATCCGCTGCGGCGAGCTCGGGTTGGGGCGAGGCCTTATTGGCGGCCTGTTCTTTCGCCGGACCTTCGGCGGACTGTTCTTGGGCGGCCTGGGGAGCCGTCTCTTTCTTGCCGCAGGCGATCATCGATGTTGATATAACAACTCCGATGACAATATATTGACGCGTTGAGCTACGCAGCATGGCCGCGCTCCTGTCGATTCGCTTGTGCCCGACTGCTTGCGAGGGCGATGGCAACGGCCCGGCTCACAGCGTGACGGGCGCTTGTCGCGTCGGCGATCCCACGCCCCGCGATTTCGTAGGCCGTCCCATGATCGGGCGACATGCGCGGCACCGGCAGCCCGCACGTAAAATTGATCGCGTCGCGGGCGTGCACGGTCTTGAGCGGACCAAGCCCCTGGTCGTGATACATGCACACCACGACGTCCCACGCTCCCGCCAACGCGTCGCCGAACACGGCGTCGGCCGAGATCGGTCCGGATGCATCGACGCCGGCCTCTCGCAGTGCGGCGACTGCGGGGGCGATGATCCGGGCCTCTTCATCACCGACACGCCCACCCTCACCGGCATGGGGGTTGAGCCCACAAACGGCGATTCGCGGCGCCGCGATCCCGAAATGAGCCTGCAGGTCATCGTTTGCCGCGGTCGTGGTCGAGACGATCATCGGAGTGGTTAGCGTCGCCGCGACATCGGCGATCGCGATATGGGTGGTGACCGGCACCACGCGCAGCTTCGGCCCCGCGAGCATCATCGCAAAAGCATCGGCGCCGTGGCGTCCTGCGACGTATTCGGTCTGTCCGGGCGGACGCTCAACTTCACCGTCGAAGATGCCCTTGGGTACCGGCCCGGTTACGATCGCGTGCACTTGTGCGCCGACAGCGAGGTCAACCAGGCCTTTGAGCGCCGCGAAAGCTCGGGCTCTTGAACGTTGCGTGGACTGACCAGCGGCCACCAGCGGCTCTTCGGGACCATCGTCGGCCTCGACGACGCGCACGCCAACGCCCCGATGTCGGTCGGCAACCTGCTCGCTTGCCCATTGTCCCAGGCCTCGACCAACGACGATGATCACGTCGCAGTCAGCCCGCACGGCCTCGTCCAACGCCGCCAGCATCACTTCGGGGCCGATCGAGGACTCCTCGCCGAGGGTCAATCCGATCGTGGGGCGCGCGAGGCGGCCGGTCGACAGTGGCACGTTCACACGCGCTCCCTGGGGGGTGGATGGTGGCGTCGCCCGTCGGGCTTCAGGCCAGCGAATACGCTTTCTTGCCCGGCCTTGCGGCGATGCTAGCATGTCCGGCGACGGTGTGGAGCCATGCAAGCCCGCTCTCGCCAATGTTGTGGAGGCCCTTGATGCACACATCCTTTGCCGCTCGCGTGCGCATGGTGCTTGTCAGTCTCCTCGCTGCGACGCTGCTCGCCGGATGCTTCCCCGGCCAATTCCCGATCCCGCCGGATCGCTCCGCTCCGCCCAAACCCGCCAAGAAGGCCACCGGTTCAAACGGTCCGTACTTCCATGGTGGCCAAGCGCCGCTCATCAATGACGCGGTCGACTGATCGCGCTGCTGCCGGCCTCGAGTTGATCCTCGCCCCGGACCTCGATCCGGCCGTCGCCGAGATCTGTGTTCATGAGCGCCACGCGATGGGGCACGCCCTGTCGCGCTGGGGCCGATTCCTCCGGCCGGTCACCGTTCGCACCACCGAAGACCGCAGCGCGCTGCGTCATGCCGCCAAGGCCACATCGGCTGTGCTGCTGTGCGGGCTGGCAGACCTGGATTCCGTGACACTGCTCGCGCCTCACAGGTGGCTTTCCGCGCCCGCTCACCACGATTTGCGCGACGTCCTCGTGCACGAGCTCGCCCACGTGTTGCTCTTTCAACGCTGCACGCCCGCCGACCGGTCGACCTATGCGGTCTTACCGATGTGGATGCGCGAGGGCCAGGCGTCATTCGCCGCCGAAGGGCCGCCATCGCCCAACCTTCGCCGCACCGTGGCTGGCTATACGAACCTGGCCGCGCTCGTCGCCGCAAATGCGACCGCGCTCGCCGCCCATGGGGCCGCCTGTTACACGGTCGCGACCCTGGTGTTCGCCGGGTGGCTGGAGTGTTTTGGAGACCGCCGTCTCGCGGCGTTGTGTGGCCAAATGCGCCGCGGGCTGAGCTTCAACCAGGCGCACCAACGCGCTTGCGGCGTGGATGTCGCGTCCTTTGAAGCGTCGTGGGTGGCGTCTGTGATCGCTGAGTCGAAGACCCGCTGAAGACGGCTTCGTCCCTGTTGCCCTATCGGTCGGGCTGACCAGGACCGCGGGCTACGGGCCCTTGAGGATCTCGGCCTCTTTGTCGGAGGCGATGTCATCGACCCCCTTGGTGGCCTTGTCGACCAGGTCTTGCAGGCTCTTCTTGGCGCGGCGGATGTCGTCTTCAGACATGTCGTCGATCGCGTCCAACATATCGAGGGCGTCACGGCGACCGTTGCGGCACGAGACCTTCGCGGCTTCGGCTTCACGGCGCAGGATCTTGGTCAGCTCCTTGCGTCGTTCACGGGTGAGCGCCGGAATCGGAACGAGCACCGCGTCGCCGCGGTTGTTGGGCGTAATACCGAGGTCGGACGTCATGATCGCTTTTTCGATCGCCGCGGTCATGTTCCGTTCCCACGGCTTCACAGCGAGCAGTCGGGGGTCCACCACCTGGATCGATGCGACCTGTGACAGCGGCGTCGAGCTGCCGTAGTAGTCCACGCGAATCGAGTCGAGGATGGCCGGATTGGCGCGCCCGGTTCGCAGCTTGGCGGCCTCGCGCCGGAACGCTTCGATCGCTTTGTCGAAGTGGTCTTGGGCTTCGGCCAGGGTCTCGTCGATCATGGGGTCCTCCAGCGATCAGCCTTCCGCAGTCACCACGGTGCCGACATCTTCGCCGCGCACGACGCGGACGATGTTGCCGGGTTTGTTCAGGTTGAAGACCACGATGGGCAAATCCGTGTCCATGCACAAGGACAATGCGGTCGCGTCCATCACTTTGAGCCGGCGGCTGAGCGCTTCGTGCTGGGTGACACGCGGCAGGAGCTCGGCGGTTGCGTCCAGGTTTGGATCGGCCGTGTAGACGCCGTCGACCTTGGTGGCCTTGAGGATCACGTCCGCGTTGATTTCGTTTGCGCGCAACGCGGCGGCTGTGTCGGTCGTGAAATAGGGGTTGCCGGTGCCGCCGCCAAAGATGAGCACGCGGCGTTTTTCCAGGTGGCGCATGGCGCGACGACGAATGTAGGGCTCGGCGATTTGCCGCATCGTGATCGCGCTGATGACGCGGGTGTCGACTTCGATGTTCTCAAGGGCGTCCTGGATCGCGAGGGCGTTCATGACCGTCGCGAGCATGCCCATGTAATCGGCGCTTGCGCGGTCCATGCCACCGGCGGCGCCGGCCATTCCGCGGAAGATATTGCCGCCACCGACAACCACCGCGAGCTCGACCCCGAGCTCCACGACGGCCTTCATTTCGGCTGCGATGCGCGAGAGCGTGTCGACGTCGATTCCGTACCCGCTCTCACCAGCGAGCGCTTCACCGCTGAGCTTGAGCAGCACTCGGCCGAACTTCGCCATGGAGACTCCCGCGGACCGACGGAGGGAAACGGCCCGCGGGTGTGTACAACAGAGCCGCCGAGGCAGCAACCGCGGGAATGCGGCGTGCCTCGGCGGCTCAGCGTTGTATCGACCGCGCCGAAGCACGTTGTTGGGCAGCTTTCGCTACGCCTGCGCAGCCATGGCGGCGACTTCTTCGACGAAGTTGTCGACCTTCTTCTCGATGCCTTCGCCGAGCTCGAAGCGCACGAAGCGGCGAACGACGAGGCGCTCGCCGATCTTGGCGATCTTCTCGTTGAGGACGTCGCGCACGGGGCGGTTCTTGTCGTCCTTCACGAACGGCTGGTCGAGCAGGCAGACGTCCTTGTACCAGGCCTTCAGCTTGCCTTCCGCGATGCGCGGGATGATGTGCTCGGGCTTGCCCATTTCGCGGACCTGCGCCTCGAAGATGTCCTTCTGCTTGGCCGAAACCGCCTCGGGGATCTCGTCGGCGTGCACGTACTGCGGCGACATCGCGGCGACCTGCATGCACAGGTCTTTGACGAACTGCTGGAAGTCCTCGTTGCGACCCACGAAGTCGGTCTCGGCGTTGACTTCCATCAGCACACCGGTGCGGCCGTCGTGGTGGACGTACGCGTCGACGCGGCCCTCGGCGGCGGTGCGGCCGGCCTTCTTGCTGGCGGCGGCGAGCGCGTGCTTCTGCAGCCATTCGACGGCGTCATCGTGGTTGCCTTCGGTTTCCTTGAGCGCCTTCTTGCACTGGCCCATGGGGGCGCCGGTCTGGTCGCGCAGGGCCTTTACCATCGGTGCTGTAATCGCTGCCATTTTCCTCTCCTGGCGCGCGTCGCTGCGCGCGTGGCGGGATGTAAGGGGTATGCCGCCGGATGCATCATCCGGTCGGGGTATTTCGTGCGGGCGGTCTTCGGCTTGCCCGGTGGACCTGACCTAGACGGCGGCCGGGGCCTGCTCGCCGCCTTCGTCTTCCGCCTTGCGCTTGCTGCGCGGCTTGCGAACAACGTCGACGTCGGTAGCGGCGGTGCCGGCGACACCTTCGAAATCGCGGGCGAACGCGTCGCGGCCCATCTGCGAACCGGCGATGCAAGCGTCGGCGGCACCGGCGGCGAACAGACGGATGCTGCGCATCGCGTCGTCATTGGCCGGCACGGGGTAGTCGACGAGGTCCGGGTCGCTGTTGGTGTCGATGACGCCGATGACCGGAATCTTCAGACGGCGCGCTTCGGCGATGGCGATGTGCTCCTGGCGGGGATCGATGACGAACATCGCGCCGGGCATCTTCGGCATGTGCCGCACACCGCCGAGGTTGCGGATCAGCTTGGCGTGGGCCTTGGTGATGTACGCGACTTCTTTCTTCGGCAGACGTGCGGCCATCTCCGGCGCCAGCTTGGTCTCAAGCTCGCCCATCTTCTCGATCGAGCCGCGGATGGTCTTGAAGTTGGTCAACGTGCCGCCGAGCCAGCGGTGCGCGACGAACGGCATGTTGGCGCGCTCGGCTTCTTCACGAACGATGTCGCGGGCCTGGCGCTTGGTGGCGACGAAGAGCAGCTGCTCACCGCGGGCCGTGATGCGCGCGATGAAGTCCTGCGCTTCGCGGAAGAGGCGCGCGGTCTTGCCGAGGTTGATGATGTACACGCCCTGGCGCTGGCCGTAGATGTACGGGCGCATCTTGGGGTTCCACCGGCGGGTCTGGTGCCCGAAGTGGGCCCCGGCTTCGAGCATCTGGCGAACAGTAACGCGTTCCATGGCTTCTCCTGTCTCCGTTTTCGGTCACCCCGCTTAACCGGCTTGAAGCCAGCACGGAGTCGGCACGAGTAATGCCGCGGGGTGTGTCAACATTGATACTGCGCGGGTCGGGGCGTGGCGCCTTTATGACCGTTGCGACTTTCCCGGCGCGCTTTGCCGAATGGTCGGCAGCACGGGCAGCGGGCGGCCGCTAGTACCAGCATCATCGGCGATCTGCAAGGAAGAACTGCTTTTGCATACCGCGAAGGCTGCGCGGCGCGCTCGGTAAAATCTCCGCCACCTGGGCTCCGATCGCGAACTCGAGGTCGCCAGCCGACTCGCCGCGAATCGCTTCGATGATCGCCGCGTCACCGATTTGCGTAGCGAGCGCGTCCGCAGCCGCGAGCAACGTCGGGCTCACGTTCAGCGCTGCCGGGGACGCGCATGACCGGCATACGGGTCCACCGGTTGCCGGGGTCCAGCGCGCGCCCTCGGACGTCGGCTCACCGCAGTCGACACACGTCGTCGGATCAGCCAACGCGCCGGCAGCAGCGAGCCAGCTGATGTCGAGGGCCAGCTTGGTCCAAGGCAGGATCCTCGGTGCGTCGATGTTGATCCCGTCGACCGCCACGAGCGCGCTGCCGAGCCACGCGTGCAGGTGGGCGTCGGCGTGTTCGGGCTGCGCGGCGGCGACGGCCAGCTCGGCTGCATACGACGCGAGCGCGAGTTGCTCGTAGCTGACACCGGTCCGGAGCAACGCCGCTCGCGGCTCGAACGCCTTGAGCGACGGCATCGATCCGCGGCTTCTTCCAAGCGTCGCGGTACCCATTGCAAACGGCTGCAGGCGTCCCCCAAAGCGCTTGGATGACTTGCGCGCCGAGCGGGCGAACGTGTCGATGCGGCCCCGGTCAGGCGCCAGAAAGACGGCGATGAGGTCGGCATCCCGCAATGGCTGCAGGCGCACGATGATCGCGTCTTGGAGGGTGTCGGGTTCCGTTGTCGGCTTCAAGCGCGACCGCCCCGATCAGTTGCCCACGGCGTCGGCGGCTCGGAACCGCTCGCCTCGCTCGAGCGCAGGCATCGGTCGATGAGCCGTCGCGGGCGTGCCCGGCGCCGAAATGCCGGGGCGCTGCGCCACAGACCGAGTCTTGCGCTGCTTTTGCACCGAGAACATGAAGGCCACCAACGTCGCCGCACAGATCAGCAACAGGAAGACCTGCGCTGGCGACATGCTGCGCGCTGGCTCGCTGCGGGTCTGGAAATAGCTCGGCACATCGGCGCCGGTCGGTTCGGTCCGCGACGGGGCGATGGCGATTTGCGTCTCGTAGGTCTCGATCAACGGATCGATGGGCATCCCGAGATGTTCGGCGTACAGGCGCAGAAACCCGCGGACGTAGAACTCGGCGCCGATGGCCTCGAAGTCGTCCGCTTCCAGCCGTTCGATGGTGCGCCGCGGCATGCGGGTCTTGCGCATGATCGCTTCGATAGGCACACCCAGCGCTTCCCGCCGAGCACGGAGCTTGGCGCCCGCGGTCGTCATGCCGCTGTGGGTCCAATCGCTGTAGGCATCGTGGACCGGCTGGTCCTGCTGCCTGCGCTGCGCGTCGCTCATGCTGGTGCCGACTGTTCTCACCGGGGGGCTGCTCCTTATGTGTCAACTCGGATTGGCCGACTCCTACATGACGATCGATCAAGTTTCAAGCCGCCGATCGCACTACTGCGCTCCGATCGCGTGAGCCGTTTTCAGCCGCTGCCCCGCATTCGATCGAACAGGCCCGCGCGGCCGCTGTCCGCCGACCGGTCCAAAGCCCTCGCGGCCGTGATCAAACTCGCGCCGAATTCAAACGGATTTGCCCGCTTTCGGGCGGTGGTTAATCGAGCCTTCGGAGGCCGTCGACCGGAGACTTCTCAGCCGCCCGCCGCGCCGAAAGCCAAGCGGCCGCAAAGGTCAACAGTGTCGCCGCGCCGCCCGCGAGAACGAACGTCGATGCCTCGACGTGAACCGGCAATTCCGAGATCAAGTAGACGTGCGGATCGAGCGGATAGCCGACAGCGTCCAGCAGCAAGCAACAGAGCCCACCAAGCGCCAGGCCTACGGCCGTGCCGACAAGTCCAACGGCGAGGCCTTGGACGAGGAAGATCGAACCGACCGACCGACGCGTCGCCCCCATCGCGCGAAGGATCGAGATATCGCGGCTGCGCTCGTGCACGACGACCGCCTGCGTTCCGATCACGTTGAGGGCCGCGACGAGCACGATGATGAACGGAAAGAGGCTCATCGCGACCTTCTGCATGCGCGCGGCGTCGAAGATATTGCGGTTCATCTCCTCCCAATCGATCACCCGAAACATCGAGAGCGCGCGCGTTCTAGCTTGTCGCGCCGCGCGCACTCCCGACACCCAGTTGTCGACCATGTCCAGCGCGTGGCGCGGTTGGCGAACCTCGAGGCCGGGTACGACTTCGGATTGGATCCGCGCGATCTTGGCCTGCATCCGCTTGGCGTCGTTGAGCATCATCTCGACCGTTACCGGTTCGAGCGCCGCGCGCAGCTTGGGCACGCGTCGCCGGGCCAGGATCGGATCGTCGATACGCACGTCGATCCAATGGGCGACGTCGCCGCGGCCGAGGAAGCGTTGCGCCGCTGGGAAGTCGACGAGCGCCAGCCGCTGATCGTGATCATAGAAGCCGGTTCGCAAGATCGTCGCGACACGAAAACGCCCCGCGGCGCTCGACGACACCCCCGATCCGTTGTCCCGCAGCGGTGACACGGCGCGAACCTCGTCGCCGATCTTCACCTGCAGTTTCTTGGCGAGGCCTTCACCGAGGGCGATGGCGGGCAGCTTCGCGGCGAACGTCCGCCAGACGACGTTGCGGTCCGCGTCGATCGCCTTGGCGACCCCGGGCAGGTGCAGCTTGGTCGCCTTTCGATCCAGCGGTACGACGGCGATGGCGCCCACGGTCGGCGCGAGGTCAACGGGACCGGGCACAAGCACCACCGCGTCGCGTCCCAGGACGGCAACGGTGGTCGCACCGGTCGCGATTTCGAGCCGATGTCGCTCATCCTTCCCGCCGCCGCCGATCACCAGGTCGAACTGGCCGGGCAGCGTCTCCCACTGACCGACAACCCCGCAGCCGCGCATCGAGCGGCGCACCGTCTCGCCGCCCACCGTGTGTTCGAGGCTGATGGGCACACGCTTGGTTTTGGCATCCCCGCAGCCGCCTCGGTCGATCACCAAGAGCGCACCGAGGTCCTCCTGCGGTGGGATCACGGGCGCGGTGACCAACGTCGAGCGGCCGCCGCGCTTTTCGATGATCGCGACATGACGCGCGCCCGCCGCGCCGGAAAGCACCTCCAGGCTGGACCCGTCCGGAGCGAGATCGATGCGCGGCGCCTCTCCGTGCAGGTCGATCTGGCCCTTGATCACGACGCCCTCGGGGAGACCCGCCAAGCTCGACGCGGGAACACCGCGCACGACGGCTCCAGCACGACCATCGGCCGATGACAGCATCATGTCGTCGTACGTCGCGGGCGTGACCTGGCGGGCGAACTCAAGCTTCTTGACCCGCTCGATCACCTCGCGCCAATCCCGCAGATCCAACCCGCGCCGCATCGCGACCATGTGCGGCCACGTCGACAGGATCCGCTCCTGGAAGGCACCCTGGAAGCCTGTGTTCACGGCCAAAACCACGATCAAAGCGGCGACGCCGAGGGCGATCCCCGACACGCTCATCACCGAAATCAACGACAGGTGCGCGCTGCGCTTGGACCGCAAGAGGCGGCCGGCGACGAGCAGCTCGAATCGTTGATGACGGGGCGGGTTGCCGGGCATGCGCGGACCCTGACATGCTGCGACCGAGGGCTCAAGATGCGCACAAAGGCCATCCCGATCGCGTCGCTTCGCCTCCCGCCGTGCATTGCGGGTGGCGTCCTGATCGCTGCTTTGACCGCGCTTTGCGGCTGCGGCGACGAACCCTTGCCGTCGACAACGCCCGGTACAGCCGCAGATTCGACCGGCAGCGACCTCGCGTTCTCCGGCCGGGACACCACATCTGGCGCCGACACCGCCGACCACGCCAACGCCGACTCCGGAACAGCGCCTGTTTCCGATGCGCTTTCCGTCTCCGACTCCGGATCAGCCGCCTCGTCCGACTCAGGGTCGATCGCGTCCGACACCGCCACCTGGCAAGCGCCCGACATCAACCACGGGCCGCTGCAGGTCATCGCGACGTCGCCCAAGCACAACGCGCTCGGCGCCGATCCGCTGCTGCAGTTCGAGCTCACGTTCTCGACCGACGTGCTGGACGCAGCGATCCAGCCGTACACCGTGCTCGTGTCCGATCCGACCGGGAAAACCATCGACGGCGACTTCAAAGTCAAAGGCCCAAAGGTGAGCTTCAAGGCGACCAAAGCCGCGCCGCTCGCCAGCCGAATCGACGTCGTGGTCACCACTTTCGTGCAGGGCACCTTCGGCCAGACGATGAACGGACCGTTCAAATTCGCTTTCCACACCCGCGGCTACAAGGGCACTGCGCCGTATCTCGAGCTCGCCCGCCGCTACGCCCCCCTCGTGCGCGCGGGCGTGAAAGATAAAACAGCGTCCTGGACGGCAAGCGACGGCTTGGACTTCACCGGCCCGGGCGACAAGCCATCGCTTGGCTACAGCGTGGCGACGACACCGAGTCACACCTTCATCCACTACGTTTACCGCTGGCCCACGCGCGCCGCGGTTGCCGGCAAGCCAGGGTTTGTGCCCGATCTCGCCGGGGCCACCGTCGTTGTGACCCATCACCCCAAGCGCCGCCCGGCAGGCCTGTTCACCTGGTTCAAGACCGGCGACGACGAGCAATGGTGGGGTTGGTTGACGTCCGAAGGCGGCCTCGTTCCGCCCGGCGCCAACGCGAAGAAGGCCAATGTGCGGGCGATCCTCAAGCAAGACGCGCTGTTCGCCGAGAGCGCCGACGACGTGGGCTGCAAGGGCAAGACCGGATGCGTACCGCGGCGGGCGACGACGTTTGTGACCGGAGGCACGCATCAGAGCTGTTTGTGGTCCGACTTCGGCGACACGCTTGCCAAACAATGCGAGACCCACAAGGGCGCCAAGCTCGCAATGAAGCTGGTGCGCTACGTCCCGTTCGGCAAAGGCAGCCTGCCCGCGACGCCCAAGGCTCCGACCAAGAAGCTGGCCGACGTGCGCTACGAGCTCATCCCCGTCGACGATGTGCTCTGGCCCCGCCGCAACGATCCGAGCCTGTTCGGCACGCCGATCACCTGGATGTACAAGCCGCAGGCTGGGCGCCCGGCCGGTATGAAGGCCCCGCTCGGCACGAAATTCACCAGCAAGACAGCTGACTTCGGGCGGCCACCGTGGGCCTGGAGATGGAAGCCCAAGACCAACGTCACCTACTACGACATGCCGCGCGGGACGCTGTTTCTCGATCCCGCGTGGGCGATCTACCAGCGCATGGGCGGCGCGACGGCCAAGATACCGGCCTGGAACGCCTCGAAAAAGACCGGCTACGCCCTCACCTATTGTTTCGCCCCGGCGCTGTACATCGACAAGCGGACAACGCCGGGCTGCAAAGACGCGCTGCCGCCGTAGCAGACTGCGCCGTAAATCGTGTCGGTCATCGTGGGGGACGTAGATGCAGTCTGCCGCGCGGAGCGCGAATTTGGGGTGAGGCCGAAGAAATGACACTTTTTTCGGTCGAGGGGGCTGTTTCAGCCCCCTTGCAGACAACGAGCACCTGCGCCGAGGCGAAGCTTTGGCGCAGTCTGCTAGCCTCCCGCAAAGAAACATCCGCGAGCGCGGTCAGCCGATGCGATTGGGTGGTTGACTTGTGATCGGCAACATCTATCTTCCCGACGCCTGACGCACTGCGTCATCTTGGCTGAAAGCGCACCTGAACGCCTATCTGGCGGCAATTCACACCCGGAGTCCCCGATGGCTACCACGCCCCGCATCCTCGTTTCCGACAAGCTCGCGCCGGAGGGCGTCGACGTCTTCAAGAGCGCTGGCTTCGATGTCGACGTCAAGACCGGCATGGCGCCCGACGAGCTCTACGGCGTGATCGGCGAGTACGACGGCCTCGTTGTGCGGTCCGCGACCAAGGCGCACGGCGATTTTTGGAACCACGCGTCCAAGCTCAAGGTGATCGGCCGCGCGGGCAGCGGCACGGACAACATCGACAAAGATCTCGCGGCCAGCAACGGCTGCTGGGTCATGAACACGCCCGGTGGCAACAACGTGAGCGCTGCGGAACACGCGATCGCGCTGATGATGACCATCTCGCGCCACGTCGCGAAGGCCGACGCTTCGATGAAGGCCGGCAAGTGGGAAAAGAGCAAATTCAAAGGCTTTGAGGTCACCGGTAAGACGCTCGGGCTGGTCGGTCTGGGCCAGATCGGCAGCATCGTCGCCGACCGCGCGCGCGGCCTCCGAATGAATGTGCTGGCCTCCGATCCCTTCGTGACGCAGGACAACGCGCCTGAAGGCGTCTTCATGGTCGCGCTCGAAGAGGTGTTGGAGAGCGCCGATTACGTCTCGATCCACTGCCCACTGCTGCCCGCCACGCGCGGCCTGATCGGTGCGGCCGAACTGGCCAAGATGAAGTCGTCGGCGTTCCTGCTGCACGCCGCTCGCGGTGGCATCGTCGACGAAAGCGCGCTGTTCGATGCGCTGAGCAACGGCACCATCCGCGGCGCAGCCCTCGACGTCTGGGAGACCGAGCCCACGCCCGGTGACAATCCCCTGCTCACCCTGCCCAACGTGCTCGCGACGCCTCACCTGGGCGCGTCCACGACCGAAGCACAGGTCCGCGTGGCGGTGCAGGTGGCCGAGCAGATCGTCACCTTTTTCAAGACCGGCGAAGTGCTCAACCCGGTCAACAAAGCGAACTGAACGCTGTGATAATACGGCGTTGGCGCGCGTTGTCGCCGACTCCGCAAGTTCGGCTATCATCCCGGCATGGCCCAGGGACTCTCAGGACTGCCGCCCAAGCGCCCCGTCGAGACGGCGCTGACCTATTTGCCCGGCGTCTCGAGGGCGCGCGCCAAGGCGATCCTTGATCACGCGCGCATCGATCCGAGCACGCGCACCGACGATCTCAGCGAGCTGCAGGTCGACCTTATTCGCCAGTTGTTGCGCGGCGATGACGGCGCGCCAACCGACGAATCGCTCGACGACGACGCGCTCAAACCGTGGACCCGCGGCGCCGGTGCCCAGTTCGCTCCCTACCTCGATCGCGTGCGGTCCTGTCTGCAGCGCTACATGGTCGTGCTCCGGCCGTGGGATCGACCGGCGGACGATCCGACCCAGAACGCGGTACCCGCCGGCACCATGCAGACGCTGGATTCGACCTGTCTGCGCTGCCTGCGTGGCGAGGCGCTCGACCCGGAACGGTTGGCTTACGTCAGCCGGCTCGAATCCCGCCTCACAACACGCTACGACGACCTCGAAGCGACCACCAAGGGCTGCCAACGCTTCGAAGAGCTGCGCGCGGTCTTCGGCTTGTCCGACCTCGAATGCGACTTGCTCTGGATCTTGCTCGCTGCCGAGATCGTGCCCGAGTTCCTGTGGTTGTACCGGGCGCTGTGGCGCGATACCCAGCGCAGCGCGTGGTCCGAGGACTTTCTCGCCCACGCTGTCGACCCATTCGCCGCCCGGTACGACGAGGTGTTGTCCGCGCTCGACGCCAGCAACACACTGCAGCGTTACGGCCTGGTGGTGGTCGCGGCCGATGACGGCACGATGGTTCGCCGTTTCCGAGCGGCGCCTTTCATCGCCGCATTCCTCGTCGGTCTGCCGGTCTCGCTGAGCGATCTGCCGGGCGCGCTTTGGCATCGACTCGACACCAACGGCAGCGACGGCAACGGCGCGGTTGCCCCGCAAGCTCCGCTCTCCGCGTCTTTGCGCAAAGGTCTCTCGCGCGGTTTTCGCGGTAATCGGCGCTTCCTGATCACCGGTCCAGAGCGCGCCGGCTCCTTGCGCGTGGCCCGCGAGTCCCTGTCGATGCTCGGCGAAAGCTTGCTCGAAGTGCGCCTCGACGAGCTGCTCAAGGGCGGCATCGCGCGCATCGGGTTTGTCCTCGGTCGCGCGCGTCTCGCCCGCGCGGGCATCTTCTTTTCGGCCACCGAGGTCATCGATCGCGGCAAACACGGCGCCGAACAGCTCTCCGCCTTCATGGACCTGCTCAACCGCGAAACGACCACCATGTTCTTCCACGCGCAGGTCGATCGCCACGACAGCGACAAGCGCGTCTCACCCCGTGTGCACCTGGCCTTGTTGCGCGAACTCGGCTGCCTTGAGCTGCTCACCGAGATCCCCGACATGGACATCCGCGGCGGCTTGTGGCGAGAGCGCCTGACCGACCACATGGACCCGGCGGAGCTCGAAACGCTCGTTCCGTCGGCAGCCGTCTACAAGTTCGGCGTCGACGAGATCGACCTGGCGATCAACCTCGCCCGCGCCCGTGCCCGGCAGCGCAATCCCAAGAAAGGCCGCGTCGCGATCGCCGATATCGAAAAGAGCTGCAGGCAGGTCGCCGCGTCGCGCCTCGCGGGACTCGCCACCCGCGTCAACGTTCGCGGCACCTGGGAGACCACCGTGCTGCTCGAAGAGACGCGCGACGTGCTCCACGAGATGGTCGCTTTCGGCAAGTACGCCGGCACCGTGCTCGACGACCAGGGTTACGGTCGCGCGATGGGCTATGGGCGCGCTTTGACCGCGCTTTTCTCCGGACCATCCGGCACCGGCAAGACGCTCTGCGCCGGGCTTGTGGCGCGCGATCTCGGCCTCGAGCTGTTTCGCGTCGACCTCGCCTCGGTCGTCAGCAAGTACATCGGCGAGACCGAAGAGCGCCTCGCGCAGCTCTTCGACGCCAGCCAGGACGCGGGCATCGCGCTGCTGTTTGATGAGGCCGATTCGTTGTTCGCCAAGCGCACCGACGTCAGCAGCTCGGTCGATCGCTACGCCAACCTCGAGGTCAACTACCTGCTCCAACGCCTCGAAGAGCACGAAGGCCTGGTGATCCTGACCACCAACTACCCCGACAGCATCGACACCGCTTTCATGCGCCGAATTCGCTTCAAGCCCGAGTTCCCGGCGCCCGAGGTCGACGAACGCGAACGCCTGTGGCGCGTCATGATTCCCGAAACCGCGCCCCAGCAAGCCGAGTTGAAGCTGCGTTTCGTCGCCGAAGACTTCGAGCTGACCGGCGGTCAGATCCAAAACGCGGTCATTCGCGCGGCGGTGTGGGCCACCGGTTCCGACGAGCTGCTGAGCTACGATTTGCTCAATAAATCCGCGGAACGTGAATACAAGGACATCGGCCGTATCGTGCGCGAGTACAACGACGAAGAGGCCGACACCATCATCATGCCCGGACCCTGACGTGCGATCGTCACTTGAGCGCGGCCTTCATGCGCATGAGCAGCGGCCCGATCGCGGGATCGGCGCCGTATTGTCTGCCGGCGGCCTTGAACTCGGCGGCGTCACTGCAGCCATGAGCCTCAAAGGCGGCATTTTGGATCGCTGTGGGCAGCTGCATCATCGTCGCCACGTCACCCGAGCCCTGCGCGGCGGCGAATTTGGCCTGGAAGTCGGCGTCTTCGAAGCCGGTGACGATGTCTTCAACGATGGCGGCAAAGGTGGCTTTGTCCATGGGGGCCTCAGCGGTGGCAAGCAACACGGTGACAATCGATCCTGTGCTACGATGTTCGAACGTGTCGCGGGAGTGGATGCGCAAGCCTTACTCGGGTCGTCTTCGTGCTCAAGAGCAAAGCTGCTCTTTTCATGACAGCCCTGTCGCGACGGCTACCATCGGCTCGTGCATCGCGGCTTGGGGTGCATCGTCTGTTTTGGGGGCGCGTTGACACGGTTTTCGTGCGTCCATACGCTGGCACGTCCCTTTCTGTGCGTCTGTGAAGAG
>Ga0209992_10001583_pt1 | contig 23257 bp, 17 predicted proteins | sample 2SBtaG_2_FD_182564 | JGI IMG/M metagenome (GOLD analysis project Ga0209992, IMG submission 182564) | Deep subsurface microbial communities from Kolumbo volcano to uncover new lineages of life (NeLLi) - 2SBTROV12_ACTIVE470 metaG (SPAdes)... | ecosystem: Environmental > Aquatic > Marine >... | reverse complement strand
GGAACTTACACCGTCGCGCTGACGGTGACGGGCCCCGGCGGTGCGGACACCTTCACCGAGGTGAACTACATCACGGTGAGCGAGCCTGCTCCGGTGGCTGCCTTCACGGGCACGCCGACGACGGGTGTCCTGCCGCTTGGCGTTGGCTTCAGCGACGCGTCGACCGGCGTGATCTCGACGTGGGCCTGGACGTTCGGTGACGGAGGGACCTCCACCGCGCAGAACCCCAGCCACACCTACAATGCCGCCGGAACTTACACCGTCGCGCTGACGGTGACGGGCCCTGGTGGCGCTGACACGCACACCGAGGTGAACTACATCACGGTGAGCGAGCCCGCGCCCGTGGCGTCGTTCGCCGCGAGTCCGACGTCTGGCTTGGCTCCGCTGATGGTGGCCTTCTCGGACACGTCTACCGGTCCGGTCACGGCCTGGAGCTGGTCCTTCGGTGACGGTGGGGTCTCTACGGCTCAGAACCCCAGCTACAGCTACTCGACGCCAGGGAGCTACACGGTCACGTTGATGGTCAGCGGCCCTGGCGGCTCGGACACCGTGGTGGCGACGAACGCCATCGACGCCTATGCCAACGCCTTCGTCGATGTGGGCAACGGTCTGGCCGGAACCAACGGTGTGCCCCTGCTGGTGGGAACAGGCGCGCTGCAGGGCAACGACCCCGTGTCCCTGGAGCTGACCGGCACGTTGGAGAACAGCACCGCGGCCCTGGTGGTGGGCTTCACCGTGCTCAACGTGGGCTTCAAGGGCGGCGTCCTGGTGCCAGCACCCGACATGCTCATTCTCGGCCTGCCCACAGGACCGGGCGGCACCGTGAGCTTGTCGTCAACCTGGCCCGCCGGGCTCCCCGCTGGCTTGCTCTCGGCCTATCAGTACTGGGTCAACGATCCCGCTGCGCCGGCAGGCTTCTCCGCCTCCAACGGGGTCACCTCCGTGACGCCATGAGCGGCGTCTTGATGCCGGGCTGGGCAGGGCTGTCGCTCCCTTGCCCGGCCCGGCCCGTCTGACGGGGGGGGGAGCCCGCTGTCGAATGGGGTTGCGGGCGCGCTACAATCTGCGCCCTCGTTTCACAGCATGCTGGCCCGGCCAGCGCGAGGCCCCTCGGAGGATCGTCATGAGCCGCTACACACGCCCCATCACCCGCATCCTGCGCAAGGTGACTCGCCCCGTACGCGATGGTGTGCGCAAGGCCGTGATGACCGACCGCATTCAGCGGACGGCGCACCTCGACGACGAAGACCGCACCGAGAAGCGACGGCGCTGGCACGTGCTCGTCGACCTGATCCATGAGCGATGCCCGAAAGACAGGGTCATCATGGCAGAGGTGGGTGTGCGCAGCGGCGTGAACAGCGCGCACATCCTCAAGTACTGCCCGCAGATCGAGATCTTGCGCGCCGTGGACATCGCCCCGATCACGCCGAACTACGAGTGGATTCTCGAGCTCGACCGCTTCGACTTCATCGAGGGAGACTCAGCGGACGTGGCCTCGACCTTCGCGGACGAGACCTTCGACATCGTCTTCGTCGACGCCGACCATTCAGAGGCCTCGGTGCGCCGTGATGTGGCCGCCTGGCGCCCGAAGGTCAAGAAGGGCGGAGTCCTCTCCGGGCACGACTACGGCTCGAAGAACCATCCGGGCGTGAAGATCGCCGTGGATGACATGTTTGCTGGCCATCCCCATCCCATCAAGGTGGACGCCAACAAGGTCTGGTGGACGATCTGCTGATCGCTTGACTGGGCTGCCTGACCAGGGCCTCTGGCCAGGGGGCGCGACCTCTGGCTCACCAGCCTCCCGCATAGTCGACCAGATACGGTGCGCCCTTGTGCACCTGCCAGTCGAACTGCAGACGCAGGATCTGTCGCGTGTGCAGCAGGTCGTGGGCGATCCAGGACAGCATCACGTCACCCGCGCGCATGGGGCCCAGGCGGGGATGCTCGTGTGTGGCGTCCCAATCAGGGGCTTGCAGGTTGGCCAGCCACTCGAGGGAGCGCTCGCGCTCGGTGGCGAAGTCTTCGAGTGAACCGTGCCAGTCTCGGCTGGCGTAGTCGCGGGCGCTGACCCAGCCTTCAGGGTCGATGGGTGGCCAGTCGCGGCTGGGGGACTCGAGGGTGAGGGCGACCCTTCGGCGGAAGTCGTCGCGCTCTTCGTCGGCGAGGTGGTTGACGACCTCAAGGAGCGACCAGACCTTCGGCCTTGGCCGCCACGCCGCCTGGTCTGGCTGCACACGGCTCAGCAGCTGCTGCAGTGTGGCGGCGCCGACGGTGAGCTGGGCGATGCACTCTGTGAGATCCATGGGCGTCTCCCTGGGGGGCGTACCGTTGACCTGGGCGGGCGGGCTCTCACGTCGAGCCACAGAGCTGTGGACCCACTCTGGAGATCCGCACGAGCGATCGCAAGCCGGTGTTCGTGAGAGTTGTCGTGCTAGCCTGGGAGCCCGATCCCGACGGAAGTGCGACCATGGCAGAAACCCAGAACGCGGCCGCTGTGATGATGGTCCGACCAGCGCGTTTTGAAGTCAACGGGCTCACCGCGCCGACCAACGAGTTTCAGCTGGGAGAGAGCTCCGGGAACAACGACGATGTGCAACGTCTCGCCCTCGCCGAGTTCGATGGCCTGGTGCAGATCTTGAGTGATGCGGGCGTGACTGTCTGCGTGTTCGATGACACCGCTGAGCCTCACACCCCCGACTCGATCTTCCCCAACAACTGGCTCAGCCTGCACGGGGATGGAGAGGTGGTGCTGTATCCCATGCTGGCCGAGAACCGTCGCACGGAGAGGCGGCCAGAGCTCGTCGACGCGCTGCGCAGTGTGCACGGCTTCGCCATGGGCGAGCTGATCGACCTGTCTCACCACGAACAAGAGGGGCGCTTCCTTGAGGGCACGGGCAGCTTGGTGCTCGACCGGGTGCAGCGCGTGGCCTACGCCTGCCTCTCGCCCCGAACCCACCCGGACCTGGTGGAGGAGTTTGCCCGACGCCTGGGCTATGCCACCTGTCTGTTCGAGGCCGTGGGGCCCAGCGGCCAGCCCGTCTACCACACCAACGTGCTGCTGGCGATCGGCGCCACGACTGCCGTCTTGTGTGCGGAGTCCATCACCGATGCTGCTCAGCGCGCCGCGGTTGTCGCGTCTCTTGAGCGCACGGGCCACAAGCTGCTGACCATCAGTCCCGAGCAGATGCTGCACTTCGCCGGCAACATGCTGGAGCTGTGCACGCCTGGCGGCGACCGTCTCTGGGTCATGTCTCGCCAAGCTGAGGCCAGCTTGACCGTGGAGCAACGGGCCCTGCTGTCTCGTGACGCACAGATTCTCGCTGCTCCCATCGAGACCATCGAGAGCTGCTCTGGTGGCAGCGTGCGCTGCATGCTCGCCGAGATTCACCTGCCCCGGGGCGCGACGTCGGGCTAGCAGGTTGTGAGCAAAGCAGAGCGCTTCGCCTACGGCTCTCCAGGCTCAGCAGCGCTGATTGTTCAGTCGAGCCAGAAGCTGAAGTAGGCGTAGAAGCCCACCACGAGACCGAGCACCGCCACCGTGGCCACCACGTCGGCAGCGGACCACGACGAGCGGATCTCTCGGCGATCGTCGTCGGTGAGGCTGCCGTAGGTGAGCCCTGAGATGCGCGCTGGATCGGGAGCTGCGGTGGCCAGGGATGCGCCCACGATGATCACCGTGCTGATCAGCAGCAACACGCCCGAGTAGTAGAGGAAGTTGAAGTCGGCGAACTGCGCCAGCAGCGTACCGTCGATGAAGGGCTCGTCGGCATGGAGGGCTTCGATGGTCAGTTTGCCCATACCCAGCACGAAACCCAGCACCAGCCCCCAGAAGGCGCCGGTCTCGTTGATGCGCTTGGCGAAGAGTCCCAGCAAGAACACGGCGGTGATCGGTGGGGCCAGGTAGGCCTGCACCCCTTGCAGGTACTTGTAGAGCCCGCCGCCAGCCATGTCGTGCATCACCGGGATCCAGGCCAGGCCGCAGAGAACGACCACGGCCGTGGCGATCCGTCCGACCTTGACCAACTCGCGCTCCGGGCGCCCGGGCCGGACCCGCTCGTAGATGTCCACGGTGAACAGGGTGGCACAAGAGTTGAACAGGGACGCCAACGACGACATGAGCGCGGACAACAAGCCGCCCACCACGAGCCCGCGCAGGCCCACAGGCAACAGGCTGGCCACCAAGGTGGGAAAGACCAGGTCGCCATCCACCGCGGCGCTGCCCTCTTTGCTGGGGATGGCGATCACTCCCTTCTCGTGCAGGGCCCAGCCGATCAGCCCCGGCACCAAGAAGATCATCACCGGCCAGACCTTCAGAAAGCCGCCCCAGATCGCACCTCGCCGGGCAGACTGCAGGTCTCTCGCGGCCAGTGTGCGTTGCACGATGTATTGATCTGTACACCAGTACCAGATGCCGATCACCGGCGACGCGATGAGGATGCCCAGCCAGGGGAAGTCTTTATCAGACAGCGGTCGCCAGAGAGCGAAGGTCTCTTTTTGCTGCGCTGCCAGGGTTTTCAGCTCGCCCCAGCCACCCAGCTCCCGCAGACCGTAGTAGGTGATGAACACCGAGCCTGTGAGCAGCAAGATCGTCTGCGCCACTTCGGTGTAGATGACTGCGCGCAGCCCACCGAAGACGGTGTAGAGGCCCGTGAGCGTCACGGTGAGGATGGCGCCCACCCAGAAGGCGTTGTCCGGTGAGCCGAACGTGTCGGGGAGCAGGGCCTTGAAGACCAACGCGCCCGCGTAGACCGTGACCGAGACCTTGGTCAGCACGTAGGCCAACAGCGAGACGATGGACAGCACCCAGCGCACCCGGCTGCTGAAGCGCTTCTCCAAGAACTCGGGCATGGTGAACACGCCCGCCTTGTAATAGAAGGGCACGAACACCCAGGCCAGCAGGATCATGATCCAGGCGTGCAGCTCCCAATGAGCCATGGCCATGCCCGAGGTGGCGCCGTTGCCCGCCAGGCCGACGATGTGCTCCGAGCCGATGTTCGAGGCGAACAGCGACGTGCCCACCACGAACCAGCCGATGTTGCGCCCGGCCAGAAAGTAGTCCTCGGTGGTGCCGATGCGCCGAGACGACCAGGCGGCGATGGCCACGATGACCAGAAAGTAGAGCCCGATGAGGATCCAGTCGAGGGTCTCCAGCCCTGTGGCCTGCGCAGCGAGGAAGGTGGGCATGGGCGCTGCGAGGAGCGTGGGCATGGGCGTGGCGGGGTCGCGGGTGGGGAGCTGGGCCAGGGACGTGGCGCACAGTGTAGGGCACGACCAGTGAGCCCTGGGCCTTCTGTCTACAGATCAGGCTCGGTCAGGCTGATGTCGTCGTAGAGCGCGCAGGCCCGGCCCCCGGCGTCGTCCGTGTCGGTGAGCAGCTGCACGCCTGTAGGTGCTGACACTGGTGTGCCGAACAGCCGCTCGAAGTCGGCAGTGATGTCCCGCTGCTCCTGGTACCACTGTCCGGTCTTGGCGCCGGTGCCGCGGAGCACCACCGTGGCCACCCGGTCGGTGGCGGGACTGGTGAACTCGCAGCCAGCTGGCAGGTCACGGGCAAAGACGTAGGCGATGGCGGCGGCGGGGACCTGGTCGTGCCCGGCGAGGGACGCGGCGGCGTCAGCCATGGCGTCGAAGACCGAGGAGCCAGGCCGCTCGGCGAAGGTCACCAAGACCCGCGCCGCGAAGTCGTCCCCCTCGCGGGTCTGCTCGTCGCTGTCCACGTCGGCCAGGGAGTCGACCCGCCAGCGCCAGCGCAGCAGGGTGGGGGCCGCCACTTCTGATGCAGACGAGGTCTCGGCGGGCAGCTCCCACGAGACACCGGAGGCCGCCGTCTCGGCGATGGCGCGCAAGGCCTGGCCCTGCTCGACCTCGACGATGGACCAGGCAGTGGCTGACGGCTTGCCCAGGTCGATGGCGGTCCAGCGGGACGGCGGGCCGCTGCTGGCGTCCGCTTCGAAGTCTTCGTTGAGAATGCTGGTGCCCGCCAGCGCTGGCAAGGCGGCGCCCAGCGGCGCTTCGTTCTCTTCTGCAGGGGCGGGCTGTTCCGGTGAGCTGTCGACCTCGCTGGCGCAGCCGCAGAGCAAGATCGAACCGAGGACGCAGAGCAGTCGTGCGCGTGGGGCCAGCATGGTCCCCAGTGTACGCAGCCCGGCGACGCAGCGGAAATCAGCTGGTACCGCCGCTTATCTGGGCGTGACCGTGACGGCTTGGCATGGGGCGCAGACAGCGACCTCCACGCACTGGTGGCTGGCAACGTCGCACTGCAGCTTCATGGTGTGCTGGGCCGACCCGCACTGAGCGCAGGGCACCGCGGGTTCGGCGTTGGCTGTGGTCTCGCCGTCGATCACGAAGGTGGTCTGGCAGCTCTCACACTGAGCCGTGGTAAGGCAGGGCCCCTTGTCGATATCGCAGCGCAGGCGCAGCTCGAGGGTGGGGGCTGCACAGGCAGGGCATTGGGTGCGGGCCGCGATGACGCCGAGTCGATCGATGGGATTCATGGCCGTCTCCAGCAGTGGGATGGGAAGGGTCGCTTGGTTTCATGTTCCTCACAGCCGCGAATGTTCCACTCACAGGAGGCAGAAGACTCTGTGGAGGCAGGAGATTCGTGCAATAGGCCGAAGCTCCGAGGCCATGGATGCTTGCGCGCGCGAGCGCCGCCGGCCGCACCTCTCGCTGCTCATGCTGGGTTCACAACGGAGTCACTCTCACATGCATCGTCTCATCCCGCTGATCTTCCTGGTTGTTGCTGGTTTGTCCCCGAACTCGCTCTCTGGGACCCAGCCGTTCCGCATCAACGAAGTGTTGCCCGCCCCCGTCGTGGGAGCCTCGATCATCGAAGTCATCAACATCAGCGCCGCTCCGGCCGACGTGAGCGGCTTCAACCTCTGCTGGCAGTTCTCTTACCTGGGTTTGCCGTCAGCTGTCTTGCCTGCGGGCGGTCTGTTGCGGGTGCATCTGGGAGCGAGCGGCACCAACACGGCGACAGACGTCTTCGTCCCCCTTGGCCTGCCGCCCCTGGGGACTCTCGCCGAGGGCGTGTCCCTCTACCGCCCGGGATCGGGTTTCACCTTCTTCAGCAACCCGGCGAACATCGTCGACTTCGTGCAGTACGGCGCGGGCAATCAACCCCGAGCTGACGTGGCACAGGCCGCTGGCATCTGGCCCAGCACGTCGGCGTTCGTCCCGGCGCCCGGTACAGGTGTGACCGTGGCCTGGGATGGCGACGGCGAGGGGGCCGGTGACTGGTTTCGGGATGCCTCGCCCACCCTGGGAGCGGCCAACCTGTCCCCCGGCGCGGCGGCACTCACCGTGGGGCCAGGATGCTCGGCGGGGGCGGCCTCTGTCCTGGGCGTGAACTCGGCGGTGGCCCTCGGCAACATCGACCTGGCCCTGGTGCTCGAGTCGGCGCCGGCCAGCAAGCCGGGCCTGCTCTTCGTGGGCTTCGGCACGGTGTCACTGCCAGTTCTTGGCATCTGCACCTTCTACGTGAACACGTCGCCTGTGGGGCTCGAGCTGCCCATCGCTACCGACGGCAGCGGCGGGTTCACCTTGCCCCTGCTCCTCGATGATCCCCTGTTCATCGGCGTCGAGCTGGGGCTGCAGGCGATCGTGGCCAACGATGTTTTTTCGCCCAAGTTCGACATGTCCAACGGACTCTCGCTGACCTTCTAGCCCGCAGCAGATCGTGGTGAGAAGCCCGGGCTGGCCAGCCGTGCGCGCTGCTTGCCAGGGGCCGCAAGCCCGGCGCCAGGCCGAGGCTCGGAAGGCGGTGGGGGCGCACGCTTCGAGACTGCCAGGGGCATTCGGGGGCGCGTCGGCCCGGGATCAGCGACGAGATTGTCGAAGCGGGTGGCTGGCGCCCGTAGGATCAGCGGCGGACTTCGTCGACCGCTCCCTGCTGCCGCCCTTCGATGCTCTTCAACAGCCTCCAGTTCGTCCCCTTCTTCGTGGTGGTGTACCTCGTGTATCTGGCCCTGCAGCGGAGGGGGCAGAACCGTTGGTTGTTGGTGGCGAGCTACGTCTTCTACGGAGCCTGGAACTGGGCTTTCCTCAGCCTCATCGCTCTGTCCACGGTGATCGACTACAGCCTGGCCCTGGCCATGGCGAGGACGGACGACCAGCCCCGGCGCAAGCGGCTGCTGATCTGCAGCCTGATCAGCAACCTGGGCATCCTGGCCTTCTTCAAGTACGCCAACTTCTTCGCCGCCAGCTTTGCTGAACTCATGGGCGGTTTCGGGGTGGAGGTCCAGCCCTGGGTGCTCGACGTGGTGCTGCCCGTGGGCATCTCGTTCTATACGTTTCAGACGCTCAGCTACACCATCGATGTCTATCGCAAGCAGTTGGAACCCACCCGCGACTTCCTCGACTTCGCGCTGTTCGTGGCCTTCTTCCCCCAGCTGGTGGCCGGGCCCATCGAGCGTGCGAGTCGCCTGCTGCCCCAGATCCTCAAGCCCCGCACGGTCACCTGGGAGGGCTTTGGGTCAGGCTGCTGGCTGATCCTGGCCGGCACGTTCAAGAAGGTCGTGGTGGCTGACAACATCGGCCGCCTGGTCGACCTGATCTACGGCGACCCCGAGGCCTCTACCGGGCTCGAGGTCATCGTCGCCACCTGGGCCTTCGCCTGGCAGATCTACTGCGACTTCAGCGGCTACACCGACGTGGCCCGGGGGCTGTCGAGGCTCATGGGCTTCGAGCTCATGCTCAACTTCAACCTGCCCTACCTGGCTCTGAACCCCGCGGACTTCTGGCGGCGCTGGCACATCAGCCTGTCGAGCTGGCTGCGGGACTATCTCTACATCTCGCTCGGCGGCAACCGGGGCGGCTCGCTGCTCACCTATCGCAACCTGGGCCTGACCATGCTGCTCGGCGGTCTCTGGCACGGCGCCGCCTGGACCTACGTTCTCTGGGGCGCGTACCAGGGCACGCTGCTCATCGTCCATCGCTTGTGCCAACCGTTGCTCGACAAGGTGGCGCCTCGCGGCAAGCTGGCCTCCAGGGCCTGGTGGCTCCTGCGCGTGCTGGTCATGTTCCAGCTGGCTTGCATGGGCTGGATGATCTTCAGGGCCGACAGTTGGGCGCACCTGAGCGCGCTGTTCCGTCGGGCCGTGTCGGACTTCTCGGCCGGCGATGTCGCCCTGTGGTTGCCCGGGCTGGCCCTGCTGGTGCTGCCCCTGGCTGGCTTCCAGATCTTGCAGGGGCTGACCGGCCGGCTCGACACGGTGCTCCGTTGGCCCGCGCCCTTGCGGGTGGTCACCTACGTGGTGATCACCTTCGCCATCATCATTCTCGGGGAGGACCACGGTGCCCCCTTCATCTACTTCCAGTTCTGACATCGAGCCCGAGCGGGCTGACGGTGTGAGCTCGCCAGCAGCGGGCGCGCTGCCCGTGGCCGGCGTGTTGGCGGCGGTGTTGGTGCTCGTCCTCGATGGCTGGGTCTTCGGCGACGTGCGCTTGTGGCAGTGGTTCGACGAGCTGGTCGAGAGTGATGTCTCCATGGACAGCGGCATCATCCGGGACCAGCTGGCGTTCGACGCCATGGCCAGCGCGGACGACGACCGGGTGCAGGCCTGCGTCATCGGCACCAGCCGGGCCCGCCGGGGCCTGCTGCCCATGTGGATCACGCCCTTGCTGCAAGGCAAGGTCGACGTGTCCTACCTGGCCCATGCGGGCATGCAGCCCTTCGAAGTGCGGGGATTGGTGGGCGAGATCATCGACAGCGGTGTCGATGTGGCGGTCTTGTCGCTCTCGGAGTTCGACACCCACCGCCCGTTGAAGCTCTCGGCGGCGACAGCGGCGGGGAGCGTGGGCGCGCTCTACGATCTGGGACGTTTCGCCGGGCTCGGTCTGGTCAGGCGTGAGCGCGAGGCCTTTCTGCGCGTGTCGCTGGCGGCGCTGCTCGAGGTTTATCGCTTTCGTCAGGTGCAGCGGGCTGCGGGGCTGGGCGAGCTGCTGGGCTTTCGCCGCCCGGACAGCGGCCCGCCCAAGTCGTCCGTGGGTCTGGGCTTTGCCCTGGGTGCGGATGGCCTGCCCGGAGAGCCTCTGGCCAAGGGCGCCGATGGAGCGATGGAACTCTACGGCGTGCCTCAGTCGCTCTACCACAAGGTCGTGGACCAGCTGTCCGGGCGCTTCCCCGAGCTCTCGCTGAACGCTCGTCGTGCTGAGCTGCGTCAGATCCTGTCCATCTCAGAGGGTGTTCACGCCCACGTGCAGATGGAGCTGCTGGGCCAGACCGTTGAGGCACTCACTGACGCGGGCGTCGATGTGCTGCTGTACGAGCTGCCGCTCTATCCGCCCATGGGCGCCTACTACGAGGCGTCGACCCGCCAGGAGTTCATCACCTTCGCCCGCGACCTCGCGGCGAACGAGCGGGTGCACTTTGTCCCCCAGAGCACGGACGACCCGGTGCTGGAGACCGAGTACGTCGACCTGACCCACGTGTCGAACCGGGGCAGCAAGCGCTTGTCAGAGGCGCTGGTGTCTGCGTTGCTGGACGTGGTCGAACGTCGCGAGGCCGATGGCAAGTCAGGAGGCTGAGCTGAGCGTGAGGGTTGCAGCTCAGCGTCAGGCCCTCACTCGCTGACGGTGCACACGCCGTTGCTGGCGGCGTAGTTGAAGGGGCCGCCGTTGTCGGCGATCCAGATCTGCACCAGCAGGGGGATGCCCCCGGGGATGCCGCCTGGCCACGGGGCGGCCAGGGTCAAGCTGCCGTCGCTGGCCACGCTGAGGCCTGACAAGATGAGGTCAGGGGTGGGCACGAGGGTGCCGCCCTTGAACGGCGCGCCCAGCTCGGAGAGGCCAAAGATCAAGAAGGCCGGGGCGAAGGGCAGGGCGCCGGTCATGTCGAGGGCCACGGGCTGTGCCGCTGCGGGTTGGCCGCTGCCGGTCAGCGTGGCCGTGCCGGTGGTCCCGGCCAGCTCACCACCGAGGTTGACCCAGGTCGGCGGCGTGTCGGTGCGGGTGAAGGTGAACGTGCCAAGGGGAACACCCGACGCGAAGGGGAAGCCCGTGATCAGGCTGATGGGTTGCTTGGGTTGGGTGTCGGAGTCCGGGCTGGTGAACGACGTGCCGTTGTCGGTCCCCGCGTCGTAGGCAGCGAGGGGGATGACCAGCTCGTCGACCCAGTTGCCATCCACCAGCAGGTTGGCGCCGTCCACGCCCACGAACCAGTCGGGGCTCGGCGCGATCATGGAGACCACGGTGGCCAGGGGATGGTCAAGGGTCGCGGTGAAGGCGTCGCTGGCGCTGCCCGGGGTGGGAAAAATGCCAAAGCCGGAGATGATCTCGCCTGCGCTCCCCGCGTTGATGGCCGTGAAGACCTCGCTGGTCAGCTGGGACTTGCTGCCCACCTCAGCCATGGCCTCCATGCCCACGGAAGGCAGACCGCCCAGGCTCCAGAAGTGGATCGTGTCATCGTGTGTGCCGCCGACGAGGCCGGAGAAGTGGGCCGACGCCGGGAAGGCCGTGGGGTGGGTAGCGGCGCTCCAGGTGGCGTCGAAGGTCACCGTGTAGGCGGCGGTTTGCGTCGGGCCCGTGGTCAGGGCCTGGGCCACCGGGGCGGCCAGGGTCGTGAGAGCCAGGGCCAGGCTCAGCCGGGAGAGGCCAGCGGTGAAGCGGGGCGAGCGGTGGGACAAGGGTTCACTCCAGGGCACGTGAGGGCGCGAGGGGACGGGACGCGCGGCGACATCAGACGAGAACGTCTGTGATGCTGGCTGGGCGGTCGGGGTGACAGTAGATTCTGAGCGACCTTCAGTCGCCCATGTAGCCCAGGGCGCGCAGGGCGTCCAGGTTGTCCATGCCGTCGGAGCCTTCGCGCTGGGCCGCTAGCAACTCGTCGATGGCCAGGCCCAGCTCGGCGACGATTTCGGGGTGTGCGGCGCTGATGTCCACCTGGTCGAGAGGGTCGTCGATGAGGTGGTGCAGGGTGCGCTTGCCACCCTTTTGAACCAGCTTGAACGGCCCTCGGATCACCGCATCGCTGTCCAGGCTGGCCGTGGTGTTGTCGTGGTTCTGAATGATGATGACCCGATCTGCTGGTAGGTTGCCCGCCAGCAGGGACACACCGGGCAGGGGCGTGGCGCGCGGGGGTGCGTGGGCCAGGGCCAGCAGGGTGGGAGCGATGTCCAGGCCGCTGGCGTGGGTGGCGATGCGCGTTCCCGCAGCGACCCGGCCCGGGGCGTAGATGATCAGGGGCACCTTGGTCTGGGGCTCGACGAAGGCGTCGTGACTCCAGAGGTCGTTCTCTCCGAGCCCCTCGCCGTGGTCCGACGTCATGACCACGGCCATGTCGCCCCGGTCGAAGTCGATGTCCGCGAGAAAGGCCTCTACAGCCTGGTCGAGCTCCCACATCTCGGCGTCGTAGAGATCGCTGACGTAGGCCTTGTCGGCGTCGTCCGGCTTGTATCCGGGGGGGAAGTCGTTGGCGCGAAACACGTGGCCGGTGAGCGGGCCGGCGTAGTCAGCGACGCGCTGTTTCTTGGCGGCGGCCCCGGGCAGGTAGGGCCAGTGCACGTCGAACAGGTTGACCATGACGAACCAGGGCTGGCGGTCGTCGGCCAGAATGAAGTTCTTGGCCGCGTCGAGCACGTCGCCTGCGGGGCGCTGGAAGTCTTGAAAGCCGTGAGGCAGTCCGTTGCCACCCAGTGCGGGCACGAGTTTGGCGGCGGTGGCCTGAAGATCGTGCACCAGTGCCCAGATGCGCGTGTCGCTCACCGCGGGATCGACCCGATCGTCGTAGCGGTCGAACTCTCCGTCGAGGCCGTTGCCGCCGACCAGAACCGACGTGCCCACGAAGGCACCGGTGCGATAGCCCATGTCCCCCAGTGTGCTGGCCACGGTCGACTGGCGCAGTGCCTGATGGCGCAGGGTCGTCCCGTGCATGGTGGGCGGCAGCCCGGTGAGCAGGGAGGTATGGGACGAGAGGGTGAAAAGTGACGACGACCAGGCCGACTCGAAGACCAGGCCCTGCTCGGCGAGGTGGGTCAGGTTTGGGGTGAGCTGCGGGTCGGCGCCGTAGGGCGAGAGGTGATCGGCGCGGGTGGTGTCCCAGACCAGCAGCAGGATGTTGGGCCGTGCGGGGGGGGCGTCGTGGCGCCGTTGCAGGGTTTGCTCCATGGCGCCCGCCGAACTCCACGCGGGTGCGGTGACCGCGACCGCCGCTCCGGCGATCACCGTCGTGCAGAGGGCTCGGCTCATCCGTCCGCCGAGCACCTTGAGTTCGATGCGTGCGCAGAGTCCCACCACGACGGCTGCAGCGGCCAGCACAGCCAGGGTGGACGGCCAGGCGATGGGCGCGCCCCGCAGGGCATCCCGGAGACTCTGGTGCAAGGCGATGGGTGTGGCCATGCAGGCCAGGGAGATGGCGAAGGGCGCCGCCCAACGGCGACGAGCCCACCACACGATCGGAGCGACGAGCAAGGCCACAGCACCCCAGGCCAACAGGGTCTGCCAGATCAGCGAGCCGTCTGCAGGCCGGTAGGCGTGGCTGCTCCAGGTCATGCGCACGTCGACGGCGGCGCAGATCAGGGTGCTGAGCACGAGGGCGGGGAGGAAACTGGTCATGGGTCGCGATGCCGCCCTGCGAGGATGAGTTCACCGCAGCTTACGTGAATGGACGAGTCGAGCAAGGCCACACGCCGGTGACAGCCAACTCGCTATGCTCCCCGCTTCGCCCCTCCCTCCCGCGAGCGTGTGCCGCCGAGATGTCCGTCCTTTCTTCCGATCTCGTGGGGCCCGTCGCGGCGATCGCCACCAGTGTCTGCTGGACGGCCGGTTCGGTCTTCTTCACCGCCGCTGCCAAGCGCCTCGGTCCCACGTGGGTCAACGGCCTGCGCTTGTGCCTGGCGGTGGCGCTGCTCGCGGTGACCCTGCGAGCGCTGGATGGCAGCTGGTGGCCAGAGCTGACCCCGTCTCAGCTCTGGTACCTGGGGCTCTCGGGCGTCTTGGGACTGACCATCTGCGATCAGTTCCTGTTCATGGCCTTCGTCGACATCGGCCCCCGGCGGGCCATGTTGATCATGACCACCGCGCCGCTGTTCGCCTTGGTGTTCGGCGCAGTGTCCCTGGGCGAGGTGGTGGGGGGCTGGGCCTTGGTGGGCGTGCTCACCACCTTGGCGGGAGTGCTCTGGGTCCTGGCTGAAGGGCGCGGGCGCAGCCACTCACCGTCTGCCCGGGCGCACTTGACCCGAGGGGTCGTCCTGTCGGTGATCGCCGCGGCCCTGCAGGCAGTGGGGGCACTCTTCGTCAAGCGAGGGGTAGGGCATGGCGAGCTTCCCGAAGCTGACCATCTTGCGCCCTTGGCAGCGACCTACGTGCGCATGGTCTTTGGCATGGCCGGGGTCATGCCCTTGCTTGCCTTGCACCACTGGCGGCGGCGGGGCCGTGAGCAGGCCTCGACGCCCCGCGCGCGCAGGGTCGGCCTGAACTTCATCGTGCTCGGCACGGTCTTTGGCCCCTACATCGGCGTGTGGCTGTCGGTGATCGCCTTCGACCGCTCGCCCATCGGCGTGGCCCAGACCCTCTGCTCGTTGTCGCCCGTGTTGATCCTGCCCCTGGCGTTCAGGCTTTACGGTGAGCGGGTGGGCGTCCGAGGTCTGTTGGGAGCGCTGCTCGCGGTGAGCGGCGCGGCGCTGCTCTTCGTGACCTGAGGAGCTTGCCCGAGGCGTTCATGCCGAGAACGGGCTATGGTGGCGCCACTTCGCCAACTGGCAGGCGAGCCGAAACGCACAGGGAGGCGAGAGCCCACGATGGGAAGACAGGTGATGGTGGCCTACGGGCTGGTGGTGTTGCTCCTCGGCTTGGCCTGTACGCCCCGCTCCGAACCGGCGGAACAAGCCGCCTCTGGCAGCTCAGCGAAACAGGGCGGAGCGGAGGCCGGCGATCACGAGCGGAGAGCCCTCTCCTTGGTGGACGAGCTGGCCGCCATGGGCTTCGACATCGATCTGGACAGCTTGTCCATCGAGGTGAGCGATCTGGAGGACTGCGTCGCCGACGTTGACCGGCAGCAGGACATGTTCTTTCCCGAGTCGTACTTCACCGGCTTGCACATGTTTCTCGAGTGCCTGGGCTTGAGCAGCGAGAGCCCGGAGGCCCTGCGCAAGGTGGCGGTCACCACGGTGTTGCAGCAGATGAGCGCCTACTACCAGGCAGATCGGCAGACGCTCGTTTTTCCCCGCAGTCGACTCAACGGCTTGATGGAGGGCCTGGGTCAGGTCGACTACCTGCTGGCTCACGAGCTGGTGCACGCCTATCAAGACCAGCAGCTCGGTGGCCTGGTGGAGCTGCTGTCCGCCACGGGGCGCAACCGGGAGCAGATCGATATCGCGCGCTGTCTCATCGAGGGCCAGAGCGAAGCGGTGGCCATGGCGCTGGTGCTGAACAGAGAGGGGCAGACTCTCCAGAACGTGGACGCCGCCATGCTCGACATGGTGGCCGACGTCGAGCAGATGCTCAGCGGCAGCGCGCAGATCTACGACGCTGGCCGGCGCTTGGTCCTGTCTACAGCGCAGGCACAGGGCTGGGCTGGCGTGGACGACCTCTTCGCCCACCGTCCCACGTCCACAGAGCAGATCCTGCACCCTGAGAAGCGGGGGAAGGACCTGCCCTCGCTTCCGGAGCGCTCACCGTGGAAGAAGCTGTGGCCCGATGGGGAGCTCGTTCACGAGGACGTGATGGGAGAGCTGAGCCTGTCCATGTTGCTGGGCGCGGTGTTGAGCCCTGCTCAGGGCTACATCGCCGCGACGGGGTGGGATGGAGACCGGCTGGTGGTGGTGAGGACCGCTGATGGCGAGCTGCTCGCCCACTGGCGCAGCGTCTGGGATCGTGAAGAAGACGCCCGTCAGTTCGCCGATGCGGTGGCGGCAGCTGGCGGCGCCACCCTGGCCGTCGATGGTCGCGTGGTCGACGCCTTCGCCGGCCCTGACTGGCACCAGGGAGCGTGGGCCAGCGCCTTGTCCGACGGAAACGGCGTGGCCCGTCCCGCGGACGCCGCCTCGACGGCTGCTGCAGAAGCTGCCCAGCGGGTGGCGACCGCTCGTCGCGAGGGAGACCGCTGGATCCGACCCGATGTGGGCGTGAGCATGGTGGTGACGCCGAGCTTCAGCGAGTCGGCTGTGCGCGGCATGCCGGTGCTGCTGGCGGACACGGTCGTGACCGAGGGACAGTTCTCCAGCAACATCACCGCCCTGCGCCTGGCCAACACACTGGGTGACGATCTGGACGTCTTGGAGCAGCTCAATCGGGAGCAGTTCGAGGCCATGCCAGGCACGGTGCTGAAGAAGATGGAGCAGACCGTGATCGGCGGTCAACCCGCGCTTGCCTACGACGTGAGCGGCACGTTCGTCGGGGGCCTGGACCTGCTCTTGTTCGGGCTGCTCATCCCCGACGGTGAGTACCAGATCGTGATCACGGCGACCCTGGCCAACGGGGGCTCAGACTCCTTGGAGGCAGAGGCCCGTGAGATCCTGGCCAGCGTTCAGCTCCTGGAGAACGAGTGAGCGGGGGCGCGCTGGCTCAGAACTGAAAATAGATGAAAGCGGTCGAGTGGGACATGACCGCCATCATGATGCCGATGACCAGGCCGAGCAGCATGCCCAACGCTGGTGTGGGCAGGGCCAGGACACCCCGCTTGAGCCAGGCCTCCAGCCGGTCAGGCTGAAAGTGGGTGAAGAAGCTCACCGCCAGGGCCACGTAGCCCCAGATCGCGATCTCGGTGGACGGCCCGAAGTCGGTGAACAGGGTGGCGATGTGGTCGAGGCTGTCGGCCCTGATGAACAGGCAGGACAGCACGACGAACGAGAAGGTCAGACACCAGGCCAGAGCCTTGACCGGGCGCGAGATCCTTCGGCGCGCAGCCCGCCGGCGTCGCTCCATGGCGCGCTCGGCGCAGACCACCACGCCCTGCATGGTGCCGTAGAGCAGCCAGAGCCCGCTGGCGCCATGCCACAGCCCGATGATGATCATGGTGATCATGATGTTGAGCGACACGCGCCACTCTTTGTCCCGGGCAGAGCTGAGCGGGTAGAAGACGTAGTCCCGCACCCACGTCGACAGGGAGATGTGCCAGCGACGCCAGAACTCGCTCACGCTGGTCGACCTGTACGGGGCCATGAAGTTCTCGTCGAGGTCGAAGCCGAAGAGGCGCGCCGTGCCGATGGCGATGTCCGAGTAGCCAGAGAAGTCGAAGTAGATCTGGAAGGTGAAGCCGACCATGGCCAGGCCGTGGGCCAGGGCGGTGTACTCGTCAGGTGCGGCGTAGATCGGGTCGACGAGGAACTGCGAGAGGATGTCCGCCAGCAGGGCCTTCTTCACCAGGCCCGTGCCGATGCGATACAGCCCGTCGTGCAGGCGTTCGCGGCTGAAGCGCGGCTGGATCTCCAGCTGCTTCAAGAACGTGACGGCGCGCACGATGGGGCCGGCCACGAGCTGAGGGAAGAAGGCCACGAAGAGCGCGAAGTCCCAGAAATTGCGCGCCGGTTTGAGCCTGCCCCTGTAGATGTCCACGGTGTAGGACAGGGTCTGGAAGGTGTAGAACGAGATGCCCACGGGGACCATGTCGGTCCAGGCCAGACCGTACGCGCTCTGGGTGAGCTCGCCGTCGCCGAGCACGGGTTGCAGCAGCTCGACGCCCCACTTCGAGTACTTGAAGTACGAGAGCAGCCCCAGGTTGGCGATCAGGCTGAGGTACAGGGCTCGCTTCTTGGCTTTTGGGTTCGGGGCACCCGCGATCCAGCGGCCGCAGTGATAGTCGAGGATCGTCGAGAAGACGATCAGGTTGAGGAACCACAGCTCCCACGAACCGTAGAAGAAGTAGCTGGCGCACAGGAGCACCGCCGTGCGCCGGTTGCGCTGCTTCGCCACCAGCCAGAACATGGCCAGGACGAGGGCCAGGAAGACCCCGAACTTCCAGGTGTGAAACGCCACTCAGACGGGCCTTCTCGTGGGGAGGTGGCTGGTCAAGTTGCTCACTGGCGAGGGTTCTCCCGGCGGTCCCTGATCAGCTTGCCGACCAGGCGGTCGTCGCGGGTCATGCGCAAGAGGATGCCCCGGGCCATGAGGTCGTGGCCGGCTGGCGACCAGTGCGACTTGTCCACGCAGAACTTCTCCATGTCGTCGTGAATGACACCCAGCTCATTGCTGAAGTCCCACACGTCGAAGCCTCGCGTTTTCAGCAGCTCGATCAGCACGGTGGTGGGTTCGGCGCGGGGAGTGCTGATGGAGGGCGCACCCTTGGAGGCCATGCTGCGCAGGTGCTTGGCCCAGGTCACCCGGTGCTGCTGCTGGGGTTCTGGCAAGACCAGCAGCCTGAGGTTCACGCCGCTGTCCGCGCAGGCCGCTGCGAGAAGGTCGAGGTCGGTCAAGGTGTACTGCAGCATCGACTCGATCACCGGCCCGCGCTCGGCACGAGACAGGATGAAGCCCTGCACCCGCTTCTGCTTGTCCTCTTGCCCCAGGAACTGGGCTCGGTAGCGGGCGTAAAGGTTGGAGTGGAGCAGCAGGTGGTGCAGCTTGACCGCCAGAGGACGCAAGAACTCGGGCACGTCCTCGACGATGTCCTTGGGCACCAGGATGTCGCCCACGGTCATGCTCTGGCTGTCCAGCCCCGGCCCCAGGATCGACTGGGAGCCAGGGGAGATGAACAAGATGACCAGGTCGGGTTGCACCTCGGGGATCATCTTGATCGCCAGCCGGGCGGCCTGACGGGCCGAGAAGCCCTTCACGCCGCCGTTCAGAATCCGCCAGTTGGCCCCGGGAAAGCGAGCATCGCAGATCTCCTGGGTGGACTCGGCCCAGGTCTCCGGCGTGGGCACGCCGCTGCCGAAGACCCTGGAGGCGCCCACGCCCAGAATGCGCACCTCGTCAGCCGGGGCCGCCGGGGGGATCTCCCGGCCGCGCAGGCCCAGGGAGTTGATCCGCGAGACGCCGTACTTGATGCCCGGGCGATTGACCCAGCCCAGCTGATCGTCGGCGACCATGGAGCCCTTGGCCCGCAGATCCCGGTCCCGATCGAGCCAGGCCACGCCATAGTCTGCCAGGACGAGACCCGCCAACAGCCCCAGCAGCACCTTGAACAGCATGGTGAAGAGAAGGGGCCGCGGGGGGGCGTTAAGAGCCGGATTCGGGGCCGCCTGGGGGGCTGTTTGGGGAGCAGAAGCGGCCATGGTGGGATCGTATCCCGCACGTTGCAGCAAGGCTAGTTTCGGCGAAGACCTTGTCCATCACCTGCCTTCAACCCAGCGTGTTGGGCCGCGAGGCTCGGCAAACTGGCCGACCCGCTGGGGGCGGGGCCTCCCAGCCCGGTCTCATCATACTCCACAAGCGGGGTAGACTGGGTTCAGCATGAACACTGAACCCACCCCCAGGCTTGCGGAGTTGCTGGTCCGCCACCACGAGGAGCTGCTGGCAAGGTTGCGCCGTCGTGGCGCCGGGCTGTTCAGGTATGAGACCGAAGAGGACCTGGCCCAGGGCGTGCACCTGCGTGCGCTGAAGTCCGGGGCTCGCTTCGAGTTTCAGGGTGACGAGGCGTTCAAGGGTTACCTCTCCCGTCTTGTGCGTGCCCACGTGGCCGATCGCCACGATTACTGGAGCGCAGCGCGACGGAACGGTGGCGCCCTCATGCGGGTGACCTTGCTGGGGGCGGACAGCACCATGGGCCACGGTGTCGAGCCGGCGTTTTCGGGGAACGGGCCGGCGACATTCGCCCAGCGGCGTGACCTGCTGGCCCTCGCCGCCCAGGCGGTCGATGTCCTGCTGCCCCGGGATCAGCGGCTCGTGAGCATGATCACGGAGGGGCTGTCGGTTCCTGAGATGGCCGAGCGGCTGTCCCTCACTGAAGACACGGCGCGCCGGACCAAACTGCGAGCCGTGGAGCGCTTTCGCCAAGCCTTCGAGCTGATCGCTGGCTAGCGTTCGAGGGCGAAGGCCACCGCGTCCTTCAACTCCATGGCCGCACCCCGCTGGAAGGCCAGCTCGAAGGCCTCGTCGCCGAGTTCCTGGCGAGCCAGGGCGAGGTCTTCTGCGTAGGGCTCGACCTCTGCCTTGGGTTGGATGAAACCGAATGCGGTGCGCGCCGCCTGGGCTGCCCCCGCAAGGACGGCGCAGCGGGCGGGCTGCCCTGTCATGGCTTCCAGGCTGGCGCTCATCTCGAACGACTCGACGACGCTGCGCTTGTCCCTCAGCTGCCAGAAACTGTTGAGGCTCTGGTTGAGCCGCTCCCGGGCCAGGCTTGTTTGACCGAGCTTCGCCGCGATCTCACCCAGGTTGCCCAGCGACCCTGCGACTCCCCAGGCGTCTTCGAGCTTCGAGCGCAGGGCGAGGCTCTCGGAGTACAGCCACTCGGCATCCTGCAGGCGTCCCTCGTACAGGGCCAGCATGCCCATGTCATTGAGCAGGTTGGAGGCCCAGCGCTCATCACCGGTCTCTCGGGCGAGCTGGAGCGCCGGCTCCATGTGGGCGGCGGAGTCCGCGAAGCGTTGCTCGTGGGCGAAGAGGAAGCCCAGCTGTCGGTGAGCCAGCCCCTGCTGGCGTCGGTCGCCAGCTTGTTGGGCCAGCTCAAGGCTCTGAAAGAACAGCTGCTCGGCCCGGGCCACATCGCCCCTGCGGTGGGCGACCACTCCGGTGACGCGATGCAGGTTGGCGCGCAGGGCGGGCGGCAGCTCGCTGTCGAGGCCGATGAGCGCGTTGAGCTGTGCCGCCGCCGAGTCCATGTGCCCTCGCGACAACCACCACTCGAAGAGGGAGCACGCAGCACGCACACCGTCCTCGTAGAGATCGGGGTCCAAGCGATGCGCGCTCAAGGCGGCTTCGAGGTCGATGCGTCGCGTGTCGAGCTCTTCGAAGAAGGCCCCTCGATCTGCACGGTCCTGACGCTGCTCTGCTTCGGCGGCCAGGGCATAGTGCGCCGTGGCATGTCGGCGCACCCAGGTCGCCTCTTCGCCGGAGGCGACCAGCTGCTCCCGGGCGTAGTGGCGCAAGGTGTCCAGCAGCCGATAGCGCGTGCGTTGACCCCGACGGTCGGCGACCACGAGAGACTTGTCCACGAGGGCGGGCAAGAGCGAGAGGATGTGCACTGCCGGCATGGCGTCGTCCGAGCAGATCGTCTCGATGGCCTCGAGGGGGAAGGCCCCGGAGAACACGGCCAGCCTGCGAAAGAGGCGCCGCTCAGGGCCGGACAGGCGGTCGTGGCTCCAGTCGACCATGGCCCGCAACGTGGCGTGGTGGGAGGGGCCGCCGCTCGTGCCACCGGAGAGCAGCTGGAACATGTCGTCGAGTCGGGCAGCGAGTTCCTCAACGGGCAGCACCCGGGTGCGTGCGGCGGCCAGCTCGATGGCCAGGGGGATGCCGTCCAGGCTGCGGCAGACCAGGGAGACCGCGGCTCCATTCTGTGCGTCGAGCACGAAGGAGCGATCCGCCAGCTGGGCCCGCTCGATGAAGAGGCGCACGGACTCGGTCCGTGCCAGGGCGGCGGGCGCGCTCTCGCCTGGTTCAGGGAGGCTCAGCGGCTTGACAGGAAACACCTGCTCGCCCGAGAGACCGAGAGGTTCACGGCTCGTGGCCAGAACGCGCACGGCAGGACCGGCTCGGAGAAGAGCCGCCGCCATGTCCGCGCAAGCCGTGAGCAGGTGCTCGCAGTTGTCGAGGACGATCAGCACAGATCGCGTGGCGAGCTCTGCGGCGAGGTTCTCAGCTGAGAGCCCACCGTCGCCCAGGTCAAGGGCGGCGAGAACGGCCTGGGGGACCGCCTTGCCGTCGGCGAGACCGGAGAGTTCGACGAAGGAGACAGGCTCTGCAAATGTTCCCGTGGCTTCCATGGCCAGCCGGCTCTTGCCCGAACCCCCAGGCCCCAGCAAGGTGATCAGGCGTCGCTCCGAGAGCAGCTGTCCGAGGTCGGCGAGTTCTTGGTCGCGGCCGATGAAGCTGGTCAGGGGAGCGGGTGTGCCCGTGCCCTGCCTCTGCTCAGGCGCAGGGTTGCCTTCTCCGCGCATGATGGCCTGCAGGGACTCGCGCACGTCGGTCATGGAGTGGGGCCGGGCCTTCGCGTCGAGTTGCAGGCAACGGTGGCAGAGGCTCCTGGCCAGAGCAGGGACAGAGGCAGGCATGGAGTTCAGGGAGGGCTCGAGCGATGTGCCCTGCAGCGCCCGTTCACCCATGAAGCACTCGGCGAGCAGCGCACCGAAGCCAAACACGTCCGTTCGTGAATCGACCTCCAGCCCCATGGCCTGTTCGGGGCTCATGTAGCCCGGCGTCCCCATGGGCACACCAGCGCGGGTCAAGGGCACGTCGTCGTCGCCGTCGATCTGCTTGGCCAGGCCGAAGTCGAGGACCTTCACCCGGCCCTCGTGGAGCATGATGTTGCTCGGCTTGAGGTCGCGGTGAATGACGCCCTGGCTGTGCGCGGCCTCCAGGGCACGGGCGATCTGCAGCCCGACGGCCACGGCCTCTCGGGGATCGAGTGCGGAGCGTTGCAGGCGAGCAGAGAGGTTCTCGCCCTCGACGCACTCCATGACCAGCAACAGGTCGCCGGCGTCGGTATTCAGCAGGGCGTGCACGCCGGCGATGTTCGGGTGGTCAAGGGAAGCGATCAGCCGAGCCTCGCGACGAAAGCGCTCCGTCTTGGTGGGGTGGTCGGTGAAGGCCGGGGGCAGGCGCTTGATGGCCACGTCCCGTTCGAGGTGGTCATCGAAGGCGCGCCAGACCTCGCCCATGCCGCCGTGCCCGAGGGGTTCGATGGGGCGGAAGGGCCCCAGATCTGGCGGGCCCGTCTCCGTGGCGTCGCTGCCCTCTCGTCGTGGCAGCCGACGATGGAGGGCCTGCAACCGAGAGCGCAGCTCTTCCGACGTGCCGTCCCAGCGGGCCAGGAAGGTCTCGACCGACTCGGGCCTGCCGCTCGTCGCGCTGGCCATGTAGGCGTCATAGGCCTGTTCGTCGAGGGAGCGATCGTCGTCATGTGCAGACATGTCGTCCACCAAGGTACACGGCCTGCCGGTCTCTCAGCAGATCAGTGTGTCAGCGTCCTTTGGGTTTCCAGACCGCTGCATCGAGAATCGACCACAGATGGACGATCCAGCCCATGAGGATCCACCAGAGCACGGCGGCCATGATGAAGTGCACCAGGGCCATGAACAGGCGGCCCTGCACCAGCTGCCCCAGGCCGGGCACGAAGAAGCTGCAGATGGCGGCGATCACGTTGCCGGTAGAGCCGGCGCCGGTACTCTGGTGCTGAGTCAACGGAGGTGGCTCCAAAAGGGGTGGCGCTGTGGGCCGGGTG
>Ga0209992_10001582_pt1 | contig 23258 bp, 20 predicted proteins | sample 2SBtaG_2_FD_182564 | JGI IMG/M metagenome (GOLD analysis project Ga0209992, IMG submission 182564) | Deep subsurface microbial communities from Kolumbo volcano to uncover new lineages of life (NeLLi) - 2SBTROV12_ACTIVE470 metaG (SPAdes)... | ecosystem: Environmental > Aquatic > Marine >... | reverse complement strand
AATCGTACTCAGTCGTTCGCAGTCGGTAACTTTTGCACGTAAGTTCGCAATCTGAGACGGCTAGCGAGACTTCATCACGAAATCAGTTCACCTTGCGCAAAGGAAATGAAGTGCTACGCACTTGTCATTAACCCTTTGCACCCAACTATAAATATTCAAAAGCTTTTACGACTCTTTTTACACCGTTGACATGACGAGCAATCTCAACCGCCATATCAGCTTCTTCTTCTGACACTAAGCCCATTAAAAATACCTCACTGTTTTCTGTAACAACTTTGATATTGTTACCTGTGATAGTCTCTGCGGTGAGTAATTTGGTTTTAACTTTTGAGGTAAGCCAAGTGTCATGGGTTTGTGTCGCGATACCAATGCGTGTACCAATGCGAAGTTGGTTATGGATGTTCTTTACGGTGACAGCATTTCTGACAGCTTGTGCAGCTTGCGACATTAGGTTGTTTGATGGTACTTGGCCTACAAGCAAAATGGTGCCATTGACACTGACTACACTGATGTTAGCTTGCTCGCTTAGGTTAGGCACTTTTTTAAGTGCTAAAGTCGCTTTAATCTCAATGTTATTATCGTCAATTTGCGAACCAATGGTGCGTCGATCATTGGCTGCAGATACCGCACCGGCTGTACCAGCTACAACTGCAGCAGCGCAGCCTTGAAGGAGGATAAGAATGGCTATAATTGTTAGGTGTTTGAATTGCATTACTGATCATCCTGTGGGAACAAGGTATTATCAATCAATTGGCTAAGGCAGTGTACATTGAATAAGTGAGATTCGATAATACGGCTAGGTCGCTTACTCGGAGTCAATACTTCAACGTCATTAGGGCCTAGTAGGCCAATTAACTCACCCCCTTCATCACCCACTAGCGCAATGACTTTCATGTCTTTGGTAAGCGCAGCTTCCACTGCAGAAACAATATTCTTTTCATTGCCATCAATAGCAAATGCAACAAGCAGATCGCCCTGTTGTGCAAAGGCACGAACTTGGCGTGAGAATTTGTCACTATCATGCTCAGTATTGTTCATGTCCAAGTGAATATGATTTTGAGATAAAGCGATAGCTGGCAGGCAAGGTCGCTCTGTTTCATAGTGGTTTACAAGCAGACCTGCAAAGTGCTCGGCAAGCATATTGCAGCTAGACTCACCACAGCAGATTACTTTATTACCATTAATTAAACCTTGCACGATTGTCATTGCAGCAGCTTCAAGAACATCAGGGAGGACTTCGCCGGCTGCAATTTGTGCTTGAATACTCTCAGTGAAAATTGTTTTTATTGATTCTTGCATAATTAAGATATGTTTTTAATCCACTTTATATTATCTGAACTCACCCCTTCGATAGCAATAAAGTCTATCCGTATTGGTAAATTCTTTAGTTTTTTGCACTCTAAGTAATGATAAATACTTCTCTGTAGCTTTTGAAGCTTACTTGGGCTTAAAGCTGAAATAGCACCGCCATAGCTTTTGCTTTTTCTATATTTTACTTCAACAAAAACAAGGGTATTTTGATCCCTCATGATGAGGTCTATCTCACCGTATTTGCAATCATAATTGCGAGAAACGGCACTTAGCCCTTGCGTCTGTAAATATTGCTCCGCTAATTGTTCATAGTGCATGCCTTTTGCACGCGTATTGGCAAATAATCCTTTTAACATACGATCCCTTATTTATTAAATTAATCCCTAAAGCTTTCTTGGAAACGATTATGATTTTGCATAAACAGCGGTGTTGGCTTTTGTTCTTCAAGTTGCACTAGCTGGATTTTTTTTTGTTTGTATTGTGCCCAGTCTAATCGCCTTTGAACGGTATTATTGCTTTTAATACTCAGCTTACCCGTTAGACCTGAATACGCTTTACCAGGGATCTTGACTAATTGCTTGAGCTCAGGGATCAGGTTAACAGCGTCAAAGGCCATAGCGAATAAGCGTTGCTCTATATCTGCTTGCTCTGGCCACAGTGCATCGTATTGTGTTCTGAGATTAAACTTATCAACTGATTTGTTTAGCATCCAAGGCTGCTCAGTAAAAAATAAACCTTCAAGGTCGCCTTTGTCAGTGTGATCCATACGCTTAGAATAGCTCCTAGAGCTTGCATATAGGGGAATACGTTTGGCAAAAGTACTGACATTGACGTCAAGATAAGGCTTTAATAAACGTGTTTCAATGGCATCGCCAAGAATGTAAATAACATCAATATCCATGCGAGACCGTGTTTCGCTTTCAACCTCTTTTCTGAATAAGCTCCTAACTACTTTGATCCGCTCTTTAGAGGCGTCTACCTCAAGTAGGTTTGCTACAACTTTCGCCATATCTTTGCTATCTGTGTATAAACCTACTTCTGGTTCAATAAGGCTATAGTTCTGCCATTCGTTTTTGAAATGATTAACGAGCCTCAAACCCGAGAGCGTATCTGCTGCCAATAACATAGGCTTTTGAAATTTCTGCGATAAAAAATGCACCATGGCTTGCTCAACTTCATGCTCTGGGTTTAAAGCGAAAAAGTATTGTTCTGCATTTAAATTAGACGTTTCAGCAGTATTTAGGTGAAGAGTCGGCGTGCTTTGGATGGCGCTGCTGTTACTCACTTTCTCAATGTTATCTTTGAGTAATGGACCAATGATGAAGTCAAATTGCTGACTGGCAAGTTGTTTGTCTATGTCTTCTGCACTGAGCTGTTCATCAATGAAAGTGATTTCTTCAACATCACTGTGATCCATTGCTGCTAAAAAACCATTTTTTAGGGCACTACCTAGCCGTTTGCTACTGCCACTTTGTGGTAGCAGAACGGCGATACGTTTAACCTGATAGGGGGCAAGATTTATCGCATTTTGAACTTTCTTCGGCAAAATGTAAGTCGCAGGATGATTAACAAAGCGACGTTGCCAGTTGTTAAGTGCCTGATGAAGTTGTATGCCAGAACCAATATAAATCTGCTGGTATTTGGCTAATTTTATCCAGCCTCTCTGGATCACAGTTCCTCGGTCGAAGCGTTCTAACGCATAGGATGACAACTGCTGTAATGCCTGCCAAATTTCATCATTTAAACTTGCTACTTCTACTTCATTAGAAAAACTTAAATCGGCTGCTTGAAAATAATAGGAAAGCGCTTTTTTTGGCATACCTTGAGAAGCATAAATACGGCCCATTAAATACTGATGCCACGCTTTATGCTCAGATAAAGACAAGCGAACTTTTAAGGTCTTAAGAATGTTTAGTGCTGTGCTGTAATTATTAAGCTCTGTTCTAGCTAGTGCGATATAAAGTTTATTTTGCACATAATCGACAGTTTCGTTGCGCTCTAATGCGAGGCAGGCTTGTTCTAAAACAGGCCAGTTTTGCTCTATTATGGCATTTTCTCGTGCACTATAAAGTAACTGAATACGAGATGCTCCTTGCTTGGCAAGTGCTCTGTTAAGCAGTCCTTCCGCATTGAGGACTTCAGGGACTAGAGTTTGCGGCTGATTTTGCACAGCACTGGGTTGGGCTAGTGATTTTTCGGTTGTGCTACAAGCCGATAAACCCGACAATACACCTATTACAAGACAAATTACTTTCAGTCGCACCGCAACTTCCTAACGATAAACATTCCTCAAAGGGATATCTTACTGACTGAAACTGGAGAGCTCAATGACAAAAGCACAGAATACAGACAAAATTGGTACCCTTTATGTAGTCGCAACGCCGATTGGCAACTTGGCCGATATCAGTGAGCGTGCTTTAACAACTTTAGCAGAGGTTGACTTAATTGCCGCTGAAGATACACGTCACACGGGTAAGCTGTTGAGCCATTTCAATATCAAAGCGAAAACCTTTGCGCTGCATGATCATAACGAGAAACAAAAAGCACAACAGATTTTAGACTGGCTTAATGAAGGGCTTAATATTGCATTAGTGTCAGACGCGGGCACCCCTCTTATTAGCGATCCTGGTTATGCAGTTGTAAATCTATGTCGTAATGAAGGAGCTGATGTTACACCTGTACCAGGTGCTTGTGCAGCCATCACGGCATTATGTTGTTCGGGGTTACCGACAGATAGATTTCAGTTTATTGGCTTTACGCCAGCGAAAAGCCAAGCTCGTCAGCAGTTCTTTATTGATGCGTTTGAAAGCGGTATTACCAGTATTATGTATGAAAGTACTCACCGCATCATGGCTAGCCTCGAAGATATGCAAACTGCGTTAGGTGCAGCGCAACAAGTGGTGTTTGCGAAAGAGCTGACTAAAACATACGAAACTTTCTTTAGTGGTTCAGTGAGCGAGGTACTTGAGTATTTAACTAATGAGCCAGAGAAGCAACGTGGTGAGCTGGTGTTAATGCTGCCTGGAAAAGCTAAACAACAAGAAGAAATACCAGCTGATGCACGAAAAATGTTGAGTTTACTTGAGTCTGAAATGCCACTGAAAAAAGCCTGTGGTGTGGTTGCTGAGTACTTTGGCCTTAAGAAAAATGCGTTATATAAGGCGGTCATTGCTGATAAAGACGATTAACTTTAAAAAAGCGTGTGATTTTACTGTATCTTGCGTATAATCGCCCGCCTGAGTCAGCCGGATAATCGCTGCCTGTGACGAAAATGATCGGGGGGAGGAAAGTCCGGGCTCCACAGGGCAGGGTGCCAGCTAACAGCTGGGGGGCGTGAGCCTACGACAAGTGCAGCAGAGAGAAGACCGCCAACTTCGGTTGGTAAGGGTGAAAGGGTGCGGTAAGAGCGCACCGGGCCACTGGTAACAGTTGGTTGCAAGGTAAACTCCACCCGGAGCAAGACCAAATAGGGTTCCTTATGGTGTGGCCCACATCGGAACCGGGTAGGTTGCTTGAGCCTATTAGCGATGCTAGGCCTAGACGAATGATTATCACCTCGCAAGAGGGACAGAACCCGGCTTACAGGCTGACTCAGAAATTTTAGTAACCGCTTGATCTGTCAAGCGGTTTGCTAAAATCCCCATCTAAATTTAATTCACTCGCTATTCCGATACACTAAATGTTACACGGTCAATTCGTTTTATCTCTTTCAGAGACTCAATTGTATTTAGCTTTAACGTCTCTAAGGAATTGATTTAGTGATAAATTTTATCCTGATAGCATTTCAATATCGAAAACTAGCTTCATCGAAAAATGAGATACACGGTAATTGAGATGGGTGCTTGGCCTGAGTTGAGTGTGAAACATGCACGGCATAACGGGTATTAAGTACCTATACAAACGAAAGTCTACCTTTTACATAAGAGAGAAAATACCCAAGCGGCTAGGAACTAGGGAAGTTAGGCTGTGCATGCGGACTAAACGACTGCCAGTGGCGATCGCGAAACTTGATTTATTATTGCCAATGGTTAAACGGTTGAAAGCACTTGTTATTAGTTCAAGAACATTAGAAACTGACCTTGTAAGCAAACAGTTAAACCAAATTAAGGACACCATGTTAAAGCAGTTAACGATTGCAGATATAGACCCTCTCATAGCCAAACTAGAACAAGGCTACAGTGAAGGAGGTCATACGATTAATGCATTGGGCACGCAGTCTTTAACTCAACTTGATGATAGCTTTAAAGAACGGTTCGGATATATTGCGGAAGCTGAAAGTAGTACAGAACGAGAAGCCCGATTTGATGAAATAGTCACTGGCTTAGAGCAAGGTGAACGATGGGCATTCATCGAATCATTTTCTTCAATTATGAAGCTATTCCCACAAATGAAAGGGGCTGGTGAACCGATTGATGCTTTGCCACTTCAAGCAAAAGAGTTGCTTTTCAGCAATGGTTTTAAGGTAGAGCCAAACAGTGTGCCTTACCGAGTTCTTTTGAGTAAACTAAAAGTGACCAATGCTGTCCTCGACAAGCTATTGGTGTCTATTCTTGACGAAGATTTTATTGGTGAACTCAACACTCAAGATTTGTTGTTATCCCAACCACAAATCAATGCTAACTTATCTCAGGTCGAAACTCCTGAAGAACCCAGCGGCCCTCTTTTTTCTCAGGTGTATGCTGAGTTTCTTGAGTTTAAAATCAGAAAAGAGAAGCTGACCGAAAAAATACAAAAAGACTATGAGCGGTTTTATACCGTGTGGCAGCTAGTCATGGACTATAGACCAATTGAGCAGTATAGGCCAAAGGATATAGGGCGGTTATTGATAGGTGTTTTGAACTTCCACGTATGAATATTGCACCTTACAAAAAAATGACATGGCAGGAACGCTTGGATTGTGAAGTGCCAGAGGAAGAGGTCACTTCACCTAAATCAGTGCAAGGTTACTATAAGTGGCTGCAAAGTATTTTTGCTTATGCCAAAAAAGACACGGTGGATTACATCAGCTCTAGCCCATGCAATATTAAACGTGACTTTACTTCAAACACCCGAGGTGCATTTACCGACCTTGAGCTAGTTCAGTTTCTTAATGCCGCCCAAGATGAAGATACTCAGTGGAAAAAGTGGATTTTACGACTTGGCATATATACAGGCGCACGCCTAGGTGAATTGTTGCAGTTGAGGAAGTCGGATATTCGTTTTGATGAAGAAACAAAGCACCATTACATACTGATCACTGACGAACATAAAGACCATAAGCTAAAAACGGATAACGCCAAGCGTAAGATCTCACCCCGATATGAATTCACGACGCCGTTGAATATGTTGATGTTAAAAGGGCAGCTCATGGGTTTAACTGCCAAATTGTTTTCCTGAAGATGAAACATGTTTTCATCGTACTTGTCGCTGTTAAAATAAATAGACACCCAATCAAATATCATTAATAGGTTTTGACGGAAAGCTTGAAGTGGGTGTCAAGTTTTTCTTCTCTTTTTGCAAAGTTTAAACCAGCATTAAATTATCTAAATTTTTCACATTGTATTTATCGTTTTCAATGGATTGACCATCGACAATAACTTTTTTATCAATATCATTTATCACGTTAACAATATTTTCTACGGTATCGGCTTTTACCAATATACCAGCAATATAATCACATGGTAAAGGTGGGTTGAGATAAGTTTTGTCCGGGTTCCAGATAGTGTAACTCATTATGACGGATGGATGTTTTGGGAGCGATACATCCTCATATATATTTTTATTAAATGGAGGTTGGTAGTAACGAGCTAGCGCGACAGAGTTGCATGTATTATCGAATTTAAAACTCTTTCCTGCACCAAGGTTAACAAGGAGCTCTCCTATATCGGAAGTGCAGGTTTTATTAATTAACTCATAAGTATCATAACCTGCAAACCTGAGATTTAGTTCTATAAATTCTAGGTCATTACCGTCAATCATTATTTCTGTATGCGTTGGTCCCCATTGAACACCCAAAACTTGATGAATATCTGCAATATACTGATATATTTTCGATTCTAAACGCGTATTAAACGGAAAAATAAGGGCTAGCTCAACGGCTGGATTATTTGTAGCGAGAATTCTTCCATTAATTCCAATTGGGGACCATTTCCCATTAATGGTATAGCCTTCAACGCTAACAAGTTTACCTCGTGCCTCTGTTTCTGCTAGAGCATTGCTTTCAGTTTTCATATAATCATTAACAAATGAGCAATTATGGAATGAATCTGTTTTCTTCCACTCTCTATACGCCAAGTTTAGCTCTTCGATATCATGACACTTTTTCACATGCAAACTTCCACCTCCCTTGCTTGGCTTAAAGTAAACTGGAAAATCTTTTTTAAGAGGGAACTCATTATTGTCAAGATTGAAAGTTTTAATGCTTGATAATTGATGATCGATAAGTGTTTTTCGACAAAGATGTTTATTCAAAATATTGTGAATGATATCTTCCTCATTTCGCGGCAGTCCAATCTCTTTTCTAACAATAGAATCAAATAACAGAACACCTTCAACGGCTGTATAGGTTCCTTTAATGTGCTCTATATTTAGCGATTGTTTTAGTAATTCCAGATTGTGATTAATTTGAGTCCAAGACTCTATCTGAATCCAACTTTGAATACATTCATCGACATAGCCATATTGTGATGGTGAAGGTGTGGGAAAGCTCGATAGGACAATAATATTATATCCCAGTTCATTTACTTTCTTGATCACCGCATTCACATGATTTACGGGCTCTAATATTAAATATATGCCTTTTGACATTCTTTTTCCTATAAATAAACAGTCGCAGAAAGGCCAGATGAAAAGTGGGATAAGGAACCATCAGGATCATCTAACTCGATTTTTACAATTAATCTTTGTTGATACTTTCTGTAATTGGGTAAATGACCAAGTCCAGTTCTAGATACTTCAGCTTCGGTCGCAGGTGCTATTGATCGGACTATGCCTTTATAAGTTAATTTTTTATAAGAATCAATTTCAACTTGAACAGAAGCGCCCAGCTTTATATTGCTTAAATTTGACTCCTTAATGTTGGCTTCAATCCAATAGTTTTCCTGTGAAAGCAATACTGCCAGCAAATCACCTTCTCTGATCATTTGGCCGGGTTGAACGAAAACTTCTTTTACTTCTACCGCTTGTGGCATACGGATATCGTATTTTCTCATTTCATTTTTAAGATACTTAACTCTTTCAGAGTTTTTGAGAATAGAACGACCTGCATTTTCAAGCCCTTCATTCAGATCGGCAATCCTCTGTAGACTTTCCTGTTTTCCTCGAATGCTTTGTTGTAAATCTATTTTTTGATCACGTATTTTTGACTCAATAGCTAAAACCGCTTGCTCATCGACAAAGTTATTGCTGTAAAGATTTTGCAAGTTATCTAGCTTTTTGGTTAGATCAGTCATTTCAAGAGAAATTAAATTAGTCTCATTTTCATACGTACGTATTTTACCTTTTTCTACTTCTAAAATATGCTGTTTGAATTGAATACTCTTTTCTAGCGAAAGAGTTTCAGAAATAAGGCTAGAGATTTCCTCTGAAACTTTGCTTGAATCTAACTTTAGTAGAAGAGTATTTTCCGGCACTGAATCATGTGTATCGATATTAACATTTAACACTAATGCATTATCGAGACTGTATATTGGAATTAGCTTTTTCTTAAAATGGGCAATTTTTAATACCGAGGAGCCCGAGAAAAATTCATCATATACAAACCAGCTAGTAAGCAGTATGCAGAAAAAAAAAGTTATTTTTTTTATCATTACTGTCCTTCAAATACGGTTGAGATATTTTTTCTCAGAAAGTTTTGGTAACTTAATGCTGTCTCATAATTATCATGAGCTGAGAATATAAATCCCGGAAACCCGGTGAATTTTGGATAAGGTTCAACTACATCCCCTTTTTTTAACAGCTCAAATACTTTAAAGGTATCAGCATGAGACTCCACTAAATCTACACCCGATAAGTGCGAGTAGATACCATGACCACCGATAGGAATTATGTAGTTACTGACCGATTTTTTGATCGCGAAATCGAGGTCTTGTTCTGAGATTTTTTCGCCTACGCTTTGTCGCATTTGCAATCCGAGAAAGTCGAGCCCGGTACTTTTCTCTACAATAAAATGAGAAACTCCACTTCCTCCAATTCGTGCTCCGACTTCCAAGACATAGGCTTTATCATCTTTAAATCTGAGTTCTGTGTGGCTCGGACCCATTGTTATACCCAGTGCTTTGACTGCGTGTTGCGTTTGTTCTATTAGCTCTCTGGCTTTATCGCTATTGTGGTCATCTAAAGAAATATAAACAGACTCTTCAAAGAAAGGCCCTTGAGCACAACCTTTATACCCTATTGAAAGAGGATAAACCTTGCTATCAACTGAAAATGACTCGACAACATACTCTTCTCCTTCGATAAATTCTTCGGCAATAATTCCTGCGAAACCGCCATTTACTTTATCTTTGGTAAAAGAAAAATCAGAGTCAGATATTTCTTTCAGAGTGTTCAGGTGATTGTTAAAACTCTCCTCACTGTCGATAAGGCAAACTCCACTGCTGGCCAATCCACCCTTCGGCTTTATAATAAAGTGACTGCCCAATTGTTGACTTATTTGTTGATAACTTTGCGTATTAATATCGAGAAACTTTGGAACGTTAAGTCCGTGCTCCAGAAATAATTCTCGCATAGAGAGTTTGTTTCTACAGTTGATCGCGGCCTTTGTGGTATTGGTTGGTAAAGAGCACTGTTTGGCTACTTCACACACCAAAGGAATGGCTTCCTCTCTTAAAGTAAATATTCCTTCGAGATGATATTTTTTAACATATGATGCAATTGTATTAATCGTTTCGGTAGGGTCATTAAAAAAATCAATATCTATTTCTTTAACCACAGAAAGAAAGTGACTTAGTGAAGCTTCATTTTTGTTTTTAAAATGAAATAGCTCCAAGCCATGTCTTTCTGCACTTTCAAAAATAAAAGGAAGTATATTGTTTCTGTTTGCTATGAGTGCAATCTTTTTCATTTTTTACTCCACTGTGTGAGGTATAACATACTGAATAGTATAAGACTGAGAAATAAAATGGCCTGATTGATTATTGTAATAGATGAAAGTTGTTCAACTCTGAAGTTTGCTTCAATTAATGAAGAGTTAATGAATTGAGAATTTCGATAAATATTCTCATTACTCACCGTCTGTTCTGATGCTTTCTGGTAGGTAAGTGTTGCAAAAATAATTAAAGTATTAATAAATGCAATTGCAATTGCGCCGCCCAGATTTTTAAATATATTGAAAATAGAGCTTACGAACACTTTATTTTCAGCACTTGGTATTTGCATTATCATATTTTGCATGGGTATGACCATAAACATAAATGATGTCCCTCTGAGGATTTGAGGAATAAATAGATCGTGTGTCTGGGTGTTCATATCAATATCGATGAGCAATACGCTCAAAATTAACAACCCTATTCCAATGGCCGTGGTTGTGAACATCCCCAACTTTCTGCAGCAACTAGGGACAAAGAAAGATGAAATAATTTGAGCCAGCCCTGTAATGATCAGTAGGTGAGAGATATCTTTCGGTCCCATATCAAATAAGTCATTGCCTAAAAGAATGAGCATGTAGAGATACATAAAGTGCGTCATGGAGAAAATCATTAACATGAGCATCAATGAGGTAAGCTTAGTGTTCTTCAAGAGCTCAAACTTGACGACTTTTACTTTGCTGTTTGATTCCATTTTAATAGAAAGAACGGTGAGCCATAAACTACCTATCAAAATTATCATTGCTTCCTTTGACCAAAAATATTTAACGCCTTCTTCTAGTACGAAAAACACCATTGAAAAACAAGCTGCGATAAGCAGCGTTAGTTTAATGGGAATGTTAAACTTTGAGTCTCTGACTGATATAGAGTCGAGTTTACTTTTCATTAAAATCAATGCAACGACACAAAAAGGGATATTAATTAAAAATAGAATTCTCCAGCTGATAAACTCTGAAATTACGCCTCCCACGACTGGACCCAATATAGGGGCGATCGTTGTCAATGAAGAGATACTGGCCGATACGCTGAGTTGTTGTCCGTTTTCTGTGAAAATTAAATAGGTTGAGGCCATACACAAAGAAATTAGTGCTCCACCAGCTAGTCCTTGAATCGCGCGAGAAAAAATAAGCATTTCCAAATTCAGAGAAGCTAAACACATGAAACTCGCGATTGCGAACAGAATAATACTTAATATATAAACTTTATATATTCCAAACTTAGTTGTTAAGATACCGGCTAATACGATGGAAATAATTTCTGCAACTAGGTATGACGTTTGAACCTGAGTAGTTTCTTCTAAAGAGTACCCAAGCTCAACCGATAGAGTGGGTAACGATGAAGACAATAAATGGATATCTAGAATAGCTAAGAACATGCAAATAGCCATTGCCGTTATTGTCTTCACATCGTTTGATTTTATCATTGAGCGAACTCTAAATATTCTTTGTTAATGCTAAACTTCTTTCCTGGTGATGATTGCAGGTTGTCGTAAACTAACTTATGACCTTGTTCTTTATATTGTTTGTCTGGCAAACTCTCGAGTTCCAAAATAGTATCGACGAGCTTTTGCATTGCCTGGAAAAGTTTGTCTGCAATAAACTGAGATTGAGCGGGTAGTATTTTTATCGCTAAATGTTTATTTAACCAGTTAAATAGAAAAACACCTGTTCCCGCGTCGAAATTATTTTCCGCATCTTCTTCCGCTGGATACCTAAAAAGTCGCTCAAAAAGAATAAATTCAATGATTTCCTTGCTGAAGGTTATATCATCATTTTTCAACATAAAAAGTGCTGTCTGACAATCAACTTTAATTTCTTCCAGTAATCCGAGTTCCCAGTTGGTTTTTAAACCGATATCTTCTCCAAAGGGTCTTGGGCCTTTAAAATGAAAAAGATCGTGAATGTAACCCCATAAACAACGTGCGTTATACATGTCTTCTTTTGTAAGGTGTTTTGAACTCCAACTATCCGATGCAAAAAGATTGTTGGTTGCTCTCAATGCTTTTTCGACACGAGGCATAGTGTTAGATAAATAGATGTTTCTAAATTTATCAAAGAAAAATATGGCAAATTTTTGATAAGACTTTTTGTATTTTGGGTGAATACTTTCTGGGAAAAATACAACGTTGTTGCCCTCATATAGTGCTTCCGTTCCCATAATTAACCTTAAGGACAAGGTTTTATCACAGGGATGAGGATACTTTTCTCTAAATGTGCCCAAAAACTCTGGATCACCAATATTTGCAAAGAAAAATTCAAAACGAAATCCTCTGTGACTTCCTGAGTTTGCCAGCCGATAAGGTCCAACAAAGAGCATGTGTTCCAATTCTTCGTGGTTATCAGCCAGGTGTTCCGCTGTTTTTTTAAACTCAGGCGGCAGATCAATTCCTTTTCTAATCCAGTTTTCAATATCTTCAATAATGATGGTCAATTTATTTATTTTTTTATAGTGTTCAGAAATGGAGTTCAAAAGAACAATGATTTTATCAAGAGTATGAAGCACATTAAGGTGGTTGGATACGACTCGGCCTTGCTCATCTTGATGTTCTTTTACGAACTCAGAATATTCTTTTAATTGATTAAGCTGGTTCATGAACTTCTACCATTGCGACTTTTTTTTGTGAAGCGTAAAGCACATATTAATCTCACCGAAACTCTTGGCTATTTTCAGGTTATTTTCTAAAGCCGAAGTGATTGTTGTGACACATCCATCTGAATGACCTTCTTTACACATCTTTGCTGCGGCAGAATTGCTGGTCGCGAATTCAACTTTATAATCTCCAACAAGTGATGCAGGAGCTGGATGTGTGTACACTGTTTTTACTTTACCAACGTCTACTTCTGGTCTAATGGCCAATACCATTTCTAAAGTAGGTACTATAAAACTGTCATCAAATGTAAGCCAGTCTAAATTTTTAAAAACAATATCATGGAGATGAGGATAAACAGCACATCCGAGAAGGTAGCACTCTTCGGTCTCATTTTTCATAACTTCTAGCGCAACTTCCAGTTGCGGATGAAGGACAATATTAACTTTGATATTTTTTTTCTTTGCCCAATGCCTAGCTGCATTTTCGCAGTTAGTATTCGTTGGTCCTAATGTGTGTACATTAAGTGTCTTTGCCTTAGTAATTAACATAGAAATTCCTTTAAATATATGTTTATTGGTTTTATTTAGAGAATAACTTTCTTTTTTAAATTAGATAATACAACTCGAGATAATCTAAATATGGCTTCTTCGAGAGAGCTTTCGTCCGCATTAGTGAAGTTTAATCTTAATGCGGGCTCAGTCTTTTTATGGTGGGAAGGATAAAACTCCGAACTTGGAACAACAGCTACTCCATTTACTAATGCTTCTTGTGCAACTTTTACAACATCAATTTGACTTGAGTTAAACCTTACCCAAACGAACATACCTCCCATAACAGCTTGGAAGTGGCAATACTCTTCAGGTAGATATTTTTTTAACGACTGAATGAGAGATTTATAGCGTGTTTGATAAAGTCGACATAATTTTGATAGATGTTCTTCAAACTGAGAATGCTTCAGTAAACCTAAAAGCATGGCTTGCATTGGAATAGATGAGTGCAAGTCGGTACTTTGCTTAACTTTCTCAAGAGGTTGCATCCAGTCTTTTCGACCGGAAACTATTCCTAAACGCATTCCTGGTGTGGCGATTTTTGAAAATGAGCGAAGAACTAAAGAGTTCATCGGGCAGAAACCTGAAACTAAAGGAAGTGATTCTCCACTAAACCTCAACTCTCTATAAGGTATATCCTCAATCAGCGTGACGTTAAATTCGCAACATAATCGTGCGACTTCTTTTCTTTTTTCCAGAGACCAACAAACTCCTGTTGGATTATGAAAATCAGGTACACTATAAAATAACTTTACATTTCCAGAAGCGAATTGTCGCTCAAGCTCAGTTAAGTTGGGGCCATCTACTTCCTGGTTTATAGTTATGATCTTAGCTTGCGCTAACTCAAATACTTGTAATGCGCCGAGATAACTTGGAGCTTCAACTGCAACAGTATCACCTGATTCAATGTAAGATCGGACAATTAAATCGAGCCCTTGTTGAGAGCCCGTTGATATTAAAGCCTCGTGAGTTTCCGGCAAGTGATAATAACATTTTAAAAAAGTAAGTAACGGTGCATAACCAGCTGTTTTGCCGTATTGAAACAAAGATGAGTCGTTAAGTAAATTTAATGTTGCTTCTTGAAGTAAATCTATGGGAAAACATTTGTCATCGGGTAATCCGCCGGCAAGAGAAATAACATCGCTTGAACTCGCTGCATTCATTATTTCTCTAATGTAAGAAGCTCTTAAGCTTCTTAATGTTGAACTTATTTTCATATTCTATTTCCTAATACGAAAGTAATTATTCTAAAACCCTAAAACGTAGCTGCTGGCTTATATTTTCACTGCGTGGAAATCGAGTAAAGTGATATTTTTGAATTACTACATTACAAATAATGAAATAATTAAATAATTAAATAATTAAATAATTAAATAATTAAATAATTAAATAATTAAATAATTAAATAAATAATGGAATAATGGAATAATGGAATATAATCCAATTGTTGAGGTGTTAAATTGTAACTCCCCCAAAAAATGAAACAGTTCATAAGTAGAATTTTCTATTAACTAAAATAGGAAAATTTACGATGAGAAAAAGCAAGACATCATGTGTACTCGTTTTCTGAGGCTAAAACATTCGAGCTAAAGCTTTATCATGGTCAGCCAAAAGTACCGCTAGATATTCCTGAATAAGGTACGTGGTGCTTGATTGTAATATTCATGATTCGATGGTGGGCTACGTTTATGTTTATGATGATAAGCCTGCAATGAAAACCTCTTCGCAAGGCTTGGTGACTAAGCCATATGCAAGAGAGCATATTAAGGCGATTACCTTTTGGCACGCGAGAGCAAAGATTGGTGCTGATCGTCTTCATACAATCAAAATAGATGATTTAAAGTTTGTTGATGACATTATAAAGATCACACTTGAAGTTAATCCGCCTGAGAAAAGAGATAGCTTCGAAAATCTATTTTCTGATTAAAGTTAAGGTAATAAGTGATGAAAATAACGATTGCTAGCTTTCTGTTATTTGCTTTTCTCTCGGTGAGCTTTAGAGCACAAGCGAATGGTAAATTACTTGGTACACCGGGCGTATCTCAAGTTGAAGGAGCGGCGGGGGGCGGCTTGGTTCCTTGGGCACAACTAGCGGGCTATGCGACAGAAGATGAGTGGGCAGTATCAGTGTTTTGCACTAACGCCAATGTGGACGATTTCTCTTTAAATGTGTGTGGCGTGCAAGCAAACTTTTTCGACAGGTTTGAGTTGAGTTACGCTGAGCAAGATTTTAAGGTTAACCCTCTAAATACCGAGCTTTCACAGAGTATTATCGGTGCTAATGTCAGGCTGCATGGTGACTTGATTTATAGTCAATGGCCGCAACTGGCATTTGGTTTGCCACACAAAAAACTTGATACTCCTTCGGTTGCCAAAGCGTTGGGCGCAACTGAAACAACAGGCTATGACTATTATCTGTCTGCCAGTAAATTACATTTAGGTGCAGCATTTGGGTATAACCTATTATGTAATACCACGGTACACAGCACTTCTGCAAATGAAATGGGATTACTCGGCTTTGGCTCGGTTGATCACTGCCATAGTTTACAGCTTGAGTTATCGTCGGCAGTTTTACTTAATCAGCATTTAGCGGTAGGTGTTGAATATCGTCAAAAGCCAGATAACCTAGGCTTGCAAGAAAATAATTGGCGCGATGTGTTTGTGGCATGGTTTCCTAACAAGCAAGTCAGTGTGACGGCGGCATATATTGATTTAGGTACAATTGCAGCATTACCAAAACAAACGGGTTGGTATTTATCAATGACAGGATATTTTTAACAATGAGCAGAGTGTTTTTAGTCATCAGCGTTGTGTTGCTGATTAGCTTTTGCGGATGTGCTTCAAAGCCTGAATCTTCCTTATATCAGCAACTTGGCGCCGAGCATGGAATAGAGCAGATTGTTGATGCGTTTATTAAGCGTATTGCTGAGGATAAAACGATTTTACCGTACTTTGCTAAATCGAGCGTCAGTCACTTTAGGGCTGGTTTTATTTCTCATATGTGTGAAATCAGCGGTGGACCTTGCAAATATACAGGAGATTCTATGGTGGATATTCACACTGGCATGAATATCAATGAAGCAGACTTTAATCGTGTTGTCGAGTTATTGGTATTAGCGATGGAAGATGCAGATGTCAGTTATCGAAATCAAAATCAGGTGCTTGCCAAACTTGTACCTTTTAGAGGTGAAGTGATTAAGCGTTAATCTCTGTATTTCTTTGAGTGAGCAAAGAAGTAATAGTCAATGTATGAAAGTTCAGGATCATTGCCCTTTATTCAAACACATGTTCTATACTTTTCTAGTGGTTAAATTTTTAGAGCAAGGTGCATGTCAGGTTTACTGCTTAATACACTTATCTTGTCTACAAGCTTACAGCTGTCTTCACCTAATATTCAGTGGTATACCGAAGATTATCCGCCTTTCAATTATCAAAGCCAAGGTCAGTTACACGGCCTTGCTTTGAATGTGCTCCACAATGCGTATCAACACCTTGATTGGTATATGGATGCATCAAATATCATGTTAACCACATGGCCGCGGGCTTATAAAGCTGTACAGCAACAAGAAAACAGCTGTGTATTTTCTATGACTTATACAGAACCTCGGGAAAAGTTATTTAATTTTATCGGTTTGGTCATACCCAATACGGTTGCCGTGATTGCACATAAAAATAGCGGTATAACTATTGAGCAATTAAAACGAGATAAAACATTGACTTTTGGTGTTGTAAAAAACGATATTGGTCATCAGGCTCTTCTAAATTATGGTATTCCTGAATCTCAATTTGTTTATTTGAAAACTGGCCTTGAGCTAGTAAGGATGGTTGATTATAAGCGGGTTGATTTGATTGCGTATGACGATGCTATTGCGCGTTACCAATTTAAGCGTGCAAAAATAGATCCACAAAACTATCGCTTGTTACTTCCTTTACTTGAATCAAAATTGGGTTATGCATGTAATAAAAACCTTCCACAAGCATTACTTCAACAATTAGATAAGGCAATAAAAGCAGTTGTTATAGCACGACCAGAGCTGTTGCAATATCATGATTTCGATGAATGAAGAAAGTTTCAAAACCGTTTAACCTCTAAATACGACCATTTAATTAGTTGCATTAATAAAATATTTGCATATGAACACTAACGTTGGCATAGTCTATTCAGGTTACAAAGTTATAATGGAAGCACCTACCTTGAGGGATTGAGGCCCACATAAATCGGAACATATGTGTCATTTCTTTGTGTCATTTTTTATTAGGATATGAATTAGGGTTCTAATTATGCTAAAGATGCCACACACTCTTCTTTCTATTTTTGCGTTCTCAGCAACAACACTGGCTACTCAAGTTGAAGCTAATAGCTGTGAAGGTGAACTATTTTCTATTAACTCTGGTCGCGGAGCTCCAGGTGTTTTATTTAGCCTGCAAGAGCAAGATAAAACAGCTAAAGCGCTTTCAATGGCCGAATTTAGCTCAGCCGCTATGGCTTATGATTCAACATTAAACCGTATGTACTATGCGTCTTCACCAATCCCTTTTGAATATAAAGTTGATTTGAGTGAGCTTGACGCTCCAGAAGAAGTACTTGCGCAAATTCCGGTTCAGGGCGATCGATTTAAATATAGCAGACTTGCTTATTATGACTTTGCAACTAAAACACACCACAGAATAAATGGTACAACAAAATCTGTGATTGGTATGGCGTATGATGCTGAAAATGATCAGCTCATAGCCAATAGTTATGACAAATTGTATAGCATCAATAAATTAGATGGCAGCGCAACTGCGCTAATGCACTTTGATAACGCCGATGGCCAATATCGTGGCGATTTAGTGTTTAAAGATGGTGATCTGTACTTAGTGACTTCAAGTTCGGTTTATTTGATAGACCGCACAGACCCAGAAAATTACAGCATGAGTAAGTTGTCAGATCATAACCTTATCGCTGTGACTGGTGCTACTTTGGCGCAAAATGGCGATATGATGATCAGTCGTACTGTCATTAATGATCATGGTCATAAGAACCAATCTAAGCTTTATAAGCTTAACCCTCACACTGGTGGTACTTGCTTAGTTGCGACATTACCGCTTCGTATCAATGATTTAGCTACCAATACCAACAGTGCAGTGGCGTGTTATAGCCAAGACCCTTGTGCGTTAGATAACAAAATCACACTGATCTCAAATAGTATTTTTAAAGATTTGGATCATAATTGGCGTAACTATAGCTTCGGTGATACGAACTTTTATGCCCCAGCTGTATTTACCTCAGCTCCCACATTTAATGGTGGTCACGGTGGGGTGAACCGTGTGAGGAATGTCGCGCCAAATTCGTTTGACGTTGCTTTTAAGGAGTGGAATTACTTAGATCAAGTACATCCTTGGAAAGAATCATTTGACTACATGGCTCTAGAACAAGGTCGTTATACGATGACTGATGGTACTGTATTTGAAGTGGGGAGTTTCGAATTAGATGGTACTAAAACGTTTAAAGATATTAACTTTGCAGAAAGTTTTGCTAATAACCCATATGTATTCTTACAAGTGCAAACTTATGAAGGCGGCCATACCATTGCAACCCGTGTGAAAGACATCTCAAATACCGGCTTCAAAGCAGCATTTTTTGAACAGGATACTCTGAATGATGGTCATACTACAGAGGTTGTATCCTATATTGCTATCGTGCCAGGTACAGGTTCAACGGGCTCTCTCGAAACGCAATCAGGCAATAAAGCTTATAGTCTTTTCAGTGCGGATATAGATCATAACGGTGGTCAAATTGGTGAACACTTCTATGTATTAGCTGAAGAGACTTCAAGAGATTCAGAAACGGCACATACTATGGAAACGCTCCATGTACTAGATATTGCAGGCGTTAGCCTAGTTCAGCAAGTGAGTAATAATGGTGGTGATAACTTAAGTATACGTCGTATTCAACAGTAATTATCGCTGATAAATGAAAGCCAGTGTTTACACTGGCTTTTTTGTTTGTACGTGTCATTAATGTATCATGTTATTTACTGCGATGCTTGAAGCTAAAACCTTGCTCTTTTACTGGTTTGCCACTGCCATCAATGGGCGTTGAGTAAAATTGCACTTTCAGTTCATCCGCATGATTATCTAGTTCGATATGGGCAAAGCCCCAGGTAAAACTCTTCGACCATACTAAGTCATATTCTGGATAACGCTTTTCTTGCTGCTCAGCAAAAGGGGTATGTGTACCGCGCATTTTCGACGCAGCACCACTGATAATAAGTGGTAGCTTGGGTATACTATTATCCGGCAGTACGCGTGAGCAATCATCAGTTAGTAGCTCTAAATCGTGCTCATGACCTGCAATGTAAGCGTCGGCATGTTGACACAACTCTGGCAAAATTAAACGGCGCAATACATGGCCCTCATCGTATTTGGTGCCGCCGATTGACCATAAAATATGGTGGCCGTATACAATTTTCCATTTAGCTGTTGAGTTTTTTAAGCCTTTGGCAAGCCAAGCAAGTTGCTTGTGATCTTCTCCATTTACAGGCTCTTCATGTTTTTCAATGTCTTCCACGCTGGCAGCACCGGATGCCAAAGCTGAGGCGAGTCCTTGCTCTGAACCATCAGGCAGCAGTGGCACTTCATAGAAGTGTTGGCCCGACAGCAACATATTGGTGTCGAGTACAAAAAACTCAACATCATTACCCGGTGAGCCTTTTTTATAGCTGTAATAGCCGCGCTCAGCCATGTAAAAGTTAGGCTGTGTTTTCATCCATTCAGTTTGAAGTGCAACGCCTTTACGAGAGGTTTTCCAATCGTGATTACCGAGAGCAGAGTAAACTACAAGATCCGGTTTTTGATCAAATAAAGGCTGTAATGGTGCTTTGATCAGATCGTTCATACGTTGTTGATCGTCTTTACCATCTTTGGCATCTGCGCCATCGGGATAAATGTTGTCGCCCAGCTGAATGCCAAACTGGCACTGTGCGGTCTTACAAAATTCAGCCATGGCTTTGCCCACAGGTAACGCACCACCTTGCTCTGTGGCTATATTTGTACCTGGATAAACATAAATAGGTGCATGGCCAAATTCGTCAATCGGGCGGTGCTCAGCAAGCCAGTCGGCTTTTTCTGCGGCGATAAACTCCTCTTTTGTTTTCGGTTTATCAATATGCTTTTGTTTTGGATAATCGACATGGTAGCCGCCATCTCCAAAAGCCAAAAAGGCGATATTTTGCTGCGAGTCTTGAGCGTGTAGTGCGACTGAGCTACAACCGACCGTAAGCAAGGTGGCTGTGATGAGAGAGGTTAACTGAGACTTTTTCATACTGCTGCCGCAAGCTTTTTACTTGCGGCTCCATAAAGTTAAAATTTAAAAAGAGGTCAATGTGAAGCCCAGCTCAAACGAGCGACCATAGGTTTCGTATTGATAGTTATATTGACTCTGACCGTGGTAAAGGTAGTAAGGCTCATCAGTTAGGTTGACTGCATTGAAGTAGATCTGCGTTTGGTCATTAAAATAGTACTTGGCGCTGAAATCTAACTGAGTGTGTGCGTCTTGCATCACGCGGGCATCGTTATCTTCATGAGAGAAGCTTTTGCTTTTATAGCTTGCGCTTAAACGCGTACTAAAATGGTCGCTTTCATAGCCGAACATTAAATTCGCAACGGTGTCAGACTGATTTGGTAGCTTGTCGTCGGCATCAATAAAAGTCCCGTTTGCTGACAACATCAGGCCATTTTTGAAGTTCTTTGTATAAGCAAGCTCAACGCCTGAGAGACTGGCCTCCCCCCCATTGACTGCTTGCATCACTTCTTTAAAGCCATCCCACTGTCCGTTATCTTGCACTTCTTCAGTGGTGATAAAGTTATCTATGTCTTTGTAGAACACGCCGGCTGAAATTACGCCAATATGGCCCGGGTAGTATTCAATTGACCAATCGAGGTTTGTCGATTCATATGGGTCTAGATGCGGATTACCGACTTCAGCCTTACGCTCGGTTTCAATCTGGCCGTCTTCTTCGGTGGTTTCTGATTCAATGATTTGAAATGCCGCAGAATCTGAAAAGCCCGGTCTTGCTAGGGTGTTGGTGTACGCAAATCGCGTCACGAGTTTGTCACTAATATCGTAGCGAACAGTTAAATTCGGTAATAAATGATTGTAGTCTTTATCAACCGCCCAAGGGTTAATCTCAACACGCTCATCATCGTTTACTTCGTCTTTAATTAGCTCAACTTTGTTACCTGATGTGCTGTAATCAGTCGCTTCATAGCGCAGACCGGTGATCACCTGCCAAGCACCCATATCGATAGTGAACATGGCATAAGCGGCAAAGATATCTTCGTTGCTGGTGAAGCTTTTGCCTTTTGTTTCGATATCAGAATCTAATTGATTAACGTCAAACTCAGCGCGGTTGGTCGCGACAAATCGTGCAATCTCAGAACGAGATAAACCCGGGCCAAAAGCACTGAGTGACCAATCGGGCGATGGCGCAGCAAATTGCGCAGCTGTGGCATCATTAAAGCCACCATCGAAGACTGTGGTGCGCACATCATTGAATTTCTCACGTTGCGCATATTTCGCCCCAAATTTGAGCTGGGTGTTGTAGCCAGCTAAGGTAAAGTCTTTGCTTAGATCTAGCTTTAAACTCAGGCTTTCATCTTCGGTATTGTTGTTTTCCCAAACTAACTCATCTAATTCGAAGTTTTCGAGCTGGTGGGCATTGGCTGATTGTATCAGGGCAGGCGCTTGGCCTAAGTGGCTGTAGCCGAGTGTAAAGTCTTCTCCCGCAAAATCGGCGTCAATGCGATTGGGCTCTTCTTCAGAAGACTTAGAATACCCGATGCTATACTCCACAAACCAATCGCTGAGTTGGTGTTCGGCCCCCGTGACTAATGACAAAATGGTTTGCGACTCATATCTGTCTTTGGTGTCACGATCCATTTCTGCGCCACTAAACTGTGCGCTTGAGTCGTTAAATTGACCTGAGACTAATTCACCTTTATCAAACTTATACTCATTGCGCAGACGGAACTCATCATCTGAAAACTCGCTATACAGTGTACGCAGGTAGTATTTGCTGAAATCATTGCTGTGCAAATCAAGGTTTAGGGCTGCGCCTAAACGTTCTCGTTTAATCTTATAGTGGCGTTGTTCAATTTCTTCAGCACCAAATAGTTCTACTTCTTCACCATTGTCGGTTTCAAGTTCGAGCATTTGCCAGCCACCATCGGTTTCCATATTGTGCGAGCCAAATTCTCGTTCAGACCAAGATAGGGCTGTGGCTATACCCAGATCAAACTGTTTGTTGAGGGTATAAACGTCGGTAAAGCTGGCAGAGAGCTTAGGGCTGGTGGCTTCAACTTGTTCGTTGTAAGTGGCTTGTGCATTCACGCTGTAGCTCTGACCTTCACGGTCAAAGGCACTTAAGCTTTTGACTTCGATGCTGCCACCGATGGCACTGGCATCCATATCTGGGGTAACGGTTTTACTGACTTCAAGGCTTTGCACCAGCTCGCTTGGGATCACATCCATGGCGACACTACGAACACCAGATTCTGGTGAGGGCACATTTGCGCCATTGATGGTGACATTATTCAAACTGGGGTCGATACCACGAATGCCAACAAATCGGCCTTCGCCTTGGTCCCGTTGAATAAACATACCGGGTAAACGCTGTAACGCTTCAGCCGCATTTTGGTCAGGAAGCTGACCTATTGAGTCGCTGCTGACAATAGACTTTACGCCCATGGCGTTTTTCTGGC
>Ga0209992_10001581_pt1 | contig 23266 bp, 23 predicted proteins | sample 2SBtaG_2_FD_182564 | JGI IMG/M metagenome (GOLD analysis project Ga0209992, IMG submission 182564) | Deep subsurface microbial communities from Kolumbo volcano to uncover new lineages of life (NeLLi) - 2SBTROV12_ACTIVE470 metaG (SPAdes)... | ecosystem: Environmental > Aquatic > Marine >... | reverse complement strand
GCCCTGCACTGGTGTCGCCGGCGATGCAGCTGGCGCGGGCGCGGGCGGATGGGGCTGAACCGCCGTCGCTGCAACCGGTGGAGCCATGTGCTGGATCGGCGGTGGTGCGGGACGGGGTGGACCCGGCGGTGGCGCGACGACCGCCGTGGCAGCGGGTGCGGGTGTCTGCGGGTTCGATTGTGGCGCTGCGGTTGCAGCGAGACTCGGCGTCGGCCGGGATGCCTGTGCGGCGTCGGGGCGACTCCAGGACGGCGCGTTGGGCGGGACGCGGCCTGGCTGGTCGACGATGTCGGCACAGCCGGCGAAGCGCCCGTGGCAGACCGCGCCGGTGCTCGGGCAGACGCAGTAGCCACCCTCTGGGGCGACGACCATGGCGTGTTCGGACGTCGAGTCGATGGAGACGCCGAACTCGTAGCAGCGTCCCATCAGCCGCCTCTTCGTCGATGGCTCATGGTTCCTCCCCGTGCCACAACGCTCGTCAACCGAGCCAGATCTGTTCATCACCCGGTCGGCGGGCCCGGCTCGTGGACAAGGATTTGGGTCCTACTGTCGGATGCATGAGCCGTGAACATGAGCCTTCGCCGAGCGGCGCCGCCGTGACGGAACCGCTCCGATTCGCAGGGACCCCGACCCCGATGACGCCGCTGGCGGGGCTCGCCCGCTCGCTCGGCCTTGGTGAGGACCGCCTGTGGGTCAAGCGCGACGACCTCACCGCCGTGGCCGGCGGGGGCAACAAAGCCCGCAAGCTCGAGTACCTGGTCGCGGACGCACTGGCCCGACGCGCCACTGTTCTGGTCACCGGTGGGGCCTCGCAGTCGAACCACGTCAGAACAACAGCGGCGGTTGCGGCGATGTTCGGGCTGCGGGCGGTCGGCGTTCTCGGCGGAAGGCGCGGCCCGGTGCCAGAGGGCAACCTGATCCTCGACGAGATCTTCGGAATCGAGCTCGTCGATGCGGTGGAGCGCTACGGCCCGGGCGATCTCGACGCGGCGATCGAGCACGAGTGCACGCGGTTGGCTGCCGAGGGCGAGGTTCCGTACCTGGTGCCGCTGGGCGGCTCGTCACCGATCGGCGTGCAGGGGTATGTGGAGGCGGCCCGGGAGATCGACAGTGGGGCGCCGGGCTCGACGGTCTACGTGGCGGTCGGTACCGGCGGGACGCATGCGGGACTCGCTGTAGGTCTGGGAGACCATGGTCGGATCCGCGGTGTCGACGTCGGCGCGCGACCCGACGTCGAGAACGTGATCGCAGAGCTCGCGGTGGCTGGCGCAGATCGAGCCGGCCGACCTCACCCCACCGGTGAGCCCGTCGTCGACACCACTCAGGTCGGCGAGCGGTACGGACGCAGTACGGCGGAGTGCCGGGCCGCGATCCGGCGGGTGGCGCGCAGCGATGGTCTCGTGCTCGATCCGGTCTACACAGCCAAGGCGATGGCGGCACTCATCGCCGACGCCGAAGAGGGCCGGCTCCCCGACGGTCCGGTGGTCTTCCTCCACACGGGCGGGCTGCCGGGCTTGCTCGTCGAACGTCACGCCAGAGGCCTGCTCGAGGACCTGGGCTGATCCGGGCTGGGCTGGGCTCGTCCGGTCTGGGCTGATCCTGGCGAAAGCGTGCTGTGCACCGTCTCGACATGTGCCAACATCTTGGGCACCAGAGAAAGGAGGTGGTCCACACAATGCCGAATAGTGACAGGACTCTGGAGGTGGCCGGGCGCTGAGGCGACCTGCCCACTGAGGGTGGAAGCCTCGGTGGTCGTGCTGCGGCGCGACACCAGGTGGCGACTCCACCCCGGACCACCACTTCCTCGTGATCCACGTGCTGGTCCTCACGTGGCAACGTCGAGCCAACGGCTCGGCGGGCAAGATGCACAAGGTCGAAGACGGGCCCCGGCGTGAGCCGGGGCCTTGTCGCGTCGGCGGACGGGACCGGGTGGCCAACCAGTGCTGGCCAACAAGTGCTTGCCAACAAGTGCTTGCCAATGAGGCGAAAGAAAGGTGCCGGTCCGACGGCGCCCCGTGCGCGGGATCGGGGCGCCGCCGGTCCGACTTGACTGCCCAGCGAACGCGGCTCGTGACCGCGTCATCACTCGGAGCAAGTGCCTGGCACCATAGCATGCGCTCCGTAGCGGCGTGACTACTGCGGGCGTGACGCTATTCACCGATCCGCGCGGTTCGCGCTCCCCGCCTGGCACTCGACGCCGTAGATTCCGCGCATGGACTTCGACTGGCCGTCCGACGACGATCCGCGCCGCATCGAGGTGAGGGACTGGCTCTCCGAGCACAACGGGGCACCCTCCCAGGAGGCGCTCGCCCGCCGCGGTTTCGTGGCGCCCCATTGGCCCGCGCCCTACGGGCTCGATGCCGATCCGATCCACCAGCTGATCATCGACGAGGAGCTCGCCGACGCAGGCGTCCGCCGCGCCGCGGGGGGAATCGGTTTGGGATGGGCCGGGCCCACGATTCTGTTCGCAGGCACCGACGAGCAGAAGGAAGCACACCTGTGGCCGATCCTCAGCGGCGAACACGTCTGGTGTCAGCTGTTCAGCGAACCCGATCACGGCTCGGACCTAGCGAACCTGAGCACTCGCGCGATCCGCGACGGTGAGCGCTACATCGTCAACGGCTCCAAGATCTGGTCGTCCGGCGCCCACCGGTCCGACTACGGGATCCTGATCGCCCGCACCGATCCCGACGTACCCAAACACCGCGGCGTGTCGTACTTCATCTGCCCGATGGACACCCCGGGCCTCGAGCTTCAGCCCATCGTGGACATGACGACGGCCCACTCGTTCAACCAGACCTTCTTCACCGACATGGAGCTTCCCCTCGAGAGCCGGATCGGGGACGAGAACGACGGCTGGCGGCTCGCCAAGGTCACCCTCGGCAACGAACGCGTGTCGCTCTCGGGCGAAGGGGCGCTGTGGGGGAGCGGGCCGAGCGCGGTCGATCTGCTCGACGTCGTGCGCGGCCAGGGAGGAGTGTCCGACCCGACTCTCAGGGACAGGGCCGCCCGGCTTCACATCGAGGGCGAGGTCTTGCGACTGATCCGGCTGCGCACCCTGAGCGCGGCGCTACAGGGACGACAACCCGGTCCGGAGGCGTCGGTCCGCAAAGCCTTGGCAGACGATCACGGCCAGCACGTCATGGGACTGGCCAAGGACCTCGCCGGGACCCACGGGATGCTCACCGACACCGGTCCGTCAGGGGCGCCTGCGGAGTTCCCGCGGTCGCACGCGGTGGTCGAGGGGTGGAACCACTGGCATGGCGGCTACCTCTTCTCACCCGCCTTGACGATCGGCGGTGGGACCTCAGAGGTGCAGCGCAACATCATCGCCGAGCGCGTGCTCGGCCTCCCGCACGACGTCGATGTTCAAGCGGGCCGCACCTGGTCCGAGGAGCGTCAGTCAGCATGAGCCCAGACCCCACGATCGTCCGGCGCTATGTGGACGATGCCTGGCGGAGCGACATCGTGCCGACGCTGGTCGACTACGTGACGATCCCCAACGTGAGCCCCGCCTATGACCCCGATTGGGCCGATCGCGGCCATATGGAACGGGCCGTGGAGCTGTTCGAAGGATGGGCGGCCGCTCGGTCGATCGCGGGCATGGAGGTCTCGGTCCATCGACTCGCTGGACTGACTCCGGTGATTCTCGCCGAGATTCCCGCCACCGTTGCCGAGCCTTCAGGGCGCAGCGTGTTGCTCTACGGACACCTCGACAAGCAGCCCGAGATGGTCGGCTGGGATGACGGAAAGGGCCCGTGGACCCCCGTGATCGAGGACGAGCGGCTCTATGGACGCGGCGGTGCAGACGATGGCTACGCGATGTTCTCCTCGCTCGTGGCCATCGAAGCTCTGGTCGAGGCGGGGGGCGGCCACGAGCGCCTCGTCGTGCTCATCGAAGCTTCGGAGGAGAGCGGGAGCCCCGACCTTCCCGCACATGTCGACGCATTGGCTGACCGGATCGGCGACGTCGACCTCGTGGTGTGTCTCGACTCCGGGTGCGCCGACTTCGACCGACTGTGGGTGACCACCAGCCTGCGCGGTCTGGTGGGCCTCACGCTCGATGTCTCCGTGCTCGACGAGGGAGTGCACTCGGGTTCGGCGTCCGGGGTGGTCCCGTCGTCGTTCCGTGTCGTGCGCGCTCTCCTGGATCGGGTGGAGGACGCTTCGACTGGAAAGATCCTGCTGCCCGAGCTCACGTGCGAGATCCCCGACGACGTCCGCGAGCAGGTTGCCCGCACCGCTGATCAGGTGGCCGGCGATCTGGCCTTTCCCTACGCAGGGTCGACGACAGCGATGGCCGACGACGCAGTCGAGCTGCTCCTCAACCGGACCTGGCGCCCTGCGCTGTCCGTCGTCGGATTCGACGGCGCGCCTCCCCCTGGCGAGGCGGGCAATGTGCTCCGCCCCAACACCCGGGTGCAGCTGTCGTTTCGCCTTCCGCCACATGTCGATCCCGACATCGCGGCTCGGGCCGTCGTCGATGCCCTCACCACAGACCCTCCCCATGGCGCCCAGGTGACGGTGAGCGGAATCGAGTCCGCGCCCGGATGGGCTGCGCCGCCACTGCGACCGTGGCTCGCCGACGCACTCGACGAGGCTGGGAGGACCTTCTTCGCGGAGCCGGCCGGCTTCCTCGGCGAGGGCGGGTCGATCCCGTTCATGGGCATGTTGGGGGAGAGGTTCCCCGATGCTCAGTTCGTCGTGACCGGGGTGTTGGGCCCCGGCTCCAACGCCCATGGCCCGAACGAGTTTCTCGACATCCCGCTGGCTCGAAAGCTCACCGCAGCGGTCGCCTCGCTTCTCGATTCGCATGCGCGCGCGACCCAGCGCGGGCTGCCAGGATGACCGACGTGTCGACCGGCCATCTTCCTGAACTGGACTTCGACTGCCCACGCTGCGGCACGGCCACGGCTGCGGCTTTCTACGGACCGTGCGGGAGCTGTCGAGACGATCTTCGTGCCACGTTGGGTGGCGAGCAGCGCGACATCGAAGTGCAGGCCTACGAGCCGAAGATGAACGTCGTTCCCAATCAGATCGCCACCAAGGACTGACCGGCGCTTCAGTCCCAGGCGAGCGGATCACCCTGTCAACGCGCCTCGGCCCAGCTGCGGAGCCGCTCGATGGTCGCCTCCATCTCAGACGGGTCTCCGGCGAATGAGAACCGCACGTACTCGTGGCCGCGTTGTGGGTCGAAGTCGATCCCCGGCGTCGCGGCGATCCCGAGATCCAACAGCCACCGACGACACAACTCCTGACTGTCATCGGTGATGTGGCTGACGTCGGCGTACACGTAGAAGGCGCCGTCCGCCGGTGCGAGTCGATCGAGCCCCGCGTCTGGGAGGCCCGTGAGCAGGATGCGCCGGTTCTCGGCGTACCGGGAGATGTTGTCCTCGAGCTCCTCGGTGGCCTCGAATGCGCCGAGGGCGGCCCACTGGCTCACCGTGGGCGCAGCCACGGTCGCGTTCTGGGCGAGTCGTTCGACGGGCGACACCAGGTTCTCTGGAAGAAGCAGCCAGCCGAGTCGCCAGCCCGTCATCGAGAAGTACTTGGAGAAGCTGTTGACCACGACGGCATCTGCCCAATGGTGCGCGGCCGTCGGCGCCGGCGTGCCATAGGTGATGCCGTGGTAGATCTCGTCGCTGATCAGGCGGACCCCGTTGTCGCGACACCACCCAACGAGCGCGGCCAACTCGTCGGGGAGAAGCATCGTCCCCGTCGGGTTGGAGGGACTGGCGACAACAAGGCCATCGATGGGGCCGAGGGTCGCCAACAGTTCGGGCGACGGTTGGAAGCGAGTCTCCGGGCCAACCGCCAGATCGACGACCTCGACGTCGAGCGCCGACAACGTGTTGCGGTAGCAGGGGTATCCGGGAGAAGGCACCACCACCTTGTCGCCTGCTTCAAAGCATGCGAGAAACGCGAGCGTGAACGCCCCACTTGCGCCCATCGTCACCACGAATCGGTCCGGCGAGACGTCGACGTCGTACCACTCCCGATAGTGCCGAGCGAGGCGCTTGCGCAGCGGCTCGATGCCGACCGCGGACGTGTAGCCGAGGACCTCGTTGTCGATCGCTGCGATCGCCGCTTCTCGAGCGAGCTTGGGCGCGGGGGTTGCCGGTTGGCCGACCTCGAGATGCAGGACATCGCCACCGGCCTCCTCGCGCTCATCGGCCGCGCGCATCACCTCCATCACGAAGAACGGGGCGATATCGGTGCGGCGCGAGACCTTCAGGGCCATGCCCGGCATCGTAGGAGCCACCCGGCCGGCGAGAGGTGCCGGTCTGGCTAGCCCCTGTTGTCCTCGCTGTCCCCAGGGCGCGAAGACGATGCCTGATCGGGCGAAGTCTCTGTGAGATCGACGGTTTCTCTGATGTCGACATCGGGGTCCGGGAGCTCGATGTCCACCGTTTCGACGCGGCGTAGACGCCGGAGGTACACCGCCGCGTAGTCGCGTACGGCTGCGTCGCACGCCTGCTCCGAACGGCGCTGGTTGTCCGGGCCGCGCAGGCGCCGGAGCAGGACCGCAATGCCCGCGGCAGCCACCGCGGCCATCACCAGCGCCGGATCGCGCGACAGGACTTCGACCATCAATGAGCATCGGTCGGCTGGTCTGGTCCATGCTGAAGGCGTGGGAACGGCGTTGATGACCGACCTGTACGAGCTGACGATGCTCGATGCGGCGCTGCGTAGCGGCGTGGCCCACCGCCGGGCGACCTTCGAGGTGTTCGCTCGACGTCTGCCGCCGGGTCGCGGGTATGGGGTGGTCGCCGGCCCGGGTCGGCTCGCCGAACTCCTCGTCGACTTTCGATTCCGCGACGCCGACCTCGCGTACCTCGCTGGCCTCGGTCGCTTCAGCGAGGAACTGCTCGAGCATCTGCGCGAGTTCCGCTTCGACGGGGATGCGTGGAGCTATCGCGAGGGTGACCTGTTCGTTCCGGGAAGCCCGGTGCTCCGGGTCGATTGTCGCTTCGGCGCCGGACTCCTCCTGGAGACGCTGGTGTTGAGCGTGCTCAACCACGACTGTGCGGTCGCGTCAGCCGCGGCACGGATGCACGACGTCGCGCTGGGACGCCATCTGATCGAGATGGGTGGTCGACGCACGCACGAAGAGGCGGCCGTGGCGGCGGCGCGCGCGGCGTGGCTCGTGGGCTTCGACGCCACGAGCAACACCGAGGCGGGTGCCCGATTCGGTGTTCCCACCGCGGGCACGTCGGCGCACGCGTTCACGCTCGCCCACGACGACGAGGAGTCGGCGTTCGAGGCCCAGATCATCGCCCACGGGCTCGAGACCACGCTCCTCGTCGACACCTATGAGATCGACACCGGTATCGACCGAGCGCTCGCTGCTGCCAAGGGGCTCGGGGGGTTTCCCGGCGCCATTCGCATCGACTCTGGAGATCTCGCGATCGAAGCTCAGCGGGCCCGTCAGCGTCTCGACGCCGCAGGGGCGACGGCGACCCGCATCGTGGTGTCCGGCGACCTCGACGAGTACCGGATCGCCGATCTCGCAGACGACCCGATCGACGGCTACGGCGTCGGGACCCAGCTGGTCGTCGGGTCGGGCCACGCGACCGCGGGGATGGTTTACAAGCTGGTCGCTGTGGCTCGCGGCACCGGTACGAGCGAGCCCGTCGTTCCTGTGGCGAAGTCCTCGGAGGGCAAGGCGACCCGAGGTGGGGTCGTTCGCCCGTACCGCATCGTGCGCGACTCGATCGCCTCCGCTGAGATTCTCGTCGAGCACGATCGGCCCGGTCCCGTCGACAGCAGGCCGCTGCACGTCCCGCTGGTCCGTGGCGGCGTGCCGTCCTATGAGACGTCGCTGACCGCCGACCGCGACTTTCATCAGCGGGCGCGAGCCGAGCTTCCGGCCGAGATGCGCGACCTCGAAGCGCACCCGGCCTTCGATGCGGTCGCTGCAGCCGGAGTCGACTCGGGCTGAGCTCGTCAGTGGGTGGTGTAGCTTGCGGTTCCTGACCTCTCGCCGGTGATTCATCCCCCTGCGGTGAAGCGGAGATCCGGCGCGACCAGCGCCCCGTCTTCGGCGGCCACCGCGGCGCCGAGGAACGCGCCGGCTTCGGCGCCCGCAGCAAGGGCCTTGGGTACGTCGATGACGCGCGGGCCGTCGCGTCGCACCGTCGCCACTGCAGGCCGGTCTGCTCTGATCCTGTGCTCGCGATCCCCGTCGAATGCCAAGACTGTGGGTCCGACGAGCTCGACCGGTTGATCGAGCTCGATCCGCTCGGCCGACAGCACCGGCACGTGCCGGTAGAGCCCTGGTGCGATCGGAGCAGCCACGATCTGGCCGCCCGGGCCGCATCGCACTCGCACGGCGGCGTCCTCAGAGCCGCGGCACTCGTGGACGAGTCCTGCGATCGACGAGACGCCGATCGAGTCCGGTTTCGCGTTGGTCACCACCAGATCGCGGAGGTTCTGCGGCTCCACGGGCATCCGGTTGCCGACGAAATCGTCTGCGAGGGTCACGGCGTCGATGAGGGCCAGGTCGGTGACGCCGTCTCCGACGTCGAGGTGGATCATCTTGGTTCGCGGTGCTGTCGTCTCGAGCGGTGCGATTCCCGCAGCGACGAGACCCGCAGCCGCTCCCGCGACCGTGGGTTCGACGAGGCTCGGGAAGACGTTGTTGGTGCCGGTGGACATCGGGACCAGGACGACCTCGGGCCAGACCTGGGCGATCGTTCTGTTGGTCCCGTCTCCTCCGAGGGTCACGAGTACCTCCACGCCGCGCTCCCTCATCGCCAGCGCCGCCCGTTTGGTGTCGTCGGGTGCCACCGAGGCGCCGATGTCGAGGATCTCGAGGTCTGCCTCGACCGTGAGGTCGGCGAGCGCGCCGCTCGCGATTCGGAACGGCTCCTGCATCGCGATGATGTGGTCGGCGCCGGCGGTGACGGCCCCGATGACGGCACGGGCGATGCGGTTGCGCTTGTCCTCGGCTGTCGATACGCCGCCCCGCGCAGCAACGCGACGAATGTCACGGCCGGACACGGGGTTCGCGATGACGCCGACGGTGATGGGCATGGGCCAGAGTGTGGTCCATTCTGGGCAGAGGAGGCGTATTCAGTGCACGAGCAGCCGCCCGTGGTCTTGACGATCGCAGGCTCCGATTCGAGTGGGGGTGCCGGTCTTCACGCGGACGTGCGAACCATGTCGGCGCTCGGCGTTCACTGCGCCACGGCCGTCACGCTCGTCTCGGCCCAGAACACCGCCGAATTCCGGTCGGCGGTCCCGATGCCGCCCGGAATGGTCCTCAGCCAGATCGAAGCAGTTCTGGATGATCTTCCCGTTGTGGCCACCAAGACGGGGCTCCTGTTCACCGAGGCCAACATCCACGCCGTGGCCACCATCGCAGAAAACGGCCGCCTTCCCCTTCTCGTCGTGGACCCCGTGATGGTGGGGATGCAGGGCACGAGCCTCTATGACGCCGACACCGAGAAGCTGATCGCCGAGCGCTTGGTTCCACACGCTCGGGTGATCACTCCCAATCACCTCGAGGCGGGCCGCCTTCTCGGTCTCGAGCTCACCGGTGACCTCGACGAGCTCGTCGACGCGGCCCGGCAACTCGGTGAGCTGGGACCCGAGGCCGTGGTGATCTCCGGTGGCCGTCGCTCCGTCGATGGAACAGCGCCAGTCGTCACCGATGTGTGCGTTGTGGGCGAGCAGGTGACGATGCTCGAGTCCCCCTGGGTCGAGACCCCCAACGTTCGTGGATCGGGCGACACACTCTCGGCGGCCATCGCTGCTCGTCTGGCGATCGGCGACACGGTGATCGACGCCCTCCGCTCGGCGCACGCATTCACGGCCGAAGCGCTGCGGGTGAGCGCGTCGTGGCGCCTCGGAGCGGGGCAGGGGCCGCTCGGCCACTTCCACAGCCCTCGCTGACCACGGCCGGGCCCGGCGGGGGCCTCCCGCCTAGACTCGAAGGGTCCGGTGTGTACCAACGGGGAGCCAGCGATGACTCGTGAGCAGTGGCAGTCGGCCTATGAGGCAGGTCGGGTCCGCGACGTCGACTACGAGACGATGAGCGGTCTCCCCGTGGAGCCTCTCTACGCTCCTGCCGACGGCGACGTCGACGACAAGATCGGCTGGCCGGGCCAGTACCCCTACACGCGCGGCGTCCATCCGAGCGGCTACCGCGGTCGGCTGTGGACCATGCGTATGTTCGCTGGCTTCGGTACCCCTGAGGACACCAACACTCGGTTCAAGGAGATCCTCGAGGCAGGTGGCGGCGGGTTGTCGACGGCCTTCGACATGCCGACGTTGATGGGCCTCGACTCCGACGATGTGCTGTCGATCGGCGAGGTCGGTCGCTGCGGTGTGGCTGTCGACACCATGGCCGACATGGAGACGCTCTACGACGGGATCGACCTCGAGAGCACCACCACCTCGATGACGATCAACGCTCCCGCAGCGGTCATCTGGGCGATGTTCGTCGGCAACGCCGAGAACCAGGGCGCCAGCCGGGCCAAGGTGGGCGGCACGCTGCAGAACGACATCTTGAAGGAGTATCAGGCGCAGAAGGAATGGGTATTCCCGCCCCGGCCGTCGATGCGGCTCGTGGCCGACACGATCGAGTTCGCCTCCAACGAAATGCCGCGCTGGAACTCCGTGTCGATCAGCGGGTACCACATTCGCGAAGCGGGCTCGACGGCCGCGCAGGAGCTGGCATTCACCCTCGCGAACGGGTTTGCCTACGTCGAAGCCGCCATGGCGAGAGGCCTCGACGTCGACGAGTTCGCCCCCCGACTCAGCTTCTTCTTCAACGCCCACATCGACTTCTTCGAAGAGATCGCCAAGTACCGGGCAGCTCGGCGTATCTGGGCCCGTTGGCTCAAGGAGCGCTACGGCGCCAAGGACGAGCGCTCGATGATGATGCGCTTCCACACCCAGACGGCCGGTGTCTCGCTGACCGCCCAGCAGCCGGAGATCAACATCGCCAGGACCGCCATCGAGGCCCTTGCCGGCGTTCTCGGCGGTACGCAGAGCCTGCACACCAACTCGATGGACGAGGCTCTCGCCCTCCCGACCGAGAAGGCGGCCCGGATCGCGCTGCGCACACAGCAGATCGTGGCGCACGAGACCGGCGTCACCAACGTCGTCGATCCGCTCGGCGGCAGCTGGTTCGTGGAGGAGCTGACCGACCGCCTCGAGGACGAAGCCGAGGCCATGTTCGCCCACATCGACTCCACGGGCGACGGGTCGATGCTCGAGGGGGCCTTCCATCTCATCGACGAGGGCTGGTATCAGGGTGGCATCGCGGATGCGGCCTATGACTTCGAGAAGAAGATCAACGCCGGGCGCCGGGTCGTGGTGGGTGTGAGCGATTTCACAGAGGGCAACGAAGAGGACGAGATCGATCTCCTCAAGATCACGAGCGAGGACGAGCAGAGGCAGATCAAGCGGCTTCAGCAGGTGAAGGCCGACCGCAACCAGGCTGCCGTCGACGACGCCCTCATGGCTCTTCGCCGCGCCGCGGAGACCGATGCCAACCTGATGCCCCACCTCATCGACACCGTCCAGAGCTATGCCACTGTCGGCGAGGTCGTGAACACCCTGGCGGAGGTCTTCGGCCGCTACCAGGAGCGCCCCTTCATCTGATCCCGGCCGATTAGGTACCTGGAGCGCTCCTGGAACCTATTTGTGCATCTGATGCCGGCTTACTGGCTCTATGGCTGACATCACTGGATGAGAGTTCGCGCCGCGCCCGCGGCTAAGTTGGCCTTCTCGCGCGCAAGGGGGTCAGCCGCCGTTGAAACCGCTCGGCATCCTGATGGGATTCGCGGTGCTCATGGTGGCCTGCGGCGGCGGCACGGATCAGACCGCCATGGAACGCGAGCTGCAGACCGCGCTCGCCGGCGAGCTGACACCTGTCGAGATCAAAGATGTCGCCTGCCCTGAGGATGTCGAGCTCACACCGGAGTCGGTGTTCCTCTGCGGGGCCGAGGTCGAGAGCTCCTACTACGAGGTCCAGGTGACCGTCATCGACGCGCAGGGTCGCTTCGAGTACGAGCGGCGTCACGCGGTTCTCAACGTCGTCACCACCGAGCTGCAGCTCGAAGCCGATGTCACCGAGGCGCTCGGCTTCGAGGTCACGACCAACTGTGGCGACAACGAGTACCTGATCGTCTCGGTGGGGAACACGTTCCAGTGCACGCTCGTGCGCGAAACGGGTGCAACGCGCAACGTCGAGGTGCAGGTCGAGAACGCCGACGCGGTGATCACCTGGCAACTTCTCCCGAACTGAACCGTCCGAACCGTGCCGCTACTGCTCGACGTCGATGGCCTCGCCGCGTTCCACCCGACCAAGCCGCTCTTCGACGACCTCTCGTTCACGGTCTCCGACGGAGAATGCGTCGGAGTCGTCGGGATCAACGGCTCGGGAAAGTCGACGCTGCTGCGCATCCTTGCCGAGCTCGAACGCCCCCAGCGAGGTGAGGTTCGCCGCCGGCGCGACCTCCGCATGTCGGCCATGTGGCAACGACCCGAGCACGCAGGCAGGACCGTCGGCCAGATCGTCGGCGACGACTGGCGGGCTCGTGCTGCCCTCGATCGTCTCGGCCTGGCGGGCCTCGATGGTCGCCTCGTCGACGACCTCTCTGGTGGCCAGGCGCGCCGAGTGGCTCTCGCGGCTGCCCTGGTCGACGACACCGCCGACCTCTTGATCCTCGACGAACCGACCAACCATCTCGACATCGATGGGATCGACTTCGTCCGGGTGACGCTCGCCGAGCACCGCGGTGGAGTCGTCCTCGTGACCCACGATCGCCATCTGCTCGAGAGTGTCGCGACGCGGGTTGTCGGCCTGTCGCAATCCGGCTGCCACGTCACCGAAGGCGCGTACAGCGAGCATCTCGATGCGATCGCCGCCGCTGCGGATCGAGCGGATCGAGCCGAGGCCACCCGGCGGATCCTGGCTCGCAAGGAGCTCGAATGGCTGCGCCGGGGAGCCCGAGCGCGGCGCAGAAAGCCCAAGGCGCGACTTGCCGTCGCGCACAAGACACTGGCCGAGCCGGACCGCAACGACGACCGATCCGCCCCGCTGGCCTTGGAGGAGTTCCGAAGCTCGCGGCTCGGGAAACGGGTCATCGATCTTGTCGGTGTGAGCGGCGCACACGATGACGGCGTGCCGCTCTTCGAGGGTGTCGACCTGTTGCTGGACCCGCGGGCACGGATCGGGGTGATCGGCCCCAACGGCGCAGGCAAGACCACGTTCCTCGATGTTCTCGCCAGCCGCCGCGCACCGCTCTCGGGCGAGGTGGAGCGAGGTGCAACTGTTCAGGTCGGCTACTTCGACCAGAGCGGTTCGTCGCTCGATCCGCAGTGGACAGTGGAGGACGTCGTTGCGGGCCTGGGCAACTCGCTCGAACATCGCCAAATCGCGTTGCTCGAGCGCTTCTGGTTCGAGCCGGCGACGCATCGGGCGCCGATCGCCACCTTGTCAGGAGGAGAACAGCGCCGCCTCCAGCTCCTCGCGCTGCTCGCGGCCGAACCCAACGTCCTTCTTCTCGACGAGCCGACCAACGATCTCGATCTCGACACGCTGCGCGCCCTCGAAGCGTGGCTCGACGACTTCGACGGGGCGCTCGTCGCGGTGACCCACGATCGCACGTTTCTGGAGCGAGTCGTCGAGCATGTGATCGCGATCCGCGATGGCTCGCTCGAAGTGCTCGGCGCGGGCGACGCGGTCTGGGAGCGGGCGAGAGGCTCGAGCCGGTCCGGTGGATCGCGCGCAAACGCGGGTCGCGTCTCCTCCACCGAGCCCACGTCGGGGCCGAAGCGACGCTCGCCGAGCACGCTGCGCCACGCCCTCGCCAAGGTCGAGCATGAGCTGACCGAGGCCCAGCAACAGCGCGACGGTCTGGCCGTGGAGTTGGCCGGCGCGGCCGACCACCAAACGCTCGCGGACCTCGGAAGAGCGTTGGCCGAAGCGGAGGCTGCCGTCGCCGCGGCCGAGGAACGCTGGCTCGAGGTCGCAGAGGAAGCAGAGGGCATCGTCGCCGAAGGGGAGGGTTAACCTGGCGCGGTGGCTCGCTCCTCCTACGACCGATCCGGACAGCTCCGCCCGTTGAAGGAGCGGAACCCGATGGCCTACTGGACCGCCGTCGTCGTCGTCCTGGCGATGTTGGCGACCGGGTTCGCGGCCCTCGCATCGCTTCTCTGACCGGAGATGCCCGAGATTGACGAGGCGTCGTTCTCCGAGCTCGACACGACGACCCTCTATGAGATCCTTCGGCTTCGAGTGGACGTCTTCGTTGTCGAGCAGGACTGCGCCTACCCCGAGCTCGACGGCCTCGACGAGGACGCCCGTCACTGCTGGATTCGCGACGGCGATGCGATCGGCGCCTACCTACGCGTGATCGACGATGTCGATGCCCGCCGCATCACGCGCGTCGTGACACACCCTCGCTCCCGCTCGAAGCAGCTTGCGAGGGCGCTGATCGAACATGTTCTGGCAACGACGGATCCGCCCTGGGTGCTCTCCGCTCAGACCTACCTTCGCGACTGGTACGGCGGCTTCGGCTTCGTCGAGGTGAGCGAGGACTACGTGGAGGACGGAATCCCCCACGTCGACATGCGCCGCTCGGACTGAGGCGCCGCACGCGGAGGGATGAGCGGCTGCGCCCGCGTCGGTGGGATCGGGGGCGTCAGGCGTCGAGCTCGTCGTGGATCAGCCCGACGACCATCTCACCCGGGTCGAGCTGGCCGGCGAGCGAGCCGCCCCAGGTCGCGTCGCCGAAGGTGAAGATGCCGCCGTCCTCAGCGGCGAGCCAGTAGCCGTACCCGGTCGTGCTCGACGCCATGCCCACCACCGGTTGGTTGAGCGCGATCGCACCTGTCGATCCGAGGTAGGCGGCGTCGCCGAAGGTGAAGATGCCGCCGTCGCGTGCGACGAGCCAGTAGCCGTTTCCTGTGGGTGTGGATGCCATACCGACGATCGGTTGGTTGAGCGCAACCGCCCCCATGGATCCGAGGTAGGTGGCATCGCCGAAGGTGAAGATGCCGCCGTCGCGTGCGACGAGCCAGTAGCCGCTTCCGGTGGGCGTGGATGCCATACCGACGATCGGTTGGGCGAGCCAGATGTCACCCGCCGATCCGTGGAACGCGGCGTCCCCATAGGAGAAGATGCCGCCGTCTTCGCCGACCATCCAGTAGCCGTTTCCGGTGGGCGTGGATGCCATACCGACGATCGGTTGGGCCAGGGCGATGTTGCCGGCGGAGCCGAAGTACCCCGCGTCCCCGTAGGCGAAGATGCCTCCGTCCTGGGCGACGAGCCAGTGACCCTCGCCGCTCGGCGTTGGGGTTCCGCCGACCACGGGCTGGTTGAGCGCCGGCTGGAACGACGCTGCGCCGAGCGTTCCCGGCCGAATGACCCGTCCGAACGACGTCAGGAGCTGGTAGTCCTCCGCGATCAAGGGCGCGGTTCCCCACTGGGAGTCGGGACCGGCGAGCCCACCGACGATTGCCGCCAACGGGTCGACCAGGCCCTCGCCGAACTCGTGATCCCGCCCTGCGGGCCCGAGGTCGATCGCTGTCACTCCGAGGACGTCGCGGACCTGACTCGCGGTGAGCTCGGGAACTGCGGCACGAACCAGGGCTGCCGCTGCAGCGACGTAGGGCGCGGCCATCGATGTTCCGCTCGAGCTCGCATACAGCTGATCGCCGTTGCCGTGGAGGCTGTAGATCCCGCTCCCCGGACCGGCGATGTCGACCCACGACCCGTGGTTGGAGAAGTACGAGCGCGTGTCGTTGGAGGCGGTGGACCCCACAGCGATCACCTCGTCGATCGCTGCCGGGAAGGTGATGGGGTTGTCGAGATGTCCGGAGTTTCCGGCCGCTGCGATCACGACGACGTCGTTGGCTTCGGCGTAGTCGACCGCGGCGCGCAGCGTCGAGGAGTCAAAGGTCGATCCGAGGCTCAGGTTGAGGACGTCCGCGCCGTTGTCCACGGCCCAGATGATTCCTGCCGCGACGTCGGCCGTGGAGCCGGTGCCCACGCTGTTGAGCACGCGGACCGGAAGGATCTGTACGCCTGGGGCGCCGCCGGCGACTCCAAGGCCGTTGTTGGCGTTCGCCGCGATGATTCCTGCCACGTGGCTGCCGTGGTAGTGGTCGGCGAGGGTCCCGTCTCCTCCCGGGTCGACGAAGTCGTTGCCGGGAATGACCCGCCCGGCGAGGTCCTCATGGGTGGCGCGCACCCCTGTGTCGATCACTGCGACGATGACCCCGGATCCATCGGTCGTCGGCCACGCCCCCTCGAAGTCGAGGCGATCGAGAGCCCACTGGCTTCCGCGGTAGGGGTCGTTGACGAACGCCTGGACCGTGGCGTTCGGCTCGACCACCAGCACATCTGGGTCACTGGCAGCGGACGCGCTGAACGCTCCGGCCGTCGACGAACTTACGGTGTATGTCCTGACCTCGAGACCGCCGTCGTCGGTGCGTTCGACCACGACCATCTCGGTCTGGCTCACCGGACCGTCGTCCGCCGACACGGCGGTGGGCGCCAGGACTCCGACCGCGATCGCGAAGGCCGCGAGCGCGGTGATCAGCTGCCAGCAAGCACGCAGGCGACCACCGAAGACCATCGCTACTCCCGAGGACGTCGGTCATCGCGGGTCGATGACCTCCCGGGTTTCTTTCGGGAGATTCGTGGTCGATCTTGAGGCGCGGGCCCGCGTGCGTCTCGCGGTTGTGATGAGCCTCTGGTCGCTGTCGGTCAGGCGTGGGCGTCGGTCAGCGCAGGTGACCGAACAACGCTCCGAGCTGGCTGATGTCGCCCTCCACATGGACGGCGTGCGCAGCGACGGCCTCCGCCCACGACATCTGGCCGTTGACCAGTGACCTGTACACCTCGCCGGTGGTCCGCACGACCGCCACGGGCTGGGCTGGGGGGTGAGCGCGAGCGCGTAGCCGGCCGGCGTCGAGTTGGGCGGCGATCGAGTAGTCGTCGATGTCGATCCGACATTCGCCGGTTCGGATGTCCGCAGCCGGGGCCGCGGCCGAGACCGCGTCGGGTCCGCAGTGGCGCGCCACCATCGCGAAGGCGGCCGCCCGTGGTTCCGAGACCGACCTGCCGTCGGTGAACCTCTCTCCCCACAGCGCGAGCTGCACGATGAGTGGTTGAAGCTCCTCGCCGATCGGTGTCAGTTCATAGACCGTGCTCGCCGCGGGCGGCGGGAGTTCGGTGCGGTGGATGATCCCGTTGGTCTCGAGGTGTCTGAGGCGTTCGGCGAGCAGGTTGGTGCTCAGACCGTGCAAGCCGTCGTTCAGATCGGTGTACCGCTGAGGACCGAGGAGAAGCTCTCGGACGATGAGCAGGGTCCATCGTTCGCCGAGGAGGTCCAGCGCGACGGCGAGTCCGCAGTCGGGAAGGTCGTAGGTGCGACGAGCCACGGGAGACAACTGTAGCGGTCCACGCAGAAACACCTACCTCATACTGCAGAAGTTGCAATTGAACACTTCAAAAAGCTATAGTGAATGTCATGTCAGTAGCCCATGCCCCCAGACCTGACCTTGGAAAGCTTGACCTGGGAAACCTTGATCTGGGAAACCTTGACCTGGAGCTCCGGTTCGACGAGTGGATCGCTCCCGAAGCCGCCTTCGTGCGCCGTGTCGCGGCGCAGTACACCCGCACCGCCTCCGATGCGGACGACTTGGCCCAAGAGGTCTTGACCAGGGCGTTTCGCGGCATCTCCGGGTTCGACGGCCGCTACCCCCGTGCGTGGCTGCGTCGGATCATCGCCAACACCGCCGCGAGCAACGCGCGGCGCCGACGCCTCGACGAGGTCGTTCTCGAATACGAGCCGCCGGTTCTCGCAGAGAACCTCGGCGCGGTCGAGCGCTTCCGTCCCGACGTGATCACCATCGACACCACGCTGGATCCGGCGCTGGAATCTGCGGTCACAGGTCTGTCGTCCGATCACCGCGAGATCGTCGAGCTCGTCGACGTGAAGGGGCTCACGTACGAGGAGGCGGCCGAGGCGCTCGGCGTGCCGATCGGCACGGTCATGAGCCGACTCCACCGTGCGAGGTCCCGCCTGCGCGAGGCACTGCGCGGCACCCATCTGGACCGTGCGACCTCGAGGACGGCCGTCGCGCCGGTCTGATCGACGCCGTGGCTCAGGCGTTCACGTCGACGACGGTGCGGCCTTGGACCTGTCCGGCGAGGATCTCCGGGCCGAGCCCGATCACCGTCTCGAGCCCCACGACTGTCGCCATCGACGACAGCACTTCACCGTCGATGAGCTGAGCCAGCCGTTCCCATGCCCGCTGGCGCGGCTCGAGCGGGCACATGACCGAGTCGATTCCCAGAAGGTTGACGCCCCTCAACAGGAACGGGATCACGGTGGTATCGAGGTCGTTGCCACCGGCGAGGCCGCACGCGGTGACGCTCGATCCGTAGCTCATCTCTGCGAGGACGTGGGCCAGGGTGCTGCCACCCACCGCGTCGACGCAGCCACCCCAGCGTTCGCCGAGCAGCGGTCGCCCCGCCGGTTCGACGAGTGTGTTGCGGTCGACGATCTCGGTCGCGCCGAGGCTGGTGAGATAGTCCGCCGTCTCGGGCCGCCCCGTGGAGGCTGCGACGGCGAGCCCGGCGCGGGCGAGGAGATGAATGGCGACGCTTCCGACCCCACCTGCGGCGCCGGTCACCAGTACCGGCCCTTCGCCGATCCCGTGATCTTCGAGTGCCTGGACGGCGAGCATCGAGGTGAACCCGGCGGTGCCGATCGTCATGGCGTCGAGGTTGGTGAGCCCGTCGGGGAGCTTCACCAGCCACTCGCCGCTGACCCGCGCCTTGGTGGCGTAGCCGCCCCAGTGGATCTCGCCGACCCGCCATCCGGTCAGCACCACCCGATCACCAGTGCTGAATCCGGCGTGTGAGGAGTCGGCAACCGTGCCCGAGAAGTCGATCCCCGGGACATGTGGGTAGTCGCGCACGAGCCGGCCGATGCCGCCGAGGATCATGCCGTCCTTGTAGTTCAAGGTGCTGTAGTCGATGTCGACTGTCACGTCCCCGTCGGGGAGGCGGTCGTCGTCGAGCTCGACGACATCGGCGGAGACCTTCCGGTCCTCTTCGTTCAGCAGCACGGCTCGGAAGGTCATCTGACACCTCGGTGGGTCGCTCGACGGATCGGCGGCGACGTTAGCGGGATGGGAGGCGGCGGGGCGGGCTCTCGCGGGTCGGTCAGGGGAGGGATGTCTCACTTGTCGGGGCGGAGCACCTCGTCGATAGGCTGGGCCCATGTCCGAACACGCCTCCGTGACCGTCACCGAGCCGGCGCTCGAGAAGATCTTGGGCCTGCGCTCCAGCGAACAAGATGCCGACAAGCTCGCCTTGCGGATCGAGGTCACCGGTGTCCACGGCGTGGACTACACCTACGACTTGGCCTTCGAACTGCTCGACGAGGCGGACCCGACCGACCAGCCCTTCCACGTGGGCGGCGGACTCACCGTTCTCGTGCCGGACAAGGATCTCTCCAAGCTCGACGGCGCCGCGCTCGATCTGCCCAGCAACGGCAACCAGCCAGGCCTCGTACTGCGCAACCCCAACCGCCCCGATCTCGGGCCCAACAGCCAGCTCGACATGAGCGGCACGATCGAAGAGCAGATCAACGAGGTCCTCCTCAAGCGCATCAACCCGTCGATCGCGGCCCACGGCGGCTTCGCCGAGCTCGTTCGGGTCGACGGCAACATCGCGCTCGTGAAGCTCGGCGGCGGATGTCAGGGCTGCGGGATGGCCAACGCCACCGTGACGGCAGGGATCGAAAAGACGCTGTGCGAGCTCGTGCCCGAGATCGAGCACGTCCTCGACATCACCGACCACGAGTCCGGCGAGAACCCCTACTTCGCCAACGCCTGATCCCCGCCAAAGACGGCGGGGCAAGAGCGCAAGGTGTTCTGGGCGCGTGACAGCCCGGATTCCGAGCGCTGGTGCTCCCGAGAGCCGGGTCTGCGGGCGTGGCGGCTCCCAGAAGCGCCCGCCCCGAGGTGGCGCGCTGCGCCCGGACTGTCACGCGGCGTCTGAGCGGAGAAGTCGCGCCATCTCCGCGCAGAGCGCTTCGGGGCGCAGGTCGACGTCCCACCACGTGTAGCGGTACGGCTGCCATCCGAGTGCGACCACCTTGTTCTGCACGGTTCGGTCGCGCCGAAAGATCGCCTCATCACGGTGGAAGCGATACCCGTCCAGCCAGATCGCGGCCCGCTGCTCCTCGTACGCGTAGTCGACCCGACAGACGAAGTTGCCGCCCCGGTCCAGGATCACGAGCTGCGGTTGCGGAAGCGGGAGCCCCGCGCCCGCAAGAAGTCCGAGGAAGCGGTCTTCGAGCTCTGATTCGTTCCGGTCGCTCCATTCGAGACGGCTCACCACGAGCTCGCGGCAGGCGGTGATGCCCGGACGCCCTTTCCTCGCGACCTCCTCGACCATTCGACCGAGATCGGCGTGGGTCATCAGGTCGAGCCGGACCGCTGCGTCCGCGACCCTGGCGGTCAGCCACGGCTTCACCCCTGCCAGATCGAGCACCGTCCGCGCCGGCGTGGTGATCGGGATGGCGTTGTGCTCGGTCACGTAGCGGCCGATGAGGTCACGCGATCGGTGCGCGTTCCATGAGCGTCGGCGGGGGAGCGGCCGAGGCGTCGTGACGTCGATCAGGCCTGGCCGCCGATCGAGGAGCCCGTAGAGCACAGCAGCCGTCTCGTGTGAGGCGACGGCGTCCGGCCCGCTGGACAGGACAGCTGCGAGCACGGCTCGATGCCATGTGGGGGGAGCGCCGGCGAGCGCAACGACGTGATCCGCGACCTCGGTGTAGTGGCCTCGGGTGATCCGTCGTGCGACGAAGTTGCTGTCCCCTCCGTTTTGGTAGATCTGGGTCCGGCTGAGAAGCCCGTGTTGGGTTGCCGCGAGCCGGGCGAGCGCGACATCCCTGTTCGGTGATGTCGTCATGGCTGCACTCTTGCATCGGGGTGGGACAGCCTCGCCGGGTGGCTCTCCCGGGCGCGTCAGCGCTCGCTGCCTGCCTTTCCGGGAGCGTGAGGGCTCGGGTTCCGGGCGGTGGCGCGCCCAGAAGCAGGAACCACGGGCGGTGGCGCGCCCAGAAGCAGGAACCACGGGCGGTGGCGCGCCCACAGGCGACGGCGCACCACGACCGAATTGGTCAGACTTCGGCGAGGTCGGCGAGGAAGTCGAGGCCGATCGCGCGCAGGAAGTCGGTGAGCTCCCGGGTGACGTACGACAGCTGATTGAGCAGCAGAACCACCCCGAAGGCGCCGAGAATCACCGCCGAGCCGGCAACGATCACGGTGAAGTGGCGTTTCACGAACCCGAACAGGCCAGACATCTTTCCGAACGCCAGACCCGTGACGAGAAACGAGAGCGCGAGGCCGGCGCTGTAGGCGAAGAGCAGCGTTCCGCCTGCCCACACCCGCTCCTGCTGGGCGGCGATGGTCAGGATCGAACCGAGGATCGGGCCGATGCACGGGGACCAGCCGAAACCGAAGGCGAGACCCGCAACCAACGGTGCGAATCGCCCGAATCGTCCGAGCTGCGGGTGGAACCGCTTCTCCTGGTACAGCCACGGCGCCTTGAGCACCAACGATCCCAGCATGAACAGAGCGAGGAGCAGGATCACGAGCCCCGAGATCCGCGTCAGGGTCACCTGGTTGCGCAGAAAGAACCGGCCGACGCCCGTGCTGATCAACCCCAGCAAGACGAAGACCACGGTGAACCCGGCGGCGAAGATGCTGGTGTCGCGGGTGATGCCCCACATCCTCTGGCGGTCGCTGGACTCGGTGTCGGTGATGTCGAGCCCAGTGACCACCGAGAGGTACCCCGGAACGATCGGCAGAACGCACGGCGACAGGAAAGAGATGACCCCTCCGCCGAACGCCAACAGGTACGCCCCGAAGGTGATCGTCTCGATGCGCACAGCCGCTGCCTCCCGAGCCGGGGCCCGTCGTCGTCGTAGTGTGGACCGAGTGGGAACGCGTTGGGCGCCCAATTCGTTCCCGAGTTGCCCGCCACTTCACCCATCGAGTCGACCCGAGGAACCAGGCGGGAATGCCACCCGAGGCCGTCGGGTTCCGGAAACGTGCGTACATGGCGGACACCCCAGGCAGTGAGGCGGCGTTTCGCCAGTACGTCCTGCCCGAAGTCGACGTGCTCTATCGCGTCGGTCGATCGCTCACGCGCAACCACGCAGACACCGAGGATCTCGTACAGGAGACCCTCATCCGGGCGTACCGCGCGATCGATCGTTTCGATGGCCGCCACCCCCGCGCCTGGCTCCTCACGATCCTGCGCAACGCCCAGATCAACCGAACTCGCCGTCGCCGCCCCGAGCTGCTGCACGACCCCGACGTCGAGCTCGAACGACTGGCCTCTACCTCCATCGGCGACCAAGACGACCCCGAACACCAGGTCGTCGACCCGGTCTTCGACGCCAATGTTCAGGCGGCGCTCGACGCCCTTCCGGATCGGTTCCGCCGACCTGTCGAGCTGGTCGACCTCGCCGGTCTGTCATATCAAGAGGCGGCCAGCCAGCTCGACGTCCCGGTGGGCACCGTCATGAGCCGCCTGCATCGGGCCCGAAAGCGCATGCGCGAGCACCTCGACCGTGCGGGTTTCGGACTGGAGGAGCTCGACTGATGCGCCTCCTTCCTCGCCTGTTTCGTCGACTGCCGCGCGACTGCGCACGCGTCGGCAAAGTCCTCCAGCAGTACCTCGACACCGAGCTCGACGCCGCCACAGCATCCGAAGTCCTCAGCCACCTCGAGGAATGCCGCGATTGCGGCCTCGAAGCAGCGACCTACCGGCGGATCAAAGCCAGCGTCGCCCGCTCGGGGGTCCCCGATCCCGACGAGGTCGCGAATCTGCGCGCCTTCGCCGAGGAGCTCGCAGCCGGTGGCCCATCCGAGTCCGCCGACCGCGACTGAATCCCGGTCGACATGGGGGAGTGGCTGCTCGATCTGGCCCTGCCTCGCAGCGACCGAGCGGCGCTGATCCAGCTCCTCGTCGCCGTGCCACTGTTCGCCACCTGGATCGTCCTGGCCCGCCGCAACCGCGACCATCTCCTGTTCGCGACCGGCATCGCAACGATCACCCTCGCCTGGTTCGCGCTACGCACTCTGCATTAGCTGCGGGCTCGCTTCGGCCCCAGGGGGCCTCGGACTCGCGCCGCTGTGTGCTTGCTGCGGGCTCGCTTCGGCCCCAGGGGGCCTCGGACTCGCGCCGCTGTGTGCTTGCTGCGGGCTCGCTTCG
>Ga0209992_10001580_pt1 | contig 23268 bp, 19 predicted proteins | sample 2SBtaG_2_FD_182564 | JGI IMG/M metagenome (GOLD analysis project Ga0209992, IMG submission 182564) | Deep subsurface microbial communities from Kolumbo volcano to uncover new lineages of life (NeLLi) - 2SBTROV12_ACTIVE470 metaG (SPAdes)... | ecosystem: Environmental > Aquatic > Marine >... | reverse complement strand
CGTATACGGTTTCAGGTTCTATTTCACTCCCCTCACAGGGGTTCTTTTCGCCTTTCCCTCACGGTACTGGTTCACTATCGGTCAGTTAGGAGTATTTAGCCTTGGAGGATGGTCCCCCCATATTCAGTCAAGATAACACGTGTCCCGACCTACTCGATTTCACTGTAAAGCACGCTTTGTGTACGGGGCTATCACCCTGTATCGCTCCTCTTCCCAAAGGATTCCACTACACACTAAACAGCTTAAGGGCTGTTCCCCGTTCGCTCGCCGCTACTAGGGGAATCTCGTTTGATTTCTTTTCCTAAGGGTACTTAGATGTTTCAGTTCCCCTCGTTCGCCTCGTTACGCTATGTATTCACGTAACGATACCTGTAAACAGGTGGGTTTCCCCATTCGGACATCTGTGGCTCAAATGCATTTTGTCGGCTCACCACAGCTTTTCGCAGACTTACACGTCCTTCATCGCCTCTAACTGCCAAGGCATCCACCGTATACGCTTCGTCACTTAACCATACAACCCTAAAAAGCCTTGAGTATCGGCCTCATGTCCGCCTTTTGAAATCGGACAAGGGTAATGTTGTATGCATGACAAGCTAATCGGAAGAATTGCCTTGCTATCAATCAATGTTGATAACAAGCAATTCAAGTCAAGTAGAGTAAAAAGTACGTCTTTCGACTTCTCAGTTACTCAATTTTGATTGATTACTATTAATATCAGCTTTCCAAATTGTTAAAGAACATTCGATGTTTCCTGCTAAAGCAGTACTTTCATCTTTAGAGTAAAAAACCCTAATCAATGCTTACTGAAACAGTAAATATTCATTAGGATTTCGGGTCCAACGTGACACAAGAATTGGTAGGCTTGGGCAGACTTGAACTGCCGACCTCACCCTTATCAGGGGTGCGCTCTAACCAGCTGAGCTACAAGCCTTCAGTATACTGCACTTAAACGTTGTTTAAGCTCAGATTCAAGTAGATGGTGGAGCTAAGCAGGATCGAACTGCTGACCTCCTGAATGCAAATCAGGCGCTCTCCCAGCTGAGCTATAGCCCCATAAACTTGTGTCGTTCTTCATTTTAAACAAGACTATCTGTGTAGGCACTGCATCAAGTGCGTCTATCGACGTAATGGTAAGGAGGTGATCCAACCCCAGGTTCCCCTAGGGTTACCTTGTTACGACTTCACCCCAGTCATGAAACACAAAGTGGTAATCGTCCTCCCGAAGGTTAGACTAACTACTTCTTTTGCATCCCACTCCCATGGTGTGACGGGCGGTGTGTACAAGGCCCGGGAACGTATTCACCGCAGTATTCTGACCTGCGATTACTAGCGATTCCGACTTCATGGAGTCGAGTTGCAGACTCCAATCCGGACTACGACATTCTTTAAGGGGTCCGCTCCACATCACTGTCTCGCTTCCCTCTGTAAATGCCATTGTAGCACGTGTGTAGCCCTACACGTAAGGGCCATGATGACTTGACGTCGTCCCCACCTTCCTCCGGTTTGTCACCGGCAGTCTCCTTAGAGTGCCCAACTAAATGCTGGCAACTAAGGACAAGGGTTGCGCTCGTTGCGGGACTTAACCCAACATCTCACGACACGAGCTGACGACAGCCATGCAGCACCTGTGTCAGAGTTCCCGAAGGCACCAATCTATCTCTAGAAAGTTCTCTGCATGTCAAGTGTAGGTAAGGTTCTTCGCGTTGCATCGAATTAAACCACATGCTCCACCGCTTGTGCGGGCCCCCGTCAATTCATTTGAGTTTTAACCTTGCGGCCGTACTCCCCAGGCGGTCTACTTATCGCGTTAGCTTCGCTACTCACGACTTAAAGTCACAAACAGCTAGTAGACAGCGTTTACGGTGTGGACTACCAGGGTATCTAATCCTGTTCGCTACCCACACTTTCGCACATGAGCGTCAGTCTTTGGCCAGGGAGTCGCCTTCGCCACTGATGTTCCTCCAGATATCTACGCATTTCACCGCTACACCTGGAATTCCACTCCCCTCTCCAAGACTCTAGTCTGCCAGTTCTAAATGACCATCCCAGGTTGAGCCCGGGGCTTTCACATCTAGCTTAACAAACCGCCTGCGTGCGCTTTACGCCCAGTAATTCCGATTAACGCTCGCACCCTCCGTATTACCGCGGCTGCTGGCACGGAGTTAGCCGGTGCTTCTTCTGTTGTTAACGTCACGGCTAGCAGGTATTAACTACTAACTTTTCCTCACAACTGAAAGTGCTTTACAACCCGAAGGCCTTCTTCACACACGCGGCATGGCTGCATCAGGGTTTCCCCCATTGTGCAATATTCCCCACTGCTGCCTCCCGTAGGAGTCTGGGCCGTGTCTCAGTCCCAGTGTGGCTGATCTTCCTCTCAGAACAGCTAGAGATCGTCGCCTTGGTAAGCCGTTACCTTACCAACTAGCTAATCTCACTTGGGCCTCTCTTTGCGCCGGAGCCGAAGCCCCGTTTGGTCCGAAGACATTATGCGGTATTAGCAGTCGTTTCCAACTGTTATCCCCCTCGCAAAGGCAAGTTCCCAAGCATTACTCACCCGTCCGCCACTCGTCAGCGATGTGCAAGCACATCCTGTTACCGTTCGACTTGCATGTGTTAGGCCTGCCGCCAGCGTTCAATCTGAGCCATGATCAAACTCTTCAATTAAATATATCGAAATATGAATCGTCGTTGTGACACTCTTAACGAGTGCCCACACAGATTGTCTTGTCTAAATTGTTAAAGAACATTGCGACTTCGCCGCAATTCACTAGAAGCCGTTGCTTCTTAGTGGCTCACCCTGTTCGAGTGAGGTGCGCATTATACGCTGGAAGTTTTCGTTGTCAACACTTTTTGAAAATTTATTTTCTGAAGCGTTTCTTCTAAACTCCCGTCTTTACTGGCCTATAAAGGTAGTAGAGACTTACTTCAGGAGGGTTGCTGTTTTGCTTTTCCCCCGAAGCGGATGCGCATTTTAGGGAAATGAGCGCTCACGTCAACACTTATTTTAAAAAAAGTGTCACATTCTTTCCGAACGCTCAAAATACCTACTATTTCCAGTATTTCAGCTTATTTCTTAATCTAAACTTACGCCACAGGTTTAAAGGCTTCTTTTTTATCTTACCTTTATGGTTCTCGTTAAAGTCATCAACAGCATTCAATATACGGTCACAGTTATTTCCATCTCTATACGCTTCATGGTATTTCGCAAAGCTATTTACTTCTTTCATTAAAGCATCGGGTCGACTTAACGCCGTTTCGATTGCCTTTTCTACTTCGCTTACACTAGTCACGTTTAAGAGATGTTTGCCTGGGTTAGTATTGCGATAAGTAACAACTGGTTTATCCATCAACATAAATTCTAAAATAATAGAACTGCTATCGCACAACATAACGTCGGACAGCTGAAAGTCTTCTAGACGAACATTATCAATAAAGGAAACATTGCTGTGCTCAGCTGCTAATGCCCGGTATTTATTTAATAACACTTGATCATTTATCTTTGGGTGAAACGTAAGACGCCAGTTCCAGTTCTTTGTCTTTACAAGATGACTAATGGTGTCAAAGAGGTGAGGCGCTGAAGAAATTCCCTTCGAGAAGGTTGTGCCATATAAGATGGTCGGTACTTCGCTCTGCTGGTTATACTCATCGAAGTAAGGATCAACCTTCGCCCACCCTGTTTGATAAACCTTAAAGAATTGATGCTTTGCTTCAAGCTTTTTAAAGTACTCGGTACTGCTTGGTCCCTGCGTACAGTAGATATCAAACCAACCGCGAATAGAGAAGTGATCATCCTTTTCCTGATTCTTCTCTCCACGCTTGCCTATAGGGTAACCATGAAACACTGATACTTTAATACCCGGAAGAAAGTGATAGATGACGTTAGCACATGCAAAAATAGCCAAAGGGTTGTATTCAATAACATCTTTTAATGTAGTTAGCCTAACTTCATCTTCTTTTAAAAGATCAGGGCACCCATCTTCCAAAAACCACGCTACTTCATCCCCTCTTGCCCTGATAGCTTCTTGTAAGGGTCTGTAAATGGAATACGCATATGAAAGCGTGGTAAAAAACACATAGCGCTTTGGCATTTTAATTCTCTACTATAACTGGTAACGCGTTACCTTAGCATTTTTCTTTTCAACATTCCCTAAGCAAGCTTTGTAGGCAAGGTCTGTATAGTTGCAATCAGTATCAACGCACCTTTATTACTGTTAAAGTTTAGAATATTCACTGAATGCTAAATTTCTAAGAGTATGTAATGCATAAATCGATTGATAGTTTTAAAGGTGTCTCTCCTACATTAGGCAAGAATGTCTATATTGATGACTCGGCAAGAATAGTCGGTGATGTTGTATTAGAAGATGATGCCAGTATTTGGCCTTTAGTTGCTGCTCGAGGCGATGTAAACAAAATACGTATTGGCGCTCGCTCTAATATTCAAGACGGTAGTGTTTTGCACGTTACCCGTAAATCTGAGAAAAACCCTGGTGGATTTCCGCTTATTATTGGGGATGACGTTACCGTTGGGCACAAATGTATGCTTCATGGTTGTCAGTTAGGCAACCGTATATTAGTTGGCATGGGCGCTATTGTCATGGATGGTGTTGTCGTTGAAGACGATGTGTTTATTGGCGCGGGTACATTAGTACCACCAAACAAACGATTAGAGAGCGGTTTTCTTTACGTTGGAAACCCAATGCAGAAGAAGAGGCCGCTCAATGACGCTGAAATGGCGTTTTTAAAACAGTCTGCTGTTAATTATGTTGTGTTAAAAGATGAATACTTGGAAGAAGCGAACTAGTTTCGCTTCTCACTTTGCTCAACAATGTCACGAACTCGCTTAACAATATCAGAAGTGTCTGGGCGCTTTTGTGTCCATATATAGAACGCTTCAGCCGCTTGCTCAACCAGCATCCCTAACCCATCTATTTGCGTTTTAACACCTAGTTCAGCCGCATCCCTCATAAAGCGCGTGGGTGAATTTTTATAAACCATGTCGTACACCACTTCACAGTGTTGTAAAACACCGTCATGCAAACTGCACGGCAACGCATTGCTTAAACTAGCTGCTGTTGAATTGATAATAATATGAGGTGCAATCGTTGCGATATCCTCAAGGGCCACTACGTCCACTTTAGGGTTTGAAGCAGCGCTTGCCACTTCTTCAGCTTTGGCTTTCGTTCTATTCGCAATAGTCAGTGTAGCAGCGCCCGCTTTTAATAACGGAGAAATGACGCCACGGGCTGCGCCGCCGGCTCCGATAAGTAACACACGCTTGCCTTGAATTTCCACGCCGCTATTTAGTAAATCATTGACTAGCCCCACACCATCTGTGTTGAACCCTAACAGCTCACCTCTGTCACCATTCATTAGCGTATTAACAGCTTGTGCATCTTTAGCTGCTTGGTCATCTACCTTTGCTAAGTTAAAGGCATCAAGCTTAAAAGGCATGGTGACATTGCAGCCTACAGCGCCTTCTTGAGCTAAAAACGCTTTGGCAGCTTCAACAAAACCATCTTCAGGCGCAAGTATCTTTTCATAAGAAATCTTTTCTCCGACCTGATCTGCAAACATCTGATGGATGGTTGGTGATAAACTCTGTGCAATAGGGTTGCCAAATACAGCGAATTTTTTCATGGGAATACGAGACTTATTTAATATAAAGAAGAAAAGCGATAATCGTGTTACGCAGAGTACACCATATGCGCGTATAGGTGGAGAGGAGAAAGTACGCGAATTGGCGAATACGTTTTACGACATAATGGAAACCGACCCATTAGCAAGCGAACTTTTGGCTCTTCACCCTCAACCGCTTGATAGAATTCGCCACGTGTTCTTTTTATATTTAAGTTTGTGGCTTGGCGGCCCAGATGATTATCAGCAGCAATTCGGCCACCCGCGACTTCGTGCACGCCACCTTCCTTATACCGTAACGCCAGAACTTAAAGCGCAGTGGATGTACTGTATGCGCAAGGCTATGTTTAAAACTGTCGATGATATAACGTTAGCGCAACAGCTACTTGAAGCACTTGATCAGCTTGCCAGCCATATGGTGAACACCAAATAAAAAAGCGCGTTGAAAGGAATAACCTTTAACGCGCAAGTCCCCTGTTACTGTCTACGCTCTTTGTGGCGTATAAAGCAGTGCAATTACGAAAGCCTCAATTTTTGGGTGTTCGGCCTTAAAAGGTATAGCCTACCGATATGGTGTACACCCAAGGGTCTATTTCAATATCACTCACCTTACCTGCGGCATCACCAACCTTAAACGTGGCTTCAGTATCAATATCGATGAAACGTACTGATGCATTTACATGCCACTTTGTATCAATTTTGTAGTCCATACCCACTTGAGCTGATAAACCAAATGAGTTATCGAGTGATAGGTCGCTTAAGCCTGCATCTTCGTTTGCGCCAGTAAACTCCTCATCAAAGATAAAGGTGTAGTTAATACCCGCACCGATATATGGCTGAAAGGCTGAACTTGCATCGTTGAAGTAATAGTTAGCGGTGAGTGTTGGCGGTAAGTGAGTAACTTCACCAAGCTGATTTCCCGTACCTAACGGGTCGGCAACAGAGAAGTTCACGTCGTGCTTAAAGGGCGTTGCCGCAAGCAGTTCGATATTAATATTATCAGTAATGAAGTATGCAACGTTCAAACCTAGCTGGGTATCGTTATCAATATTAAGGGCAACACCAAGATCATTGCCACCAGCGACGATGTTAGAAGTAGATTCGTCAGGAGCAACGGTAGTCAGACCGCCTCGAACAATCCAATCGCCCTGCTGATGAGCGCTAGCTAAAGGTGAAAGTGCAGCAAGGGTAAGACAAAGTGCAGATAAAGTGTGTTTGCGCATGATGTGTCTCTTTATATGTTTAACTAAGATAGCGCTACTTTACGCCGTTAGCTAAACGAAACATTGATCCAGCGCAAAGTTAATAACCCACTGAAACACTGATGATATTTGAAGTTGATATAGATCAATAAGAAACGCCGCAGAGTGACTTCATGCGGCGTTTTTGTATGACTAAAAAGCGGTTCTTATGCTTAAACCTTCTTAGGTGTAAGCCTGGATAAAGAAGTGATTGAATTGAACACTTTTTACCACGGAGTAGGTTTAAGCCAATCCGTAAGCTTAGCCTCAGCACTCCCTGGTGCCGGGGTAAAGCAGTATTCCCACCGGGCCAACGGCGGCATAGACATTAAAATAGATTCCGTACGTCCACCGGTTTGCAAACCAAATAAGGTGCCACGGTCGAATACTAGATTAAATTCAACATAGCGACCTCTGCGATAAAGCTGAAAATCGCGCTCTCTTTCGCCATAATCAGTTTGCTTGCGTCGCTCAACAATAGGGACATAAGCATCAATAAAACCATTGCCAACCGCCTGCATAAAAGCGAATGACTGCTCGAAGCCCCATTCATTAAGGTCGTCAAAGAACAACCCACCTACGCCACGGGTTTCGTTGCGGTGTTTTAAGTAAAAGTACTCATCGCACCATTTTTTGTACTTGGGGTATACGTCTTCACCGAATGGCTTGCATAATTTCTTGGCTGTATCATGCCAATGCACCACGTCGTCTTTAAAGGGATAAAACGGCGTTAAATCAAAGCCACCGCCAAACCACCAGATGGGTGCTTCGCCCTCTTTTTCTGCAATAAAAAAGCGCACGTTTGCATGAGAGGTGGGAATATACGGGTTGTGGGGGTGAATAACTAAAGATACTCCCATTGCCTGAAAGTTTCGCCCTGCAAGCTCCGGACGATTAGCCGTAGCAGACGCTGGCATTTGACTGCCGAACACATGGGAAAAGTTTACGCCGCCTTGCTCTATCACCGCACCATTTTTAAGTACGCGAGAGCGTCCACCGCCCCCTTCTTCGCGCTGCCAACTGTCTTCAACAAACTGGCCCTTACCGTCGGCAAGTTCAAGGGTTTGGCAAATGGTATCTTGCAACCCTAGTAGATAGCTTTTTACTTGTTCTATTACTTCAGCGGCATTTTTACCGTCCAGTAACTCTGCTGATGTCATGCTCTTATTACCTCTGCTGTGTCACCATCGCGAATGGTACTGGGTTTAGTTGCACCGCCTACTTTACCTTCTACATAAAATACAGAATCTGCAAACACGGCTTTGGCTTCGTCGGTGTCTGTCGCTGGCGGTTGCCCTGTTAGGTTAGCGCTGGTTGAAACAAGTGGCTTACCCAACTTATTGCACAGCGCTACAACCACAGGATGATTAGTTACGCGCACCGCTATTTTACTATGTTTGCCGGTTAACCAAACAGGCGCCGATGACGACTTAGGTAATAGCCAGGTGTTAGGGCCAGGCCAGCTTGAAAAAATATCGGTACGTCTATCGGGACGAATTGCATTGTCATCTACGTAGGGCAAAAGCTGGCTGTAATTAGCGGCAATTAATATTACGCCTTTTTCAACAGGCCTTTGTTTGATATCTAATAGTGCATTAACCGCTGCTTCGTTGTCAGGGTCACATCCTATACCCATTACCGCTTCGGTCGGATAAACAATTAAACGCCCCGCTTCGAAAGCGGCAACAACAGGGTCGACTTCAGATGCATTAGCCTCAACGGGGGTAAACGTATTTACGTTCCCATTTTGAGTATCAGACATGATTTTTGTTCTCTACGTATGATTACTTTTTGTAGCCACAAGTTGGCTGCGGGCACTGAATTTGCCCTTTTTTATCTATCAACACTGCCCATCCACAGTCTGGGCAGCTTTCATTTACAGGCGTGAAATTTAGCACATATCGGCATTGCGGATAATGGTTACACGCAAAAAACTGTTTGCCGTATTTATTGGTGCGTGAAATTAAATGCCCTTTCTTACACTTTGGGCAGTCAACTAAGGTGTCTTCTTTTTCTTTGATAGGCTCAATGTGATGGCATGAGGGAAAGTTGGTACAGCCTATGAACATGCCAAACCGACCCTTTTTAATGGCTAGATCGCAGGCGCACTTTGGGCAGGCCATACCGTCTAGCGTTTTAAGGACCGTGGTTTGTGTATCGTGAAGCGGTTTACTGAAATTACAATCAGGGTAGCCAGTACAGCCTAAAAACGGCCCTGATTTGCTGTTCTTAATATGAAGGGGCTTGCCACATTCGGGACAGTCTCCAAAATTATCTTCTAGAGCGTGCTCGTGAGCAGAAAAAAGTGAGTGGTCTATTTTAGACATGATGTAGACATAAAAGCCTCGAACGCGCTACCAGCTGGCAACGCATTTAGTTAAATACAGATTCGCGAACCTAAATTGCAGCTGGGCTACCGCATTAATGTAGTATGCCGTCTGGTTCTTCAAACAATAGGTCTTCCATTTGTGCGTAGGCTTTTTCTTTACCGGGTACATTAAATAGCACCATTAGCACAACCCATTTTAAATCTTCTAAACAGAATTCGCTGGAATCGATTTCCATTACGCGGTCTATCACCATTTCACGCGTAGATGCGTCTAATACGTTAACCTGCTCTAGAAACATTAAGAAACCACGACATTCCACATCTAAACGCATTTGTTCTTCGTGGGTATATATCCGGCTTAAGCTAGTGCTAATGCCTTTGCAAAAATACGGTTTGATGTCTGTTTCTTGCAATGCCGCTAACTTTTCTAACCATGCGAGGGCTTTATAAATCTCATCGTGATGGAAACCCGCGCGCACAAGTTCTTCCGTTAACTCGTCTTGATCAACACGAATTTCCGTTTCACTGTGAATGAAGTTTTCAAACAGATACATGAGGATATCGAACATATTATTTTCCCCTCAATTTAACGTAACCACCAGGGACAGCGGCTACTAAACCACGCAACTCATATTCTAATAGTGATGCCATTGCTTGCGATACAGATAAGGCATTGCGCTGCGCTATAACATCAATAGCGGTGATGTCATATTCCACACTAGCTAATAATTTATCAGTTGCCAAGCTATTCACCGCACTTTTTTCATTTTGTTCGCCAACATCAAAGCTCATTTGCTGAGGTTGAACCCCAATTTCCAAAAGAATATCGTTTACATTAGTTACTAACTTAGCACCTTGTTGGATTAACCAGTGACAACCTTCAGAGTAAGCGTGAAAGAGGCTACCAGGTACAGCGAATACATCTCGCCCCATATCTGCGGCCAAATTTGCAGTTATCAAGGTACCGCTTTTAATTTTTGCTTCCACAACCAAGGTTCCGAGTGAAAGTGCGGCAATAATTCGGTTACGCCGGGGAAAATGCCACGGCTTAGGCCCCTGCCCCGGGAAAAACTCTGTAACACTAACGCCGCCACTATCGTGTATTTCGTTATAAAGCTTACTGTTCTTTGCAGGGTATATTTTATCCGGCCCCGTACCCATAACAGCGATGGTACCTATACTGCCGGATATGGCACCCACGTGAGCGGCGCTGTCTATGCCCATCGCCAAACCACTGGTAATGGCAATGCCATTGTTAGAGAGCCCCATTGCAAAGTCAGTCGCTATACGCTTTCCTTGAATACTCGCCCTTCTACTGCCAACAATGGCTATTTGCGGTTGTTTTAGTAGCGCTTTACTTCCGGTAGCAAATAATACAAGCGGAGGGCTGTCTAGCTGCTTGAGTAACGGTGGATAGTCCGGTGAATCAAGGGTAATGACGTGCCTGTTTTCACTTGCCTTCGCCCAATTCAACGCTGTGTCGATGTGCTTTTGTGTTATTTGTTCAGTGAGTGTAGTGACCGCACTTCCCAACGACGAAGCTTGGCTTAAAAGTTCAATGGGAGAACATTGATGTTGCTCGAGCGCCTGTAACCACAGTTTAGGTGAAACACGCTGTGCAGAGGCTAGCGCTATCCATGCCGTTGCCGAGCTGTCTAAAGATGTAAATTGTGCGCTCATTGCCGCTCCTTACTAAGCGACAATGAGGCACTCGGAACGTTAAGGTTTAGCGACAATAAAGCCGCGCTTAATGCCTTTGTTCGCTCGTGTGATTAATCCGTAACTTGCCGCGTCAAATGTTTTGAATACCACAACTTCACCAACTTTAAGTGCGGGTTGCGACACTGTATCGATAAACCATTCACCACTTGTTTTTACGCCCGGTTCATCTACATAACGCGGACTTTCTTCATCTATGATGGCTGGACCTTGTGCGTAAACACCTAACACTGTTCCCGGTAAGACATCTGCCGCGCCCAAATCAAGGATAACAACGTCATACTTTCCTAACAGGTCGTGATCATGTAGGTCTCCCACAACGGCCCCACGCTGAGACTTCGCAGGAACAAGTTCAAAGCTTTGCGGCTGTTTAAACCCACCAGCCATTAGCTTATCGCCGCGTTTAGCCTCTTGATTCGCATCATCAATAAAAAGCAGCATGGTGTCGTCTGCCTGACCTTTTTCTACTAAAGATGCCGTGGAAACATGGGTAACTTGTACGCCCAATATTTCTCCATCAAGGTTTTTAATAGTAGCGTGCTTTCTTATGACTCTATACTGGTCGTCAGTACTGAATTGCTGTTGGCTTAGTACAAAGTCATCTGCAGCAAACCTTACGTTTCCGTCTTGGTTCCCTAACAGTTTCGGTAATGCCTGATAACTCTCTTCGTCTAGTAACATATGTTGTTTAATAAACGGCGATATGGTTGTCCAAGAAAGTACGTCTACAGGCTTTGGTTTTAACCGTTTGTCCGTTGAAGGTGACAGTTTGTAGCTAGGTTTATCTCGTTTTACCGATAAAACAGGCTGTCCGTCTATGTAGCCTACAACGATGACGTCACCAGGATAAATCAAGTGAGGATTTTCAATTTGTGTGTTAGTGCGCCAAAGCTCTGGCCATAACCAAGGTTCATTCAAAAAAATGTTAGCAATGGCCCAGAGCGTATCACCACGTTTTACCGTGTAGGTTTCAGGTGCGGTATCTTTGAGTTGAAGTGCAAATGCTGGCAAAGACAGAATTGCACAAAGAAGGAGTGTTGCCCCGCGACGAGCGCTTATTAATCGCTTTTTCAAATTAACCACCTTCAAATTATTCACTATCACTTGTTGTTGTTTTTTCAGACAATAGCACTATATCGGCATAAGTTCGTATTCTTATAGGGGTTCGGCAAAAAACTGCACGAATGCGCCCGATATACGTTAGAATAGTAACTTAATAAGCACTGTAAAGTGTGCTGGCAATTAGATCGTATATGTATTTATACAGCGAAAAGGTGAAGTAAGCGAGAAATGGCAATTTTAGACGTATTAAGTTTTCCTGATGAACGTCTTCGTACGGTAGCTAAGCCGGTAGAAGAAGTTAACGACGAAATTAAACAATTGGTATCGGATATGTTCGAAACCATGAAAGACGAGAACGGCATCGGCCTTGCGGCGACGCAGGTGAACCGTCATGTTCAAGTTGTTGTAATGGACGTATCGGAAGATCAAAACGAGCCACGTGTATTTATTAACCCAGAAATTACTCGCAAAGATGGCTCAACGATTAGTGAAGAAGGCTGTTTATCTGTTCCGGGTAATTACGCCAAAGTTGAGCGAGCAGAAGCGATTACGGTTAAAGCGTTAGATCAAAATGGCGAGGCATTCGAGCTAGACGCAGAAGGCCTACTTGCGATTTGTATTCAGCACGAGCTTGATCACTTAAAAGGTAAGCTGTTCATTGACTACCTTTCTCCGCTTAAGCGCCAACGTATTCGTAAGAAGCTTGAGAAAGAAGCGCGTCTTGCTGCGAAAGCCTAAGGAATAACGTGACAACTCCATTGAAAGTAATTTTTGCCGGTACACCGGATTTCGCAGCTAAGCATTTATCAGCCTTGCTTGATAGCGAGCATGAGGTCATTGCGGTTTACACTCAGCCTGACAGACCCGCAGGGCGAGGCAAAAAGCTGACCGCCAGCCCAGTGAAAGTGCTGGCAGAAGAAAACGCTATTCCCGTTTATCAACCTCAATCACTTAAAGCCGAGGACGCACAGAAAGAATTAGCGGCTCTTAACGCGGATTTGATGGTAGTTGTTGCCTATGGCTTATTACTTCCCACGGCGGTACTTAATGCACCTAGGCTTGGCTGTATCAACGTACACGGCTCTATTTTGCCTAAATGGCGAGGCGCTGCCCCAATTCAACGCTCTATATGGGCGGGGGATGCCGAAACTGGCGTAACTATTATGCAAATGGATGAAGGCTTGGACACGGGTGACATGTTACACATTGCCACACTGCCCATTACCAATGACGACACCAGCGCAACAATGTATGAAAAGTTAGCCGCACTTGGCCCTAAAGCCTTAGTGGATGTGGTTAACGATTTCGAGAGTTATACTCCAACAAAACAAGACGATACCCAGGCAACCTACGCTAAGAAGCTATCTAAAGAAGAAGCGTTAATTAATTGGTCTGATGATGCTAAGCAAATTGAGCGCAACATTCGTGCATTTAACCCATGGCCGGTTGCTTGGATGCAAGTTGAAGATCAAAACGTAAAAGTGTGGTCTGCTGATGTAGTTACATTAGATAAAGACGTGAAGCCGGGCACGGTAATAAGCGCAGATAAAGCAGGCATCACTATTGCGACAGGACGAGACGCCCTTCGCATTACCTCTCTTCAAATACCTGGTAAAAAGGCGCTACCTGCAGCAGATGTTATTAATGCCCGCCAGTCGTGGTTTGAAGTTGGCCGTTGTATTAAACAAGCAGACTAAAAGTGAAACCATTACCCCTTCCCAAACAAAAGAACCTGCGTGCAGATTGCGCGTGGGTTATTTACCAAATCTTAGAGCAAGGCAAATCATCACGCGAATGTTTAGAGCGAGTTCAGCGTAGGCACAATGCACGCGATAACGCTTGGTTACAAGAAATGTCGTTAGGGGTAATGCGTCGCCTTCCTCTTTTACAACATTGGCTAAGAGCCCTATTAGATAGGCCCCTTAAAGGTAATAAGAAAGTAATAGAGCACCTTATCCTGCTTGGGTTATATCAGCTGAACTTTTCTCGGGTTAGCAACCACGCGGCCGTGGGAGAAACCGTAGCAGCGGCGTCTTATTTAAACGCCGCTGGCCTTAAAGGTTTAGTCAATGCCGTTTTGCGTAATTTTCAGCGTGAGAACCTTGCCGATAAACCCGTCGACGATGCCATTATCAATAGCGGCTTACCGAAGTGGCTTTATAAAGCGATAGAGCAAGCCTACGGTGCAGAGGCCGACAATGTGCGTGCCGAAACTAACGCAATGGCACCGATTTGGCTTCGAGTGAATAGGCAGCAGGTGAGTTTTAGCGCCTTTACCGAAGCACTTGATAAGGCAGAAGTAAAATACACGCTAAGTGAAAGCCACCGCGATGCAATCGTCCTTTCTCAACGCGAAGATATTACGGGCTTACCCGGGTTTGAAAAGGGTCACTTTGCCGTACAAGACGGCGCGGCCCAATTAGCGGCACATTATTTACAACCACAAGCTAATGAGCGCATTTTAGATTGCTGTGCCGCTCCGGGCGGAAAAACCGGTCACATTGTAGAGTGTGCTCCTGACACAGAGTACGTGTTAGCACTCGATGCTGATGCCACACGCCTTAAACGCGTAGAAGAAAATATGACGCGATTGCAGCATAAGGTAGACATTAGGCAAGGTGATGCAGCTAACCCTGAATCATGGTGGGACGGAAAACCCTTCGATAGAATTTTGTTAGACGCTCCCTGCTCTGCCACTGGTGTTATTCGTCGTCATCCAGATATTCGCTGGCTGCGTAAAGCAAATGACATAGATAACTTAGCACAGCTACAACGCCGCATCTTAGATACATTGTGGGGCTTATTGAAACCTGGCGGTACGCTGCTTTATGCCACCTGCTCTATTTTACCGAAAGAAAATATGGCGCAAATACAGCAGTTCCTTGCTGACACGCCAGATGCGTCGCTATCTCCTATTTTAAAAACGGAAACACCAGACAAGCCAGGCCGTCAAATTACACCAGGTGAGCAACAAATGGATGGTTTCTACTATGCGAGGCTGGTAAAGTCACAAGACTGAGGGCTCACGCATTGTGCAGCGGTACAATGTAAGACCAGCAAGAAGACGAAGGCAAAATAATAACGATGAAAATCATCATTTTAGGGGCAGGCCAAGTAGGCGGTACGCTTGCTGAAAACTTAGTTGGTGAAAATAACGAAATTACCGTTATAGATTCAGACCCCACCATTCTACGGGCACTTCAAGACCGTCTAGATCTACAAGTAGTCACGGGTGTTGGTTCTCACCCTGACGTACTGCGTAAAGCAGGGGCAGAAGACGCTGACATGCTTATCGCCGTTACTAACAGTGACGAAAGTAACATGTTGGCGTGTCAGGTGGCCTACAGCTTATTTAAAACCCCCACAAAAATAGCCCGCGTACGCTCTGAACAATACATTATTTATCAAGAGCAGCTGTATAAGCAGCAAGATATTCCTGTCGACCATATCATTGCCCCCGAACAGCTAGTGACCAAAGCAATTAAGCGCCTTATCGATTATCCCGGCGCTCTACAGGTAGTAGAGTTTGCTGAAGGCAAGGCAAGTTTGGTCGCGGTTAAAGCCTATTATGGTGGCCTGTTGGTAGGTCATGCGCTATCTGCCCTGAAAGACCATATGCCTAACGTTGAGACCCGCGTGGCCGCCATCTATCGCCGCGGCCGCCCTATTCGACCACTGGGCACGACGGTTATAGAAGCGGATGACGAAGTCTTCTTCATTGCAGCGACCAAACATATCCGCGCGGTAATGAGTGAACTACAAAAATTAGAGTCTAGCTATAAGCGCGTCATGATAGCGGGCGGTGGTTTAATTGGTGCAGGATTGGCTAAGCAGCTCGAGCACAACCACAATGTAAAACTTATCGAATACAGCCCTGAACGGGCTAAATACCTTTCTGCTAACTTAGATAAAACCATTGTTTTCAGTGGCGATGCCTCTGACCCTGAGCTACTCAGCGAGGAAAATATCGAACAGGTAGATGCGTTTATCGCGGTTACCAATGACGATGAAGCGAATATTATGTCGGCCATGCTGGCCAAGCGTATGGGTGCACAGAAAGCCATGGTGCTTATCCAACGCAGCGCTTACGTGGATTTAGTTCAAGGTGGCGAAATCGACATTGCGTTTTCACCCCAGCAAGCCACTATATCGGCCCTGCTTACTCACGTACGTCGTGGTGACATTGTGAATGTTTACTCGTTGCGTAGGGGCGCTGCTGAAGCCATTGAGGCCATCGCGCACGGCGATGAAAACACCTCTAAAGTGGTGGGCCGGCAAATTGGTGATATTAAACTGCCACCGGGTACTACCATTGGCGCTATCGTTCGCGATGAACAGGTTATTATTGCCCATAGCGATACCAAGATAGAAGCTAACGATCACGTTATTCTGTTTTTGGTAGATAAGAAGTATATCAATGATGTGGAAAAGCTCTTCCAACCGAGCGCGTTTTTCTTTGGCTGACACGCCGTAGCTTTACCGTAGGGCTTACGCTGCGCAACCTAAGTCGCAGTTTGAGCACAGAAAATTAAACACAAAGGGCGATAGTTGAAGTTATCGCCCTTTCTAGTTTAATAAACCGATAATTTTAGCGTGTACCGCGAATGTATTAGCTGCGCCAAAACGTAGGCGAGAACAGCACAAGAAGCGAGAATACTTCTAAACGACCAAACACCATACCGGTAACCAAAATCCACTTACCGGCGTCGGTTACATCGGCATAGTTTGCCGCCACACTGCCTAAGCCTGGGCCTAGGTTGTTCAACATTGCCGCCGTTGCGGTAAACGCACTTAAGTTATCAAGACCAGTAGCGATAAGGCCAATCATAAGCACAACAAATACCACAGCATAGGCTGAGAAGAACCCCCAAACAGCCTCTACTACTCTATCGGGCATGGCACGGTCGCCAAACTTAACGCTGTACACGGCTTTAGGATGAATGAGCCTATCGACTTCACGTTTACCTTGTAAGAACAAGAGGCAAACCCTTACAACCTTCAACCCGCCACCTGTCGAGCTTGCGCAGCCCCCGATAAAGCTTGAGAATATTAGCATTATCGGCAAAAACGTTGGCCATATTGAAAAGTCAGTGGTAGCGAAACCTGCTGTAGTGCTTATCGATACCGCTTGGATCATGGCTTGATCTAAAGCCTGCTCGGCGGAAGTGTAATAACCTGACAATGTCAGCACTAAGAAACAAATGCCAATAAGTGAAGCCTGAATAATAAAGAACGCTTTAAACTCAGGGTCTTTGAAATACCCTTTAACGGAACGAGAACTCACCGCGGCATAGTGCAACGAGAAATTAAGTGCGGCGATAAGTAGAAATACCGTACACACTACGTTGACCATGGGGCTATTAAAATACCCCAAGCTCGCGTCGTGGTTAGAAAAGCCCCCAATGGCGACGGTAGAGAACGCATGACAAATAGAATCGAACACATTCATACCTGCGAGCCAATAAGCACCTGCACACGCAATAGTAATTGATAAATATATATACCAAAGGTGCTTTGCCGTGTCGGCAATACGCGGCGTCATTTTGTTATCTTTTACAGGCCCAGGCGTTTCAGCGCGGTAAAGCTGCATGCCACCCACACCTAGAATTGGCAAAATAGCGACAGCGAGTACGATGATACCCATCCCGCCTAACCACTGAAGCTGCTGGCGATAAAACTGTACAGAATGGGGCAGAAAGTCTATCCCTTCGATAACTGTTGCCCCAGTGGTGGTAAGGCCTGAAAACGACTCAAAAAATGCGTCGGTCACGGTCATGCTCGGCTGCTCGAGCAAGATAAGCGGAATTGCACCTACACTTGCCAGTACTGACCAAAACAACGCCACGATAAGAAACCCTTCTCGTGCTCTTAAGTCACTTTTCTCCGAGCGGTTGGGATACCATAACGCCATGCCTCCTATAACGCACAATATAAAGGCCAGGGTAAAAGGTAAGCCACTGCCATCTTGATAAATCAACGACACAATAGCCGGTGGGATCATGGTTACGCTAAAAAGCGCGATTAATAACCCAAGTATTCGTATGATGGCACGGTAGTGCATTGTTCGTTATGCCTTTGTTTTTATAGTGGCGCAGTGTTAAAAAGTGCATTTATGGACACGCTAAAATGCTATTCGTAAAACGCGAATGCATCAATATTGCGTATAGGATTTTGATTATAGGACTATAATGAATGTGGGGAAACCTTTGTATCCCCACATCGCGAAACAAAAATAAACCGTACTTGTCGCTATTTCATTGCTAATACGGTTTTAACCATTTTAGTGATGCTGCTATGGGCTTGAGAAACACTTTCAGCCAACATATAAGCAGGGGTGGTGACAAGTTTGGCATCATTATCAACGACCACTTCATCTACTTTACAATCTACGTGTGATGCACCTAACGCATTGACACCATTAGCCGTTCCCTCATCGTTACCAATAGTCAGCTTTACGTGGTTACCATATACCTTGGCAGCCAATACTGGAGCAATACAGGCATAGGCGGCTGGCTTTTTCGCCTGAGCAAAGGACTTGCACACATTCAGCACGTCTTCATTAAACGAGCAGTTTTCGCCGTCTACCGCGAATGTACAAAAGTTCTTAGCGGCACCAAAGCCACCTGGCACAATTAGCGTGTCGAATGCGTTTACATCGCACTCAGTGACGGGCTTGATGTCACCCCGCGCCACGCGCGCAGACTCTACAAGTACGTTTCGAGTCTCGCCTTCTGATACTTCACCGGTTAAATGATTTACCACGTGTAATTGCTCTACATCTGGTGCAAAACACGTATAGGTTGCCCCTTCTTGTTCGATGGCTAGAAGCGTTAATACGGATTCATGCAATTCAGCTCCGTCGAACACCCCACTACCACTTAAAATAACGGCTACTTTTTTCATATTGTCCTCCTAGACGCGATGCCATCTACTTATTCAAAATTTGGCTATTAATCACACAACTGTTCAAAAAAAGTTCTTAATAAATCGTGTATACATTGTTAATGGTTATGCTACATTACTTGACCAACTTGGTTAAACCAAAAATAAACGTACACCAAGTTATCCACACAAAATGGAATGTTTAGTAGCAGGTACGCTGTTTTCACACCTTAGGCTCATTCCCTTATTTTTCTTGATTTGAAAGGTGATCTTTAGCTTGACAAAGATCGCCACGATCGTCGTGCGCCAAACTTTAGATCACAAAGTTATCCACAGGCAGATTGTGATCGCATATTGTCCTTAATGTGCCTTCATGATATGGCGATCAGCGCTAGTCTGTGGCATCCTTGCGCTCATATTGTATCTCGGAAAATCGCTATCTATGCCTGATTCTAAAAAGCCGCCATTTATTCTTGTTGATGGATCGTCTTATCTCTTTCGTGCTTTTCACGGTCTACCACCTTTAACCAACTCAAAAGGTCAAGACACCGGCGCTATTTACGGCGTTGTAAATATGCTCAAGAGCCTGATCAAACAATATAACCCAACTCACATGGCGGTTATTTTTGACGCTAAAGGCAAAACCTTTCGCGACGATATTTATAAAGAATATAAAGCTAACCGCCCGCCTATGCCGGAAGAGCTAAGAAGTCAGATCGAGCCCTTACACACGATTATCAAAGCGATGGGTCTACCGGTTATTGTTGAGTCGGGTGTGGAAGCTGATGATGTTATTGGTACATTAGCAAAGCACGCCACAGAAAAAGGGATCGATACACTTATCAGTACGGGCGACAAAGATATGGCTCAACTGGTGAACAAGCATGTCACACTAATCAATACCATGACTAACCAGCTTATGGATGTGGAAGGTGTAAATACTAAATTCGGTATCCCTCCTGAACTTGTGATCGACTTTCTCGCGCTTAAAGGCGACAAGGTTGATAACATCCCAGGCGTGCCAGGGGTTGGTGATAAAAGCGCTCAAGCACTATTAAACGGTATCGGCGGTATTGACGAGATATATAAGAATTTAGACAAGATCGCCGACCTTTCATTTAGAGGCAGTAAGTCGATGGCTGCTAAAATGGAAGAGTATGAAGAACAGGCCCGCCTTTCTTACACCCTCGCCACGATTAGTATCGATCTGGAATTGGACTACGATGTCGAAACGCTAATGCCTTGCCAAGCCGACAATGAACAACTTCGTGATCTATTTGCCGAATACGAGTTTAAGCGTTGGCACGCTGAAGTGAGTGCTTTGTTAGCAGGCGGCGATACATCTAGTGCTACAGAATCCACAAGCGCTGAAAGCAGCGACTCTACGCAAACGAGTGAATCTGCGACATCTGGCGATATTGATAAGTCTAAGTATGAGACCGTGCTAGATGAAGAAACATTTAATACTTGGCTTGGCAAATTGCAAAAAGCACAGCTCATTGCGTTTGATACTGAAACGACCAGCCTTAATTATATGGATGCAGAGCTTGTTGGCGTCTCATTTTGTATTGAAGAAGGTGAAGCTGCCTATGTACCTGTCGCGCATGATTACCCAGATGCTCCGACACAGTTATCTCGCGAGTTTGTATTAGATGCACTTAAGCCTATTTTAGAATCGAGCGATATCATTAAAGTAGGTCAGCATATCAAATACGATAAAAACGTATTGGCAAACTACGACATTACGTTGAACGGTATTGGCTTTGACACCATGCTTGAGAGTTATGTGCTTAACAGCACTGCACAACGTCACGACATGGACTCCCTTGCTCTTGCCTATCTCGGCCACAAAACCATTCACTTTGAAGACATTGCCGGTAAAGGGGCGAAGCAACTTACGTTTAACCAAATTGCTCTTGAGGAAGCTGGGCCGTATGCTGCTGAAGATGCGGATATTACGCTTCGCTTGCACAATACAATATGGGCTAAGCTGAAAGAAATTCCAGAGCTTAAGAACTTGTTAATTGATGTAGAAGTGCCCCTTGCTTGCGTACTGTCGCGAATGGAGCAAGAAGGGGTATTAATTGATAGCCAAAGATTGAGTCAGCAAAGCCGAGATCTTGCCGCCCGTATCGCTGAGCTGGAAAAAGAAGTCCATGAAGAAGCCGGCGAACCATTTAACCTTGGTTCAACAAAGCAGCTTCAACATATTCTATTTGAAAAGATGTCGCTGCCCATAATAAAGAAAACGCCTAAAGGCGCGCCATCAACGTCTGAAGACGTGCTACAAGAGCTTGCCCTTGAATACCCGCTTCCAAAGAAAATTATGGAATACCGGGGATTAACCAAGTTGAAAAATACCTACACCGATAAGCTTCCAAAGATGATCAATCATCGAACAGGCCGTGTTCACACATCTTACCATCAGGCCATAACAGCCACCGGAAGACTCTCTTCTACCGATCCGAATTTACAAAACATCCCTATTCGCAACGAAGAAGGCCGTCGTGTACGCCAAGCCTTTGTTCCCCGTAAAGGAAACAAGTTTGTTGCTGCCGATTACTCGCAAATTGAACTGCGTATTATGGCTCACCTGTCAGGGGATAAAGGTCTGTTAGATGCGTTTGCACATGGCAAAGATATACATAAAGCCACCGCATCAGAGGTATTTGGGGTGCCGCTTGACGAGGTAACAACCGAACAGCGACGTAGCGCTAAGGCCATTAACTTTGGCCTTATTTACGGCATGAGTGCATTTGGGTTGGCTAAGCAATTAAATATTCCCCGTAATGAAGCCCAGAAATACATGGATCTTTACTTCGAACGTTACCCTGGTGTACTTGAATATATGGACTCAACCCGCAAGAGTGCAAAAGAAAAAGGCTATGTTGAAACGGTATTCGGCCGACGCCTTTACCTGCCAGATATTAAAGCAAGCAATGGTGCCCGTAGAAAAGGCGCAGAGCGCGCCGCTATCAATGCGCCTATGCAAGGTACAGCCGCAGACATCATTAAAATGGCTATGATCAAAGTGGATGACTGGATTTCAAAGAATGCCGCAGACGATGTAACTATGATGATGCAAGTGCACGATGAGTTAGTGTTCGAAATAAAAGAAGATAAAGTCGATAGCTATGTGAAGACCATCAATACGCTTATGGAAAGCGCTGCAACGCTTAATGTACCGCTTGTTGTTGAAGCGGGTGTTGGTGAAAACTGGGACGAAGCGCACTAGTTTAGTAATTAGATTACAGTTTTATCGTTAAAAGGCAGCGTAATTTCATTAATTTTGGTAATTTAATTACATAACGCTCTTGCCTTTTCTGTGCTTTGTTGTAATATTACTTATGTAGGGTACAGAGGTGAGAAAGCTGTTTTCAAACCTTTGCTTTAACCCCGACAGTTTTGTCGGGGTTTTTTTATGTCTGAATAAAATAAATAACCATTAATTATCAACAACTTAAATAAAAACAAAGAAATAATTTAGATTTTTCTGAACTTCTTCTCTTTTAGCTACTCTATATCTTCGGTTTTTATGTGTTTTCTCTCAGTTTACGCCTCGCACTATGCGAGGCGTTCTTTTTTCTAACACAGCAATTTGTGACATCATCTCAAACGCTAATCTTGTCCCTCGACAACAGCCCCCTCTTCATCACTTTTTTTGTCTAGCCCGAACCATCCATCTAGAATACGTTCAAGTTCTGGTAAACCGTGTTTATTTAATGAAGAGAAAGTCTGAACCGTGACATCTCCCATAAACGCAAGTGCTGCTTCTTGTGCCATAAGCAGCTGCGCCTTACGCTTACCACTTTTTAATTTGTCGGCTTTAGTTAATAGCGCTAGCACTGGAATATTCGACTCTACAGCCCAGTGAATCAAGTCTTGGTCTAGGTCTTTAAAAGGATGGCGGATGTCCATTAATACGACTAACCCTTTAAGCGACTTACGCTTTTGTAGGTATTCGCCCAACGACGCCTGCCACTTCTTTTTCATCGCGACAGGGACTTTTGCAAACCCATAGCCAGGTAAGTCAACTAAACGCAGTTCTTCTTCTAATTCAAACACGTTGATTAACTGTGTACGGCCAGGGGTTTTACTGGTTCTTGCCAAATTTCGTTGGCGCGTTAACGTATTTAGTGCACTTGATTTTCCCGCATTTGAGCGGCCGGCAAACGCTACTTCAATTCCGGTATCGTTCTTCAAGTGACGAATATCAGGTGCACTCGTAAAGAACTTTGCTTTGGTGTAATACGACATCTAGACTTACCTCCACATGCGTCTCAACCTTCGGTTTACAGTTTTTTAATGAATAAACCAACTAAAAACCATAGTTTTATCATGGAATAGGTTTTTCTGACGCGTTAAATGTGTAAAATACGCATGATATCACGTATATCACGC